>Ga0315549_1001798_pt1 | contig 21571 bp, 25 predicted proteins | sample SalMarSW160200MG_FD_203101 | JGI IMG/M metagenome (GOLD analysis project Ga0315549, IMG submission 203101) | Salt marsh sediment microbial communities from the Plum Island Ecosystem LTER, Massachusetts, United States - Salt Marsh Sediment SW1601-200 ... | reverse complement strand
ACAAACGCGGTGTTCGAGGCGGGGGCCGGGTGGATTGGAAATTACAGTCACTGCGGTTTTAAGGCCCCTGGCAGGGGAAGTTTCCTGCCGCGCGATGGAGCGAAACCTGCTATTGGCAAAAAAGGCAAACTCGAAACAGTGGAAGAAATCAAATTCGAGTGTATTGTCCCTGCAGCCAGACTCGATGTAGTATTGGCGGCAATGAAAAAGGCCCATCCTTATGAAGAGCCGGCCTTCGATGTTTTCAAACTCTGCAATCCGCAGGACAGATTGGGACTTGGTCGAATCGGCAGGCTCGCAAAGCCGGCGCCGCTTAGTCGAATCATTTCGAAAATCAAGAGACAGACCGGAGCAAAGGCGATTGGAATCGTCGGCAGGGACAAGCGCATTGTTAGAACAGCCGCTGTGTGCGCCGGCTCCTGCGGTAAGATAATCAATCAGGTCATCGCTCAAAAAGCCGACCTGTACGTTACCGGTGAGCTGAAACATCACCAGGCGTTGGCCGCTCAGGAGGCGAATATGACCTGTCTTTGTCTTAGCCACTCGGTTTCCGAGCGGTTCATTTTGAAAAAATTATCGAAACAGTTGCAAAATCAGCTAAAAGGCGTCAAAATGACTGTCAGCAAAAAGGATGCAGACCCATTTGTATGGAAGGAATTATGACCGACAGCCAACAGCAAGGCCTACAGGATGAACAGGCGCAGGAACTCGAAGAGTCCCTGGAAAACAGCGATGAAGCAGCTAAGATAGCCGAAGAGAGTGAAGATACCGGGCAAGAACAGTCAGCCGAGCCGGTCTTTGCCGAGCCGGAGGAGCCTATCGAGACTACCGTTGAATCGGTGATTGAAGCGGTTCTCTTTGCAAGCGATGAATCACTGTCGGCGACGAAACTGGCGGCGATTGTTGAAATAACCACTAAGCAGGTGAACGAATCGGTCAGGGCGCTCAACGAAAAATACAAGGCCGGTAATCATTCCTTTCGCGTCGTGCAAATCGCCGGCGGCTATCAAATGCTTACGCTTTCGCCTTATAACCACTGGCTTAAGAGCCTGCTCCGCGCCCGCAGCGAGAGTAAACTCAGCGCAGCGGCACTGGAGACTTTAGCCATCATCGCTTATAAGCAGCCTATAATCCGCGCCGACATCGAAGCTATTCGCGGTGTTGCAGTAGGGGAGATGGTCCGCTCGCTGATGTATAAAGGGCTGGTGAAGATAGCAGGCAGGGCCGACGTGCTCGGCAGGCCTATGCTCTACGGCACAACTAAAAAATTCCTCGAGGTATTCGGGCTGAACAGTCTAAAAGACCTGCCGAAAATCGAAGAATTAAAAAAGCCCGAAGGCTGAGAACTATTTAACCGGCCGAATCAATGTTTGGTTGTGCTTAACTCTTCAAGCATTTTATTGATCGTTTCGGCAGGCGTCTCGCTATCTTTAAGTCCAACGAAGGTTAGTTCGGCCTTTTGTTTTCCCGAACGGCCTATGCTTCCTGTCCCAGGCGTGAAGATATTCAGAGTTGAAATCCCGAGGATTCTTTCGGTGATTTCCTGGCTAATCTCAACATCGGTAATCTTGTGATAGGGAACTGACCTTTGCACTCTGCGAATGATGCCGCCACAGAAGATACAGCGGTGACTGGTGATGTAATATCTGTATGTAGCCCTCAGACAAAAGGAGTAGATTAGGCCGAGGACAAGCCCGGCAACAAACGCGGTAATAATAATTAATATTGGATTGCCCGGGAAAGATTCGCTCTCATCAGGATTCGCCGCAATGTGAAGGCCGGTATAGAAAATCGTGAAAAAGACACATAATAAAACAATAACCGCAGCAAAAGGTATGGCTTTTGTAAAAAACCACACGATAAGAATGTTTTGCTCCGGCTTCAAATCATGCAGAATTTCTTCGCCATCCTGAAATTTCATTGCATGGGTCTTCCCTGGTTGCCACTTACAAAAAACAACGGATTCAAAAAGCTGTTATACTGCGTACGGAGCTCAGAATGCTCCCCAGGCCTGTTTGCCGGGGATATAGGCGCTCGGGCAAATCCATTTGAACATATTTGCGAACCGGCGGGCCTTGCCCAGCTTTGCGTCATCTTCCGCTTCCATCGCCGCCAGCTCTTTGCCGAAGACCTGCTGGAAATATTCATCGGCGGCATGGTGACGCGCTTGCTCGGAATCGAACAACTCGCGGATTTGACCGAGCTCTCCCGCGTCGAGCCAGATTCCGGCGCAGCCGGGACACTCGTCGATTTGAATCTTGTGTTTTACACTGAAGAAATGCCGCATCATCACGATGCCGTCACACTTGGGGCAGTTGAATCTCTGATTGTGGTCGATTTGTACATCGGGGTCGCGCTCTGCTTCGAGCAGTTCGGAGCCTGCCGATTCATGCGGCTCGTCGAATTTTTTCAGCTCGAAATTATCGAACCATATTCCACCACAGCCGTTTTTGCAGACGTCCACGGTGACATCGGCAACCGTCATTTGTGTTAATTCGTTCGAACATGCGGGACAATTCATTTTATCTGGCCTCCATTTTATTTCGGATTTTTATTCACTTACCTTTTTATCGGCAATCGAGCCGGTGGTTTTGACTTCTTTTGAGCTATAAAAGCATCGCAGGTCGGTAAAAAAGCGATTTTTCCATCATTCTTTGGTCCATATTCTCGTATTGAGGTTCAAATCCTCGACTATTCCGATGGCCATTTCTAAGTCCTCGAAATATTCCCTTACCAGCCCGAAATCCAGCAGGGTCGAGAAAAGCTTCGGCTCGAACAGGCTCCTTTTGAAACTGACGGCCACATTTACCTGCGAATTTATGAACGAGAAGTAAATTTTTTTGTCGCTGTTTCGTTTGAAATCGACGATCCTTTTCATCAGGCTGGTTGAGAGTATGTATCTTGCCTCGACCTGGTCGCTGCTGTAAACCACAAATTCCTTCTCGAACTGGGGGTCTTCGAGTTTTACCAGTTCGTCACGTGTGAAGTTTAATTTCTGGAAAGTCTGGGCCAATTTACCGAATACTTTCTCTGTTGTGTCCGGCAAAACTACAGTCCGGCCGCCAAAGTGCTTGTTGAAATCGGCTATGAAGAACAGGCCTTTGAAGACCTGTACAACGGTCCGGTTCTTACCCGAACCGCTCTCATGTTTGGCATCAACCTCGGAAAATCTTATGGCCGTCTCCCCAATTTTGCCCCACACCATATCGTCGCCTTTGTAGCGGTTCGGCTTAGTGCTGAAAATTTTCGATGCGTTGAACTCCGACTGCTTAATATGCCACTTTGCATTATAATCAAGCTGCTCATCGACAAACTTCACAAGCCTCTCGATTATTGCCATCTTGAACTCGCTTCTGTACCCCCTTGATATATACCACCCCAAACCCAAAGTGATACCGCCCGCCGCCATCAATGGAAAAATTATGCACGGAACAGGATCGCGAAACTTAGCTATAGAAAATAAAATAATACCTCCCGCGACGGTGAAAACAGCAACGCCAACAATAGTGATTTTTTTAACAATTGCCAGCCGTTGTTTATCCAGAGCCCGCAAATCAGGCTTGAGTTGCTGGTGATAAAATCTTTTTAGCTCATCGAGCGTCTTCATTTGGTGGCTATTCTCTAAAACAATCAAGTATGAAGAGCAACAACAGAATTAACGGGGTGGGAAAAATCATCAGAAAAGCACAAGTATGCGCAAGTCTCGCCTTATTTTTTAAGCTCAAGAGAATTGGGTCATCAAGTTCTACTTTTTTATGTAAAAATCGAGTAATTTTGAAACCATTCCACCAACTGTCTAAAGAACATCCTATTTCTTTGGCTAACTCAGGGTTGTTTTTCTGTAGATATCTGGTGACCCTACAAGAAAAGTATGACGCCATGACCACTGAAATCAAAAACAATATCATATTGACAATGCAAATAGTAAACATTAGAGATCGTTCGCAAATCGCATATTCACCTTTTGAACAGAGCTTCGGTGTCGATGTCCTGGCGCTGCTGGTCGGGTATCTCGAAGACTTTCTTCGTCTTATAGCTCATCATACCGGCCATTATGTTCGTCGGGAACATTTCAACGGAATTATTATAATCGGTGACCGCCGCATTATATGCCCGCCGGGCGGCAGATATCTGCTCTTCCACCTCGTTCATCGTCCGCTGAAGGTGCATAAAATTTTCATTGGCCTTTAACTGAGGATAATTCTCCACTGCAACCATAATGCCGCCCAGCATTTTCGATATCTGGTTGTCGAGGTCTACCTGCTGGTCATCACTGAGGTTACCGGAAACGGCCTTTGCGCGCAGCTCGGTAATCTTTTCCAGGAGCCCTCTTTCGTGCTTCATATACTCCTTAACCGTGGTGATTAGCTTCGGCAAGAGGTCGTATCGCTTTTTCAAAAGGGCATCGATACTGCCGAAGACGTTAGTCACCTGGTTCTTCTTGCCGATGAGCGTATTGAACATCAGCACAACAAAAATCAGCAGCACTACGATGATTCCAATCGCTATCCACATAATCAGTCCCCTTAAAAAGGTCTATATTTATAATCGGGTATCGAACGTGTAATCAGCCACAGGTACTTCGGCAAAATACTTTTCATAAATAAAAATACACAGGTTTACCATCGACAGGGCGGTCATACCGGCCAGGCCGGTGACACCTACCGTCAAATCCCCACCGCCCTTAATGAGTATTAACGATAAACCCGCAGTTGCATTGAAAGTTCCGTGTATAACAGCCGCGGCAATTACGGATTTTGCTCTGATGCGGATGTAGCCGAAAATCGGCGCGAGTAACAGGCACAGCAAAGTCATCATCAGCAAGCCTGCCACCGGATGCTCCGGGTAATTGTGCCCCATTAAAATTATTGGCGCATGCCATATTCCCCAGATGATTCCTATGACGGCCGAGGATTTCCAGAAGCCGAGGAACGATAATTCTTTTTGCATAAGGCCTCGCCAGCCTAATTCCTCGCCGAAGCCTGCAATCGCGTTGACGGTGATGCCGGCAAATAAACCGCCGAATAACATGACCCAGAAAATATGGACCGGCATTTTGTTTAGCTGAGCAGACATATTTTCAATCTGGTCGGGGCTGAGAGTTCCGCTGAAGTGCTCGAAGACTCTCGAAGTCTCCGGCTCCAGTGTTAAACTTACATCCGGCAGAGCTGCGGCGATGAGGACCGTCAGCAGGGCGATGAGCGGAGGCAGCAGCCAAGCGATTAAAAACCATCGGTTCAGTCTGAATGAAATGCCTAATGGTTTTGTGACAGACTCAGCGAAGATAATTTTTTGTACAAACACAGCTGCGAGTGCAGGAACAAACATGTAAGCTACAGCCATAGGAAGAAACCAGGAGCTGTTTATCCGGCCGCCCAATGCGAAGAACGTAATAGCCATAGACCAGTTGATGGCAAACGTCAAAGCCAGAAACCATAAACATTTTTTTATGTTTCTGCCCATCTGTAATTATCCAATTAATTTTATTCGACTACGACGGCTGTGCCGAAGACCAGTATCTCAGCGGCGCTCGACATCATCATAGAAGTGGAGAAATTGATTCCGACGATTGCGTTTGCTCCGAGCTTTTCGGCCTCTTCGACCATCCGGTCGATGGACTGCTCGCGAGATTCAGCCATCATCTTGGTATAGTCGGTAATCTCTCCGCCGACAATATTTTTCATCAGGGCGGCGATATCTTTGCCTAAGTGCCTTGCCCGGATGGTATTGCCTCGTACCAGGCCGATGTGCTTAGTAATTTTTTTGCCCTCAATCCAGGGCGTTGTCGAAAGCAGCATTGTTTTATCTCCTGACATCTTTATAACGGTCTTTTTTCCAGAAATACAGTCTTTCTCTCAGTATCGATACGAACAGTATGGCGAGGCCGGCTATAAACGCCAGTATCGCAATCTTCAAAATCACTTCGACGTTCGGGTCTTTGATAATACCCTCGACGAGTTTGAACAGTCCGTAAATGATAAGAGCGATGCCCGTGACCGACATCAGGACCCAGCCGATACCGCGTTCGAAGCGGTTATAGACACCGGACCAGTAATTGTCCCAGAGTACATCTTCCGGCTCGGCGAGTTTTACCGAATCGGTTACATTTTTGAGTTTTCTGAACTGTTCGAGCTCCGCTGCACAGTCTTTGCACGATTCGATATGCTCTTCGAACGTTTTTTTCTGTGCATCATCGAGCTCATCGTCGAGATAACCCATCATAAGGTCTTTGTACTGCCGGCAAGTCATTAGTGCCGACCTCCTTTCCGGGGTTCCCCAAACGCCTTTTATCGCGTTTGGGGGCCCCTCTGACGCTCTAATAATTCTTTCAGTTTTTTTCTTGCGTAATACAATCTGCTTGTCACCGTCCCCTTGCTGCAGAAAAGCGCCTTTGCCATTTGCTCGTATGACATATTTCTAAAATGCCTGAGTATTATGATTTCACGGTGTTTTTCATCGAGCTGATTAACGGCCTGCCAGAGCTGCCTGTGAAGTTCGGTCTGCTCGACGGCCGCCGACGGAGCGGCGCAGTCGTCGGCAAAGGCCACAGCACCATTTTCGGTCAGTTGCTCCAGCGAGAGGCTCTTCCGGACACGGCGCTTGCGAAGGTGGCTGAAGCACAGATTGCGAAGAATCTGGTAGAACCACGGAAAGAACCCCCACTTGCTGTTTAAGGTTGAGATATTATTGTAAGCCCTGAAAAAGGCCTCCTGTGACAAATCAAGCGCGTCTTCACGATTACCCACGAGTCCCAGCGCAATAAAATACGCATCTTTCATATACTTTCGGACGATTATCTCGTACGCCTGGCGCGAACCACGCCGACAGCGTTCTATCAGTGCTTCTTCCTGCCCGCAACCGTCCTTCACTTTTCAAATCTCCTTTTTGGGGTAGGTCTTTCAGTCGACCAGTCACCCGGCCCATAAGTATATAGACTCGCGTTACAGCCGATTTCTTCAAAAAATCTTACCGGCCGGCGTCAAATACACAAGAATAAAAACGGACCTGCTTTGGCTGTTTGGCCGCTCGGCCTTTTGCCTTTACAACTCAAAAAGACTCTGCTAAAATCCGGCTGTATATGGCTGGGAAAATAATAATCGATACCGAGCGCTGCAAAGGCTGCGGTTTGTGCATAGTTGTCTGCCCGAAAAAGAACATTCACGTCGCCGAGCAGTCCAACAAAAATGGCTATTTCCCGGCCCAATTCGGCGATGGTGACTGTACGGGCTGTGCGATGTGCGCGATTATATGTCCCGAAGCAGTTATCGAAGTATTTACCGATAACGATTCCGTTGAGATAAAAGAGACCGGCCAAAGAACCCGTAAAGCTCCCCTGCCAAAGGAGGATGCGAAGAAACTGACTGCAAAATAACCTGGCCCGATGGGGAAATGATACAGCAAACACAAGCCCAGAAAGAACGGATTTTCATATGAGCAGAAAGATGGACCAGAAGATAAAATCCCTGATAAGCCGGATAAAAGTGCATCTGATAAGGATATACGGGGAACAAATCAAGAAGGTTATATTATACGGTTCCTGCGTAAGAGGTACAGCCACCAGCGATTCGGATATCGATATACTTGTACTGGTCGATGAGTCCCTGAATTCTTTTGAGGTCAGAGAAAGCTTAAGCGACCTTTTGTACGACATACTTCTTGAAGAGGGCGAACTTTTCTCGGTGGTGGTTGTCGGTGAGCGTTTATATGAAAGCTATAATTCCCCGTTTATGCTGAATGTTAAAAAAGAAGGAGTGTCGGCATAAATAGCAATACAATAAAGACACGGATTGACACTGTTCTTCATTAGACACGGATTAACACTGATTAACACGGTTAAAATTTATTTAATTCTCTGAGTTCTCTGTGAACTCTGTGGCTAAATTTAATATGAGCGAACGATTACTAATGTGCGGCAACGAGGCGATGGCCGAGGCCGCTATCATCGCCGGATGTGACGCCTATTTCGGCTACCCCATCACTCCGCAGAATGAAGTTACTGCCTATATGGCCAGGCGGATGCCGGAAGAGCGCAGGGTATTTGTACAGTGTGAGAGTGAGCTCGCCGCGATAAATATGGTCTTCGGCGCTGCGGCTACCGGTAAGCGAGCCATGACCAGCTCATCGAGTCCGGGAATCAGCCTGATGCAGGAGGGTATCAGCTACCTGGCGGGCGCCCAGCTTCCGTCTGTTATTGTAAATGTGATGCGCGGCGGACCCGGCCTGGGTAATATCGCGCCGTCGCAGGGAGATTACTTCCAGGCGACCCGCGGCGGCGGACACGGTGACTATCGAACCATTACACTTGCTCCATCGACTGTACAGGAGCTTGCCGATATTATGCCTCTCGCTTTCGACTTGGCGGATGCATATCGAACACCTGTCGTGGTGCTTGCTGACGGGATACTCGGCCAGATGATGGAACCGGTGCTTTTCGAGAAAAAACCGCAGAGAGAACTACCGGCGAAGGATTGGGCGTTGACCGGCGCCGACGGCCGAGAGCAGAATATCGTAAGGTCACTCTGGCTCAAGGAAGGAGCGCTCGAAGAACTCAATTACGAGCTGCAGAGAAAATACAAACAAATAGAAGAAAGCGAGGTGCTCTGTGAGCAATATGAAGTGGACGACGCCGAGATTATAGTCGTAGCTTATGGTGTCGCTGCGCGAATAGTCCGCTCGGCGGTCGATAAGGCAAGGCAGGAAGGAATGAAGGTCGGCTGGATAAGGCCCATTACCCTCTGGCCTTTTCCTTACGAGAAGCTAAACGCGGCTGCCGAGCAATTTCGTGTGTTTCTTACTGTGGAAATGAGTTTGGGCCAGATGGTAGAGGACGTCAAACTCGCGGTCGCCGGCAAGTGTCCGGTCGTTTTCTACGGACGGGCCGGCGGAGGTGTACCGACCGTCGAACAGGTTCTCGAGCAGCTAACACAACTTTCGACACACAGAGATAAAAATTGATGAAAATTGTTTTTAAACGAACTAAAACTTACAAAGACGTTCCGACGCATTATTGTCCCGGATGCGGCCATGGTATAGCACATCGGCTTGTTGCAGAAGCCATAGACGAGCTTGGTATTCGCGAAAGGACCATAGGCATTGCTCCGGTCGGTTGTGCAGTTCTTGCATACGACTATCTCGACGTCGATATGGTCGAAGTGGCACACGGCAGGGCGCCGGCTGTTGCTACGGGAATGAAAAGGACGAATCCGGATAAAATTATCTTTTCATATCAAGGCGACGGCGACCTTGCAGCGATTGGGACGGCTGAAATTATTCACGCCGCACACAGGGGCGAGAAAATCACCGTTATATTCATAAACAACGCTATCTTCGGAATGACAGGCGGACAGATGGCCCCGACGACAATCATCGGGCAGATTACTGCGACCACACCGCAGGGCAGAGAAGTAGCGGCGAACGGCTATCCGCTGCAGGTTTGCGAGCTGCTTTCGATTTTACCGGGCGCTATTTACATTGAACGCTGCGGCCTGCATAAGCCCGGGCAAATCCGAAAGGCAAAACAGGCTGTGCGACACGCCTTCGAGCTGCAGGTTAACGACGCACCGGGTCTGTCGCTGGTGGAACTGCTCTCGCCTTGTCCGACCGGCTGGCGTGTTTCGCCGCCCGATGCGCTGAAATGGATTGAAGATGAAATGACCAAAGTTTTCCCTCTCGGATGCTTTAAGGATTATCATCCTGAAGAGTAGGAATAATGCAGGCGATAAAGACGGACATTTATGAAGAGGTCATCATAGCCGGTTTCGGCGGTCAGGGTATCATACTGGCGGGCAAGCTGCTTGCTCAGACCGCTATGCTGTCGGGTATGGAGACAACATATATGCCCAGCTACGGCGCCGAGATGCGGGGCGGCACCGCAAACAGTATGATTGTCATCGCTCAAAATCCTGTGGCTTCACCGATGGTGACAAAACCGACGACGTTGATTGTAATGAACAAGGCCTCAGCCAATAAATTCTCACCACGTGTCAGACCTGACGGCTTAGTGGTTTATAACAGCTCTCTAATCGACGAGATCGGGCAAATCGACGCTTCGGTCGATGTCCTGGCCGTGCCGGCCGACGATATAGCGGTCGAATTGGGCAATCTGAAAATAGCCAATATGGTAATGGTCGGCGCGTATCTTGCCAGAAGGGGTCTGCTTGAGGTAGAACAGGCAGCGCAGGCGCTGCCGTACGTTCTTGCTAAACGATATCATAAAACGCTGCCGATAAATATAGAGGCGCTGCACAGAGGTGCGGCGGTAGCGAATAACCCCCGGTAAAACCGGGGGCTAAATAAATTTCTATATGAGAATGGAATCTCAAATGAATGACGCGGCAGGGATGGAAACACTCGCGGCGAGGGGATTGGCGAGGTTCTTTGCCCGCAGGCCGCTCAACTTCACACTTCGCATGGCGCCGATGATTGACATAATCTTTCTGCTTTTGATTTTTTTTCTTGTTTGTGCGAAGTGGCGGCCGCAGGAGCACTTTCTGCCACTGCACCTGTCCACAGCCAGTGTAGCCGAGATACCACTGGTAAGACCCGAACCGCTTATCATAAATATAACTGCATACGAGCATGGCTGTGACGTGCAAATCGGACAATTGACCAGCGTTCGAATAAATCAAAGCCGGGTGGAACAGGACCTGGCCGCGCTCATCGAGCAATTACAGGTTTGTCTGACTGCTCAACATAGATTTGCATCGGACCCCGTTGAAATAATCTGTGAGCCGGACGTCAAGTGGGACTACTTCGCCAAAATCTATAATGTACTTTACGGTGTCGGCCTGACGGACATTACCTTCTGTCTTACGGAGTCGCCGTAATATGCTCTGTATACGCATTGGGCTGTCGCTGCTTCTTTGCTTGCCGGCTTTGGAATGTTTAGCCGTTGAAAATCTGCCGACAGTTGAGGATGTAAATACCCTGGCCGAACTGTCAAAACTGACTACCAACGGCTTTTATCAGCACACCTTTGATGTTCGAATGCGACACGAATTTGCAGGGAGGTTTTTTTCAGAAGAGGACCGCTTAGCCTTATACAATTCGGCCCACAACAGTTCCCGTCAGCTCGCCGATTTCATTGCTAAGTTCGAAGACATCATCCTGCGAATTGAACAATATCCACACAAAGATTGGGACCGTATTTTTGGCCGAACCGGTCTTTATGAAAAGGCGTCCGGCTGTCTGTTCAGCGCCAGACTAAATAAATTCGGGATTGATTACTACGCGGTACTGGCCTCTGATGACAAGGAGGCCAAAGGATTATTGCAGCGAATCGACTCATTCTCCGAAGCACAGAATCCATTTTATCTGCAACTGGTAAGAGGCAAGGTACTTGCTCTGTTAGTCAAAACCGAGCCGAACTATATACCAACGGCTGAAAGAGTTTTCAGTGAGCTGCGTGAAAGGTCCGACACCAGTCAACGTCTGGCGCTCTTGGCGTCTATTGAGCAGGCCCGATGTGGATTGACTCAGAAAGATATAGAGGCAAATCGACTAGCCCGCGAGTTTATCGAGAGTACACTTACCGACGACCTCGAAGTGCTTCTGCCGCTTGCCTTTTTAGAAAGAAGACTTGGTTTGGTTGATGCCTATAATGACCTGCTCCAGTCAAATCCCAAGGCTCGTTCTGTTGCAGCTGATATTACACTTGGCTGGCTCGAGGCGGGTCGTGACCCGGTCAATCCGCTCGATGCTGCTCTCGCCGCCGAAGCAGCCTTGCGGGACGGGCCGCAAAAGCACAAAGAATTACTTTTAAAACTTGCCGGAGAAAATACTTCGGCCAGTCCCGTGATAGACTACGCCGCTGCGGTGGTTCTTGCCGACAGTAACGAGCTGGATGCAGTTTATCTTCTGATGAGAGCGGGAAAAGTCCTCGATGCACAATCCGCCGACGTTCTCGGGCTCAGCGCTGAGCAGATTGCCGAACTGGCTGCGAAACTTGCCTACAGAGTCTTCGTCAAAGACCCGAACAAATGCGAGCCTGCAACCGAGGCATTCGAGAACTACTTCGAGCTTGCAGGCCAATCAGCCGACCCAAATCTGCAATACGTTTATACACAGGTCCTTACGCTGTGTGGACATGACTGGCAGGCCGTTGATATGCTGAGAAAAATTCCTCCATCGGCAGGGGACATCTACTCCAAAGCCCAGCTCGATTTGTTGAGTGCGCGAATAGCCTCCGGGCAGGATAATTCGATTTTTCATCGGACAATTTACGGCACGTTGTTTTCGAAGTATTTGCGTGACACGAGCGACTGTATTTATATTGAGCCGGCGACGACTCTTCTGCAGAGCTATGTTGAAGAAATTGAAGTCCTTCAGAGCGACTTGCCTGCTTATATTCATACCTTGAAAGACTCGAAAAAAATCGCCCGGTTTCTCTACGATTGTGTACAAGACCAGAGCCATGCATCTATACTTGCGGAATTCATCGTACTGGACCCGAATGCTACAGATGAAGAATTGACTGAAGCCGGCGAACTATTAGCTGCTGTTCAAAACTCAGTTATCAACCTCAATACGCTCCGTGTACAGGCACGGCTGGCGCAGCGAAAAGATGATTTTGCCGCGGCTGCCCGGCTGTGGGAGCAGGTCGCACAATATAACGAAACCGTGTACATAAGCTCACGTTCTTGGCGATGGTGGCGGGCTAAATATTACCAATTCGAGTGCGCCGCCGAGGCCGGTAATAATAATGCCGATATCGCACATACTATTGATGTGCTGCAGGCTACTTATAAGGATATTCCGGCTCCCTGGGCGAAAAACCTGGAATCGTTGGAGCAGAACTGCATTCAGTAGTCGTTTTTGCAAAGGCCTTGCCTGGCTTTGCAATTCGCGTTAAAATAAGTAAGTGAATAAACTTTAAATCACGGGGCGAACATGGCTAAAGGTTCAAATACGGCTAAGAGCAAGGCTATTTGCAGTTTTTGCGGCAGGGCTTCGACCCAGTCCGACACCTTTATAGAAGGGCCGAATAAGGTCTATATCTGCCCGGACTGTGTGGACCTGTGCCATAACATAATAACACAGAACCGCAAAAGACTAAGCCGGCCCAAAATGACACGCGACGAGATGCCCAGGCCGCGACAGATAAAGGAGTATCTCGACCAGTACGTCATCGGTCAGGACCACGCGAAGAAGTATCTGGCCGTAGCCGTCCACAATCACTACAAACGCCTTATGCACAGCGATTCCGAGGACAGTGAAATCGAGATCGACAAATCAAACGTCCTTTTAATCGGCCCGACCGGCTCAGGAAAGACGCTGCTTGCACGTACACTCGCCACCTTTCTCGAAGTCCCCTTTGCTATCTGCGATGCGACGACTGTCACCGAGGCCGGCTACGTGGGTGAAGACGTCGAGAACTTTCTGCTTAGGCTGATTCAGGCGGCTGATTTCGATATCGAGGCCGCACAGAGAGGAATCGTATATATCGATGAAATAGATAAAACCGGAAAGACTTATCAGAACGTCTCTATTACGCGCGACGTCTCCGGCGAAGGTGTTCAGCAGGCATTATTAAAGATGCTCGAAGGCACTATCGCAAATGTCCCGCCACAGGGAGGAAGGAAACACCCGGAGCAGTCTTATCTGCAAATCGATACCTCTCATATACTGTTTATTTGCGGCGGCACATTTATTGGGCTCGACAATATAGTCAAAAAACGCCTCGGCAAAAAGATGATAGGCTTCGATTCCGAGCTATCGCGCACCACGGACGAAAAAAGTGAATACAGTGACATCATCAGCCAGGTCGTACCCGAAGACATAATCGAGTACGGAATGATACCTGAGATGGTCGGCCGTCTGCCGGTTATCGCGGCCCTGGAGGCGCTGGATGAAAACGCTCTTGTCGATATTCTCACCGAGCCGAGAAACGCACTGATAAAACAATACCAGCGGTTCTTCGAGATGGAGGACACCAACCTTGAATTTACCGATAAGGCCCTGCGTGCCCTGGCCCGCAAGGCCATGAAACGCGATACCGGGGCCCGTGCACTGAGGGCAATTACCGAAGAACTGATGGTGGATTTGATGTATCAACTGCCGGATGAGCCCAAAGGCAGTAGATACGTCGTCACCGAAGAAATCGTCGAAGGCAAGGCCGACCTGTTCAGTGCCGCAGAACAAAAGAGGAAAGAGTCGGCTTAGGGTTACCTGCGGCCGTTTTAGTCTTTATCCAGGCTTGTTTCGGCCAGTGTTGCCAGGCGCAGTCGATTCGCGGAACTCTCAGCCGCCGCTGCAAGGGCGTATTGTGCATCTGAGTAGCTGATGTTCCTGTCGATACGCAGGACTACCACCCGCTCGGGCTCAGGTAAATTCCGCAGGTGTTCATCCAGAGATTTTTGCAGCAGTTGCATTAACTCAGTCTTGTCTGTCGCATGTATTTTTTCTCCGCCGACTGAGAAACTAACTTGGCCTTTGTCCGTCCTGCCGGCGGTAATCGTCGCAGGCCAGGGTCGATTTTCGTCTATACTCTCGGCAAAACTGCAGTCCGCGGGCAATTGTATCTGTGGACCTTCCGTACCAATAAACTGAAACACGACAACAAAAAAAACAATCAGCAGAAAAACAATATCAATCACCGGTGTCATATTGAAAGTCAGCCCTTCGGGCCTGAAACGCTCGGTGATTTTGAGCAGCATTATCTACCTTTCTGTTGTTTATTGTTTTTTACAGCAGCTTTTGCAGGTGATTTCTCCTGCAAAGGAACTATCGGGACCTTGCTGAACTTGATAGCCTCGGACGTAGTCTGCCCGATTGTTGTTTCTTTCAAAACGTCTCGCAACAACGGTATTACAGCTTCGCTTTGTGTCACGGCCTCGCTTACCAGCGTCTCGATACGATTTCTGAAAACCCCGTGCACCGCCAGGGCCGGTATCGCAATGAAGAGGCCCCAGAACGTCGTCACCAGGGCCACGCCGATTCCGTCGGCCAACTGAGCAGGCTGGGGCTGACCGCCCGCAGAAACGATGGCGTTGAATAGCTTTATCATTCCGAATACCGTACCGAACAGACCGACCATCGGTGAAACCCCGCCAATCAGGCTCAGCCATTCGATTTTACGGAGCAGTTTTCCAGCCTGGTCCTGCAGCGATTCCTGTACAACGCTTCGCATCCTGAACCAGTCGCCCCTGCCCTTGTCGAGCGCGTCTCGTAAAGCGACACTCACCAGGTCCCGGCGTTCGACCAGCCCCTGCTGTAACCTTTGAGCGTCGGACGTTTCAATCTTGTTTTTCAACTGCTCAAAGGTTCCTTTTCCGATAAGGTTCTTTCTGTTTATTGTCAGTGCGTGCTCAACCACCAGATATACGGTGAGCAGTGACATCGGAAAAAGCACGAACCACACAACAGGCCCGCCCGCGATGAAAAACTGCTCGAAAAAGTTCTGCCGCTGTCCCGCCGCAATCGCGGCTGAATCTATATTGGCTGCGAAAATAATAACAGCAGCAATAACAATCAATGCAGCCGGCAGCACAAATAACCTGATTAAATTATTTCTTTTCATATTTCCTTGCACCGCTTTTATAGACTTTCCCTGCCGACACAAACAAACCGCCCGCCGCTGACGCCTGCTATGCTTTCCAGTAGTCTTCGGTCATTCTCGCTCGGCCAGAAACCAATGGTATTGACCGTACAGTTGCCCAGATACCTGCGACGCAGTTCGATGATACCTCGTCTGAATTGGTAGGCGTCACTTTTGGAAAGCTCGAAACCATCCGTCAGGAACATTATCACATCCGGCCCGGCTCCATCGTAGTCTCGCATTTTAATGGCACTTTCGAATCCGACTAGGGCGTTGGTCCGACCGGCCGGCTCGACTGATTTGATAAATGCCATTGCCTTTGTCTTGCTTTCCTGTGACGCCCGCACAAGTTTACCTGCCGAAAATTGCACCACCCTGTTGTCACCGAAAAAAACAATACCGAAATATTGGTCAGGATGAAGAGCCAATACCGACCGCGACAGTTCGTCCTTTACCAGTTCGAACAGGCCCTTCATACTACCGGAGCAGTCCACCAGATAGCAAAGGCGTCTGGAATATGTTCCATTCGTGAAGAATTTTACCTTTTGCAGCGAGGTGTTCTGCTGCGACCATGCCAGGTCGGCGTAGCTGTTCGATGTTGTAAATACAGGCTCACTGTCAGAGGCACAAACCTTTGGCGTTGTAACTTTGCCTTCTATTGATAACTGTCGTTGCGCCGGAATAAAGCGTGTATTTTCAACGTATTTGACGTTGGGTTTCGCGACCGCAGGACTGCCTTGCGTGATACTCTTAATCTTCGCAAGGCGGGCGTTATCCGAATGACTTAAGGTTGTTTGGGTAGGTTCGGGATAGAGCTTCGCCGTCGCTAAAACCGAAAGAACTACTACATGAAATACGACCGAAGCGACGGCCGCCCACAGTTTGTATCGTCCATGACTCAACTGCTAATCCTCCAATGCTAAAAGCAAAACACAGAGCCGCCTCTAATCCATCACCACAACCTTCGACTCACCCGGCATTACCAGGTCGTAAACCAGTATCACATCTCCGTTGTACAGCCGGATGCATCCTCGTGATTTCGCCACGCCGATTTCATGCGGGTCTTTCGTACCGTGAATCGCAAAACCAGTTCTGCCTTTAGCTGCGCCTTCAAGCCCGTCGAGGCTTATCCATCGCGAGCCGAGCGGGTAGTTCGAGTCGTCCGGCTCGTATGTCCTGCCCGTATCCGGGTCTGTCCACCGCGGCTTAACGAGTTTTCCGCTCGGCCGGACCATCCACAGGCCGGTCGGCGTCTCGTATCCCGACTTACCCAGCCCGACGGGAAAACTCCTGACAAACGTATCCTGCAGATAGAGGTCCATCGTAAAGCTCGAACGATATACCTTTGCGTGGAATGGGCCGTTGATAATCTTGATACTCTGGTCGGCCTGCAAAGCTTCCGGCCTTGGTATGCCGTTTATCTGCTGGAGTATCTGCCACGGAACTTTGTGTTTTTTACCGATTGTCGAAAGCAAATCACCGCTCTGCACCGTGTATATCCCGCAGAGCGTATCTTTTGGGTACACTGTCCTGCTGAACAGCCACTTATCAGCCAGCCTTGAAAGCTCCTGCTTGACAAGATTTTTCTGCTGGTTGCTGATTGGTTTGCCGAGCAGCTCATTCAACATCTCCCTGGCCTTTATAACCTCAATCGGCCGGGCGTTCAGCAGCCGCATTGCCTCATCGATGACCAGCGCCGCCTGTGCATCAGCCCCAATACCTGAGTCAGCGGATTCTTCTATAGGTTCAACCGGTGTTTCGACATGGGCTGTTTCTAATTCGACTATCTGCGGCGCTTCTATTTGGGTCTGGATTTCGGGTTCGATGATAATTTCTTCGGGCTCGTCAGGAACTATTTCCGCTGGCGGTTCCTCGTTCAAATCAAGCGGCATAGAGAAACGGGGCAACTCTTCGACAATCAGTTCCGGTGCTTTAATTGCCGGCGGTTGCTCCGCTTTTACGGGTGGATTCGTCGGTTCATCGGAGCTTTGAGGCGCGGGCGATTGTTCGGAAATGTTGTACAGAGTGATAATTACAATCAGTATGATAGCAGCCGCTGCGCCGGCAAAGTATATCCGGCGTAAGTACCGCGTCCGCGGCGTGACATACTTCCTTGATGGATATCGAGCCATCCTGAAATCCTTTTCGTTACGATTTGGCTGAGTTAAAGTACATTACCGTCTCATCGGTCACCAGCATATCAACCGGTACATCGTGCTTAGCCACGGCTATCTGGTCAACCACCTGTTCAGCAAAAGCAAGCCCGCACCTGACCGCTTTTAGTCCGTCATTTGCAAAGAACCTGTCGTAATATGAACTGCCCCTTCCAAGCCGGTTTCCGGATTTATCGAATCCCAATCCGGGCGTAATAACCATACCAATCTCTTCGAATGGTACGGGTGCTCCCTTTACCGGATTACGCAGTCCGGCGACTTCGGTCAAAAATCCCGTCTCGAGCGTTTTTATTTCGACCGGAATCATGTGTCTTTGCTGCCAGGAAATCTTCGGAGCGGCAACGGTCTTTCCATTTTGCCATGCGCACAAAATGACTTCAGAGGTATCGACCTCATGCGGCAGCGAAAGATAGGTCATTACCGTACCGACCTTTGCAAACTGCTCAGTATCTATGAGATTTCTGCAGATTTTCCTGCTTCTTTCGGCCCTGTCTTCCGGGCTCATACCGAGCAGTACCGTTCGGAAATGCTGCCTTAACTGCGTTTTGTCCATTTACCCTTCCTTACCCAGGCTGCCCTTTTTGCTATCTTTTATCAGTCTTTTGAGTTTTTGTAAATACTCACCTATGTTTTTTTCGTACCCCCGGTCGCTCGGCCTGTAGTATTTTTTCCTTATCTCGCTCGGTAAATACTCTTGATGTACAAAACCACCTTCGTAGCTGTGGGGGTATTTATATTCTGTACCGAACCCCATCTTTTTGGCAGCGGCGTAGTGAGAGTCTTTCAGGTGTTTGGGTACCGCCGCCGTTTTTTTCTCTTTGACATCCTCAAGAGCCTGCCAAACCGCCGCCGCAGAGGCATTCGATTTCGGGGCACAGGCCACGTAAACCGCCGCCTGGGCCAGCGGAAGCTGCGCCTCCGGAAAGCCGACAAATTCCGATACCTGCACCGCAGCAGCGGCCAGTACCGTCGCCATCGGGTCTGCGTTACCAACATCCTCAGCGGCACAAACAGCTATCCGCCGTGCTATAAACCGCGGGTCCTCACCGCCGGCTATCATCCTGGCCAGCCAGTACACCGTTGCGTCCGGGTCGCTGCCCCGCATACTCTTCTGAAACGCGCTTGCCAGGTCATAATGCGTGTCACCCGTCCCGTCATACTCTATACTCTTTTGCTGAATCGATTCTTTAGCCGTTTCGAGGTCGAAGGTGACCTTGCCTTTGGCCATCTGGGATTTATCCGCCGTGGTGGACAAAACTCCTATCTCCAGTGCCGTCAGCGCCCTGCGGGCATCGCCGTCACTCATAACCGCCAGGTATTTCAGGGCTTTCTCATCAGCCTGTACTTTGTTCCTGCCTAATCCACGTTCTGAGTCACTCAGTGACCGCTTGAGCAGCACAACAACATCATCAATACTAAGCGGCTCGAAGCGAAAGACGGTACTTCGGCTGATAAGGGGAGAATTCACAGCGAAATATGGATTTTCCGTCGTTGCCCCAATCATAATCACAACGCCCGACTCCACATCATCCAGCAGGACGTCCTGCTGGGCCCTGTTGAAGCGGTGAATCTCGTCAATGAACAAAACCGTTTTTGCTCCGTCAGTCAGGAGTTTGTCTTTAGCTGCGGCAATAACCTCTCGAATATCTTTTACTGTCGCCGCAGGCGCGCTTAGGTAGTGGAATTTCGCGCGGGTGTAATTGGCAATCACCATCGCAAGGGACGTCTTGCCGCTGCCGGGCGGCCCGTAGAATATCAGGCTGCTCGGTCTGTCGGCCTCTAACATCCTGCGCAGCAGCTTGCCTTTGCCCAGAAAATGCTCCTGGCCGAGGAACTCGTCCAGGTTCACCGGACGCATCCGCACCGCTAAAGGTTCGACCTCCTTCATTCGCTGTTTTTCGCTTTTGCTGAATAGTGAGTTATCGTTCCTTATTCTGCCCATTGTAATGCCTATTATAACGCAGTAGCGGAAGGACTGTCGAAATTTATTTAACGCGGATAATTCCTCGCTGTTTTTTAGGGGATTTTTTGCTTGCTATATCCAGTATGGCTGTGAACAGAATGACAATGGACAATTTGATTATGTTAGTTCACTGAACTTAGGCGTCTCGTTGTAAATCGCCAGTTTTTATATCGGCAGACGCGCAACGTTCGGTGCCCCGATAGAGCACTATGCGGCGGTGCCTCTAAATTTAATTTGCCCGCCCGACAATTATCACCGGCCATCCTGCTCGAACGCATTACATAATCCGGACTTTGGCGCTTGACTTTGGGATGGATAAAATGGTAAAATCTTAATAAGAAAAGGAGCGAGTAAAATGAAGTCACAAAAAAACGGGAGAGGGAAAGTAATACTGTTGCAACTCTTTTTTATGTTGGCTGTAGTTATCTGCCAGTGGAACGCTCTTGGCGGTGCAATTGTAGGTATAGACCTGGTCGAGATAGTTCCGTCTCTGCCTACAGAAACAGATTCAATTACATTCGAAATTTCAGGCTGGGCGAGTCAAAGACCTAGCTGGGTGGAGTATGACGCATTTTCACAGAATGGTTCATCACTTCAACTCGACCTGTATGTTAATGCAGGAGATCTTTACTCTTATAGCGACTGGACATATTCTAGACCAATTTCACCTTTGCCCGCTAATACATATACCTTGGAAATCAATTCTTATGATTACGATGACAATTCGCTTGATGAAACTTATATTATCGAGTTTACAGTCGTGCCTGAGCCAGCATCTATGGCCTTTCTTAGCGTTGGTTTATGTATCCTAAGAGCCGTTTCTGCTTGATTCAAAGGAGCTTTTGAGGTATAATACTATACATAGAAAGGAGCGAGTAAGATGAGACGAAAAAATGAGAGGAAAGCGATAATAGTAACGGTGTTAGTCTGTGTATTTATCACCTTGGCTTATGCCGATACTGTCCAATTAGATTTGTTTTCGGTAGGCTGCCCGAGCCTGTTTGACACCAATAATAGCTGGAGTTCCGGCATAGACCTCGGCGTACAATTCAGCCAGATTGACAGTGTCTATATGGACTGGGCCGGTGAAATTACAGCAGGACTGGCAATCTACTATGACGACCCGAACAATCCTTTTCCAATGGATGTATCAATTGCGGCTTCATTAGGTTCTAATCCCTGGCCAAGGGCAACTAAAGTCTGGGGAGGTGAAGAAACTTATCCAGAACCAGAACCATTTAGTTCTTTATCTGAATTTAGTTTATTAAGTGGTTCTTCGTGGTCTGACTTGCTTGACGGTCAAGGGACAATTACGATAGGTTACGGAAAAGCAATTATGACAAATGGAAATTATATCGAGGACGGTTTTGTAACATTGACCGATGCAACCTTAGTGGTCGATGGAATAATAGTTCCTGAGCCTTCAACGGTCCTTCTGCTCACTGCCGGGATAGTTATAGTTCGTCGTAAGCCCTTCATAAAATTGCACCATTTTTAATAATTTATAGATATAAATCAAATTATCATTGCGAGGAGGGCATAAATAGGGGACGTTTACCTATTTATTTGGGCATAAATAGGGGACGTTTACCTATTTATTTTGACATAACATCGCAATAGGTTATATTCATGGCATAAATAGGGGACGTTTACCTATTTATTTTGACATAACATCGCAATAGGTTATATTCATCGTCATGCCGCGAATAGCAAGGATAGTAATACCAGATGTACCTCACTACATTACCCAGAGGGGCAATAACAAACAGGATGTGTTTTTTGTAGATGATGACAAAAAAGCTTTCCTTCGATATCTCAAAGAGCAATCTCTCAGGTTCGGCCTGATAATCGAAGGTTTTTGCCTTATGACAAATCACATACACATAATCGCAACGCCGA
>Ga0315549_1001795_pt1 | contig 21587 bp, 24 predicted proteins | sample SalMarSW160200MG_FD_203101 | JGI IMG/M metagenome (GOLD analysis project Ga0315549, IMG submission 203101) | Salt marsh sediment microbial communities from the Plum Island Ecosystem LTER, Massachusetts, United States - Salt Marsh Sediment SW1601-200 ... | reverse complement strand
TGAGAACTGTCAAATTGCCAAGATCATCTACAAGTTAATTCATAAGGTGAAAGTGCATAATATTTAAATGTAATGCAGGAAAGGATTAATTAAAGTTTATCTTGTCGAACTTAAGTTATAAGAATATCCTTTAATATTTTAGATTTAGCTTTTAAATTATCAGATTTAATATTATCTTCTCCAATCTTATGTTCACTATTATTTAAAGCAAATTTCAAATCTATGATAGGTAATAATGCAGTAGAAATACAATAGAAACTTTTTGATCTCCCTTCATTATATTCATCTAGCATAATTTCAAGTAATTTTATTCTTTCTTCTTGTTCATCTAAATATTCTTTGAGAGAATTTTCTTGAATAAATCTTAAATTAGAAATCGATTTCCTGTGACAGATGAATGAATCACATTTTTCTCAATCCTTGAATTTTTCACAAGGAAAATCATTACATTCAGCACAGGTTTCATATTTGTTTTTTTTAATACAACATGTAATGATTGAACAAGAAGGATGTTTATTAAAAAAATCAAGACCACAACATCCCGGACATTTTGATGGGCCTTTAGTATAATAAACAGGACATAATCCGCAATCGAGTCCACAACAAGCTATAGTTGGAAATTGTTTCAATGGGATTTCTTTCATTTTAAATTTAAAGTTTAGTAAAATGTTGATTATTATTGTTAAACTAATGACTTACCAAGATTTAAACATTTTTCTAGTATATCTGGTTTCTTTAATACATCTCTCTTCTCTCCTACTCCTGGTACAATAATTCTTTCAATTAAATTCATTTCTAAATATTTAAAACTTTTTTCAAACATCCTTATTAACGGTTCTGCGGTTTCATAATTATCTTCCTCAAAAGGAACAACTAGAATTGCTCTTTTTCCTCGGATTTTAGTCCTATTTTCTGGACAATTAAAATATACAAAGCGATCTAAAAAAGCTTTTATAAGAGCAGTGGGACCATACCAATATACAGGAGTACCAAAGATTAATACATCAGCGTTAGTTATTCTTGAAAAAAGATAATTCATATCATCATTTCTTGAGCAATCTAATCCACGCCAACAAGCATGACATCCAATACATTCATTAATAGTTAAATTTCCAAGATATAATGAATCACTTTTATTTCCAATAGATTTTGAGCCTTCAAGAATTTTAGAAACTAACATATTAGTATTTCCATCTTTTCTAGGACTTCCAATTATCCCTAAAATCGTTTTCATATTTAATCTAATTTTTTATTGTTTCAACTATTTGATAATTATTTATAAACATCTATAAATTTTAAGAAACTTGAAAAATTTATTGCACTCCCTTGTTTTATATATCTCTTTCTCTATTATTCTCATTATAACATTTCTCATAGAAAAAAGGAGTGTGATAATTAAAAAATAGGAATAGAATATAAGGCATTGGAAACGTATTTTCGAACGCTAATTAATTTTCCAACTAAATTATCTCTAATAATTCATCAATTCTTCCTATAAGGTACAATTCATAATCACATAACTTATAATTTCATTTAAATAGAAATAAGAATGTGTATACTTAAAAAAATGATCCTTCTATGGAGTTTTCTCCATCCAACTTTAAGTGGTTATTCTCACAAGTCGGGGATATCGGGCCTCGTTTGAAACAGGATAGTCCCTCCTTAGAGTGGTATTAGATGTATCATAGTGGTAAGTATTGCGGGATAACTTCTTTCAAAACCTCGGAAATATTAATCTTATTAGTATTGATGAGGTATGTTTTGAACTCAGTGATGAGCGAACAGCCTTATAACCTTAGGGCTGGTCTTTTTTGCCTTAAGAAGATTGATAATTAGAATAGAAATTGGTGATGTTTATAACAATTACCAAATTTTTATAAATAATTGTAAGGTTATTTTAAACATTTATAGAATTAATTACAATACGTTGTATTAAAATACCCTAAATTAACTCCCTATGAATCAAAGATATCATGGCTTTAAAGATATTATTAATTAATCCAAATAATTATAAAAGTCCTCCTGTTTTACCAATTGGTTTAGAATATATAAAAGAATCATTAAAGAACCAGAACTATGATTTAGAGATCCTTGATTTAACATTTAAAGAGGATCCATTATTGGTGATAAAAGAAATACTTGAAATTAATAGATTTGATCTAATTGGTTTTTCAATTAGAAACATCGATTCTTGTATATATTTTAATAATGAATTTTTTTTACCATTATTTAAAAAAATAATTGATTTTATAAAGTCATATAATATTCCTATTGTATTGGGTGGTTCTGGTTTTACAGCAATACCTTATGAAATAATAGAATATCTTCAAGTAGATTATGGGATTGTTGGACCAGGTGAGAAAGCATTTTCTTATTTTTTGGAAATGTTCCAAACTAATCAATTGAATAAAAGGATTATAAATGGTTGGGATTATGGAATTGATGAGAGTCTCGTATCATTAAAAGTTAAAGCTATAGATTACAAACAATATATAAAAAATGATGGACTTATCGGATTTACAACTCATACTGGATGTTCTAATAGATGTCCATATTGCATTGAAGCAAATAAACCAGTAAGTTTCAGGAAAATAGAAAATATAATTGAAGAAATTAAAATGCGCGTATATGAAGGATATAATCATTTCCATCTCTGTGATAGTGAATTTAATCAAGATTTAGAATTTAGTAAGAAATTCTGTAAAGAATTAATCAAAAAATCATTAGATCTTAAATGGACTTTATATATGAAACCAACTCCTTATGATGAAGAACTTTTTCAATTATTGAGTGAATCTAAAGCCTATCTTATAACCCTTTCAGTAGATAGTGATAGAAATATTCAATTAAAAAATCAATACTCATATAATGATTTAGAAAACATTATAAGATATTGCAGAAAATATGATATTGAATTAGCAATAGATCTTCTTACAGGATATCCATATGAATCAATAAAATCAACAAAGAGAGTAATTGAGTTCTTTAAAAAAAACCATCCAAAATCAGTAGGTATAAGTTTTTATTATCGTTTGTTAAATAATACTTTATTAGCTGAATTAATAAGAAAAGATAAGAACTTACAAACACAATTAACCAGAAAATATTCCACTGATGACAATTTTTTAACACCTATTTTTTACAGCCAATATAAAAAAGAAGAAATTGAAGATATAATTGGAAAAGATAAATTATTTAGAATCTCTGGATTAACTCTTGGAGTAAATTATCAATTGTAAAATTTCATGAATAAAAAATTTTTTAAGTCTTTTGATTATAAAATTAAGGTAGATATAAAATTAACATAATAATAGTTAACAAGATAAAGAATAAAACAATTATTAAAGAAATATGTCTATCAAAATATTTCCCTTTTCCAAAATGAAGTTCATATCCAATAGTCTGTATGATTATATATAATGTCATACCAAGACTGATTGCTGTTAATACCCATATCCAAAGGATTTCAGAAGGTAGTGTAGTACCTTGGATCTCTCCTATAATCCCAATCGATATTTCGAGAATAATAGCAAAAAATGTTAAAGATGTTATTATTATTAATATGAGTATAAAAGGGATTTCTCCTTCTACTGTATAACTTATGAGTGCTTGAAATGAAGCAAATAATACCATACCAAGACTAATAGGTGTTAATATCCAAAACTGAGAAAATACAAAAAGATTAAAGATTCCTGTAATAATAGAGGTAATTGCTGTTGTATATTCTGCAACAAGATGTAACTTAATTTGATAAGGTGTTTCTTTAAATTCTTGAATGAGTTCAGGATTCCCATCTCGATTAATAAGAAAAAATGTCCAAAGTCCAATCATTAATAGACCATTGGAAATTAAAAATATTGATATAAATTGATTTATCATATTGAACTAATTGAATAATCTATATTTAAATCAATGTACCAAAAAAGATATAAATCTATATATATTTCTCTATATTTTTAGGAGAAATTTCAACCATTAAGTTGAAAAATTGGAGATTTTATTTGGTAATAATTTTTCAAATGATGTTAAAATCTCTCCACGTCTTAAAGAAAAACCCATTATAAATGATATCATGTAATAATTCTTTAAAACCTTCATCTTGTAATTGTGCATAAAGATCAGCTGCTTCTTTATTATTTTTAGTTAATGCTGTCATCATTATAAGAGGTGGAATATTACTATATTGTTGTAGATAAAGTATATTATTTTTGTACTTGCTGTCTATTCTTTTAAATTCCTCATTATAATCTAATTCTCTTTTTAAATAAATATGAAATTGTGAAGTTAATGTTTGAGGTGCAAAATTGATTGAAAAATCAACCAAATCATCTTCAATCATTTTTTTTATGTGTTTTTGAATTGTCTTAGATGAAATATTTATCTCATCTGCTATATCTTTTATAGGTTTTCTTCCATCTGTATTTAATGTTTTTAATATTTTATAATCTAAATCGATTAGCTTTTCAGGGTATATTCTCTTTGGATAATTCTTAATGAGGGTTATTGATTGTTCTAATTTCCCCATTTTTGATATAGAAATAATATATTCATTTAATTCATCTATACTTCCTAAATAACCTCCAATATATAAGAAATTACCTCCAGCTACCCCTACAAAATAAGTATTATTATTTAATCCTAGTTCTTCACTTATTGAAGTCATATCTTTTCCGATTGACTTTCCATATATTAATATTTCTATCCCATTTATAGCAATTAAACTAGGTCTTGCTGTGAAGGCTTGTATAATCCCCATATCAATCATATTTTGTACTCTTTTATAGATTGCATTGAGAGAAAAATTAAATTTATCCGCAATTTCCCTATATGTTGTCCTACAATTCTTTAAAAGTATCTTAGCAATTTGAAGATCTATTTCATCCATGAGCCATCATTTTATTGACTTTTTTTTTTAGATTTATTATATAAATAAATAAGCAGAATATTTCTTTTTTTCAGAAATTCTCTTGTAATTCCTAAAAACTCCATCAATTAAATTTAATCGATAATTCTCAATATATTATTTATATTAAAAAAGAATTTATTATATATCTCTTGTAAGAATTCAATTTATTAATATCAAATTTATTAATTAAAAAAATAATATTAATAGGAGTTATACACATTTTCTATTTAGATACAAATCATTTTTTTAAGTAAACTAATGATATCAAAAATAATTTCATTTAGTGGTAAAGGTGGAGTAGGAAAATCTACTTTATTAATACTTTTCTTGAAATATTTAATCGAGTTAAAAGAATATAAAAATATTTTAGTAATCGATGCAGATCCGGATGCAAACATTGGAGATCTAATAGGTAAAGAAATAAAATTCAATCAAACTATTGGAGGAAAAATGACAGATCTAAAAAAAAAGATTTCAAGAAGAGAATTTCCTCCAAATATGCCTAAAACAAGTATAATCGAATCGGAGATATTTGAATCTCTTATAGAAATGGAATCTTTCGATTTACTTGAAATGGGGCGTTCTGAAGGTGTGGGATGTTATTGTAGTGTTAATAATATTATTAAGAATGTAATTGATACTCTTTCTAAAAATTATGATATAACTCTGATAGATTCTCCAGCAGGATTAGAACATTTTGCTCGAAAAATGGGTCGTGATGTTGAAGATTTATTTATTATTACAGATCCATCAAAAATGGGAATACATACTATAAAAAGAATAATAGAAATATCCAATGAAGTTGATTTACAATTCGAAAATATTTACATAATAGGAAATAGATTTTCAGAGGATCTTAAGCAAGTTTTAATTAATGAAATTAATAAAATAGAATCAAAAAATATAAAATTTCTGGGAATAATTCCAAATGATGACGTGATAAGTAAAATTAATATTTCTGGAAAAAATTTATTAGATGTTCCAAATGATAATCCTACTTATCTAATATTAAAAAAAGTATTTAAAAAAGTAATCTAGGATAATTTTAAGAAACTTTTCTTTTTTCAATAAGTTAAATTAGCTTTAGAGAACAATACTAAATATATATAGTATTAAATAGACAAATATAAAACTATATAATATAAAAATCAAGTAAACCTAAAAGAAAATAATTATTCTTCTAAATGGAAGTAATTATTTTTTTTGGCTATATACTGGTACTATTTTTGAAGTAAAATCTTCAAGTGTATAAGGAAAATTATCTTCACTTGAAATCTTTCCAAGTTCAAGAGAAATTTCTCTTGCAAGAAGCCAAAATGCTAATCCTAAGGCTTTTTTGCCTCGATTATTTGCAGGTAATGCTAAGTCTATTCCTTTTAAAGAGTCATCTGTATCAAATAAAGCAACAACAGGAATCCTAGCGAGTTTAGCTTCATTAAGGATAACCTTATCTGCATGTGGATCAACAATAATAACAACACTTGCATCTTTGATATATGTTTCAATATTTGGATTTGTCAACGATCCTGGAATAAAGCGATTAACTATTGCTCGACATCCCAAGGCTTCACAGAATTTTCGGACTGGTTCCTTTCCATATCGTCTTACTGAAGAAACAATTACTTTATCACTACCTTCATCCACAAATTTACTGAGAAAATTAGCAGCAATTTTTATTCTATTTTCTGTCTCTGTTAAATCAATAACATATAAACCATAATTTGTTTGACGATAAATAAACCTACGAGCATCACCAGTTAATAACTTTGTCCCAATATGGATACCACAGCTTAAAAATAATTGCTTCTTTTCTTCATCTTTATTGATTATTACTTCTTTTTCATCCTCAAGTACATCAATATCATCTGTATCCAGTAATTCAAGTTCTTCTTCTAAATCTAAGTCATCCTCAAAATCCTCCTCAAAATCTACTAAAAGATTCTTCTCCTCGCCAGCATCTATAGTATCTTGAGTTTCCTCTGATTTCTTTTTCTTTCTAGCCAAATTTTAAACCTAGATATTATTAAATAAATAATTGATTTAATAATTAATAAATTGAATATAGCATAATTTTAATATTTAATTGATAGGATTGGATTTTTCAATTTTTTAGCATATAATTTAATAAATTTTATAATGAATAATATTACAGTTAAAAATTTGTTATATTAGAAGAACTAAAATATAAATATTATTTCTATAATCTTAAGAAAGTATAAATTTAAAATTTCAAAGGTATAAAATTTGACTAGATTAATAATAGGGATTATGTGTGGAATTCTATTAAGTTTCATAAGCGTTTCTATATTTGATCAATGGAATACTCTTATAGAGGCTCAAAGAATTTTTGAAAATACAAATAATAATGTCTTTCAAGCAACAAGTAGAGCAATAAGCACTTTAGTTGGAGCAAATTTTAGTTTTGATATATTTAATTATTTTCAATCATTACCATATACAATCCAAGGTTTTTTTCAACCTGCCTTTTTTGCATGTTTCTTTTTAGGCTTTATCTCTGGAGCTATTTCAATAGGTATAAAAAAAGGTTTGATAGCAAGTTTTTTAGTAATAATAATTACATTCTTATTATGGATAATTCTAAGTATTTTTTCAGGAGAAGATTTAATGGCATTATTTCAAGGAACTGAATTGATAAAAACAATTGGAGGTACATTAAGTGCAATATTGAGCGGCATGTTTGGAGGGATCTTAGGAGGATATCTAACAGGTAATTATCCAAAATTAAAACAAGAAAATTATAATAAGGATTAGTATAAAAATCTGATGATAATACTTTCTGAAAGTATTTATGAAATATTTTATGATTTAAATCATAATATATTATTATCTCCTCTATTTATATGAATTCTTTATATTATTATACTTAAAATTATAAATTTTTCAATAATTTATTAAATATAAGATGAAAACAAACAATTTTCTCACTCTTGATCGAAAAGATGCGTTAGAATTGATAAAAATTGTAAAATTACCGGGTTCTGTAAAACAACATTCAATTAAAGTAGCAAATAAAGGATTAGAAATTGCCAATAAAATTACAAAAGAAAAAGTAAATAAAAATCTAGTAGAAATTGGTGGACTATTACATGATATTGGGCGCTCACTCACACATGGATTCAATCATGGTTTAGTAGGAGGAAATATACTTAGAGAGAGAGGATTTCCAGAAAAAATATGTAGAATATGTGAAACTCATATTCTAGGAGGGCTAGATAAAGATGATGCTAGAGTCCTTGGATTACCAGAACAAAACTTTATCCCACTCACCATCGAAGAGAAAATTATATGTCTTGCGGATAAATATATAATTGGTATTAAAGAAGTAGATATTGAAGAAAGGTTTGAAAATTGGTTTAAAAAATATGGAAAAACGTCTATTTTAGTAAAATCTAAAAAAAGAATAAATGAAATTGAAAAAGAAATTAAAAACCTTATGTAATCTTATTTTTATAAACTGTTTTTTAATTTATTTAAAATTCCCTTTTGTTCTAAAATATCAAGTATAAATTCTGGCAATTTTTCAAATTGTTTAATTTTATTTTTCGTAAGATTTAGCAATTTTCCTGATTCTAGAGTTATTTTTAGATGATCTCCCTCTGAAAAATCTCCATGGTTCCAATCTAATGTTATAGCTGGAATTCCTTGATTTATTAAATTTCTAAAATAAATTCGCGCAAAAGATTTTGCTATTATTGCTTGAATTCCAAAATATTTAAAAACTCTAACAGCTTCCTCCCGTGAACTACCACATCCGAAATTTTCTCCTGCAATAATAATATTTAATTTATTTACTTTTTGAATAAAATCAGGATCTATATTTTCGCAAGTGTATTGAGCCATTTTAGCTATATCAATTATAGTTAAAGCTTTGCTGGGTACAATATCATCTGTATTGACTTCATCACCCATTAAATAGACATTACCCTCAATTTCCTTCATTTTTTACATCACCTCCCGTGGATCTGAAATTTTTCCTCTAATAGCAGAGATAGCAACAGTTGCAGGAGAAGCTAAATATACTTTTGAAGTTGGATCTCCCATTCTTCCTTTAAAGTTTCTATTAGTAGTACTAATACAAACCTCTTCTGGTCCTAAAACTCCTAAATGACCTCCAATACAGGGACCACATGTAGAATTTCCTATAATAGCTCCTGCTTTTATAAATATCTCAATTAATCCTTCTTTTAATGCATTGAGAAATATTTCTTTAGAGGCGGGGATAATTATCAATCTCGTTTCGGGATGAACATAATTCCCCTTCAAAAACTCCGCAGCTATCCTTAAATCTTCTAACCTACCATTCGTACAACTACCCAAAAAAGCTTGATCAATTTTAATTCCTTCAACTTCATTTATATGAGCTAGATTTCCAGGATTATGTGGTTTTGCTATAATAGGAGTAAGATCAGATAGATCATATGTCATCTCTTTTTCATAGGTTGCATCATCATCAGGATAAGTAAAATTTAATGAATTCAGACCTCTACTTTTCAACCAATTCTCTAATTTCTTATCTGGTATTAAAATTCCAAATTTAGCTCCTGCTTCAACAACCATATTTGATATACTCATCCTCCCATCAATTGATATTGATGATAAACCCTCCCCATGAAATTCTAATGATTTATAAAGCGCTCCTTTTGTAGAAATATCTCCTATGAATTTTAATATAAAATCCATAGCCATTACATTTTTTGGTAAAGTTCCTGTTAAATGAATTTTATAAGATTCTGGGACCTTTAACCATAACTTTCCTGTGGCAAATATGGCTATAACATCTGAAGCACCAATTCCCGTGGAGAGACAATTAAATGCCCCATATGTTGTGCTATGACTATCACTTCCAACAATTAACATTCCTGGTTTTGCAAAACCCTTTTCAGGTAATACTTGATGAGATATGCCTTCATTTTGTAAAAAATTATGAATGAAATTATACTCTTTCGCAAACTCTCGACATTTTTGATGTCTTTGAGCAGCAGAAATTGTAGGGGCAGGAAACCAATGATCTAATATAAAAAATATCTTATTTGGATCCCAAACATAATCTATGTTCAATTTTCTATATTCCTCTTGAATTATCCCACCTAATTGTTCATGAACCATAATTAAATCAATATTGGCATGGATAAATTGTCCCGGGTATAAATCTTTATTATTATTATGTTTTATTAGTATTTTTTCACAGATAGTATAACTCAATTATTTTCACATCATTTATTATTAATTCCTATGAAGAGAAATCCTTATCAAGATTTAATACAACATTTTTTACTAATATACATGTATCTTTTAAGACTTTAGGATCAACCTTATCTATTGTATCTTTTTTAGTATGACTCCATGTTGAAGCTGCTCGAGTAACTAAATCAATCGCTTCATAATTTCGCAAATGAAATGGAACTGTATCCGTATGAGCTCCAGTTGTTAGATGAAAACCATGGAATTTTATTTTTTTTTCATTTGCTATTATTTCAAAATATTTACCTAATAATGGAGCAACTTTTTTTCTTGGAATGAAACCATAAGTCTTCAAATATTCTATTTGATTATATTTATGGTTTTTACATGATATCATATCAAAATTAATCTGAAATGGTTTATGTTTAATGAATTGATTTTCATAATTATTTAAGAAAATTCTTGAACCCATAGTTCCTAATTCTTCAGCAGAGAATTGACAAAACCATAAATTATAATTATTTAATGGATGATTTCGAAAATATGAACTTAATTCAAATATTAAAGCCATTCCAGAAGCATTGTCAAGAGCCCCAGGTGATTTATTATGTGTATTAAGATTCATTAATAATAAATTCATGGTTGAAATAATAATTGTTGGGCTCCAAATTCCTATTTCCAAAAGACGAGTGCTAATATCTATATGTCCAAATATCGTTAGCAGAAATAATGAATAAAAACCTATTAGAACAATACCACTAAAAAACCAAATCCTATATATAAGAATACGCCATTTTGTTTTAATACTTTGAGATTTTGAATCTAAATGAGCAGAAATTAGAATATTTCCTGCTTTATATTCAATTTGATTACTAGCAGGGATTTTCACAAACACATTTGTGGCATTCACCATTTGACCATAATATTTTCCCCAAAAACCGGGAGATTCTGGTGTTTTTAAAGCTCTAATAATTAAAAGAGTAATAAATAAAAGTGCTCCCAAAATAAAAAGAGATATTATAGGATATATATAACTTAATAAAATGGTCGTCAATAAAAATAATAAATTCATCATAGCAATTAATCTAATTAAGGTAGTCGAATAAAAGTTTGAAAAACAAAATGACTCTGCTTTCATTTGCTCCTTAGAAAATCCAATTTTATTAAATTTTTTTAAAGTGATCTCAACTGCTTTATTTTCTGCATCAGTTCCAGCTAAACGAGGAAATGACAAATCTTCTATATATTTAAATAGTCTTTCTTCGCTGAAAATTTGTTCTTCTGAAAAATTCTTATGATCCATAATATATTAAATTAAAAATTATATTTTTCTTTTCTATTAAAGCAAAATTCAACTCACATTTAATTATTTCTATTTTAGAGAATCTTATACTTCTTTAAATGTTCAATAACAATATTTTGAATTTTTTCTTGAGTAAATTCGATTATATCATCAGAATTAACAATATAATAATTTTCTTTCTCGGCTCTTTTTAAAAAAAGATCTCTTACATTACTTAAAAATTCAATATTTTCAAATTTTTCTAACTCTTGATTTTTCTTCCTTGCAAGTGAAATCTTAGGATCAATATCTAGTATAATCATTAAATTAGGTTTTCCTGCATATTTATTAATTTGTTTTACCCATTCAACAGAGATTTCTTCTGACTGGGAAGTTTGATATACTATTGATGCCTCCAAATATCTATCTGAGATAACTATATATCCTTCATTTAATTTCTTTTTAATTTCTAAATGATAATGAAGATCACGATCAGCAGCAAACAATAAAGCATCAGTCGAGGGGGGTATTTCTTTATCTGTTAAATATTTCCTTAATAAAAGGCCAATATCACTATGGGTTGGTTCTTGAGTTACATATACCATTAGACCTCTATTTTCTAAAAATCCTGCAAGAAGTTTAGAATGTGTAGTGGTACCACTTCCATCAATACCATCTAAAACACAGAAAAAAGATTTTTTCATCAAAAATCCTTACACCTATCAAATTAATTAATCATATTTTATATTCAAAAGAATAAACATAATATATTCATCATTAAATATCTCTTTATTGGAATTTTTAAATGATTATATAATTATAAAAAAATTAATATTTATTGTAAAAATTATAATATATTTAATTAATTTAATAATAAATAGAAATATGGCATTAAAAAAGAAATACGCATATTGTAATACTTGCGGAAAATCCATTCCCAAACCTAAAAAGAAACCATTGGAATCTATTCACTATCAAATAATATTGGTTGCAAGTCTTGCTACTTTCTGCATCGCATTAGTTGTCTTTATAATTTATAGAAAGTTTATTCAAAATAGAAAATATTGTCCAAAATGTAACAAAGAAATTGTTTATTATGATTCCCCCAATAAAATTCCAGGTCCTAAGGTTCCTGTTATTAATTTACTTGAAAAATTAGAAGATAAAAAGGATAATAAAAAGGATGAAGTGGTTTCAGAAATAAAGAGAGAATTTATGATCTGTGAGAATTGTGAGAAGGAAATCGAAAAAGAAGCTACAATTTGTCCTTATTGTGGGTGGAAACATGAAATTCCGACCTAGATCTTTTCATTATTTAAATAAAAAAAAGAAATCTTCAAATAGTTTATATTCTAAAAAACGAATTAATATGATTTAAAATGGTATCTAGTTATTGTAGTCATTGCCAGCAACAAGTTTTAGTAAAAAGAGAGGATAAAGATATATGTCTAGCAATTATATTAGCTATATTTACTGCAGGTATTGGATTAGCAATATACTTAGCAATTTGGTATCGTAAACCTATTAATAGATGTGTTCATTGCAATTCAATAACCAGTCCTTTTGTAGATACTCAAATTCCTAATTCTGGAGGTCATTATCCATATCAGGATGATATGATATATGAAATTAAACCCTTTAACAACCCTTTTGTTGAAAAATCGATTGAAAAAGATGAAAAAGGAAAAATAAAAGAAGAAAGACCACAATTTTGTTCTTTGTGTGGGGAAAAAATAGAATTAGGATTACGTTTTTGTCCTTTATGTGGTAATAAAATATAGTTATTCCTCCCAATAAAGATTTTCCTAGATATTAAACTCATTAATAATATTATTAAAGTCTAAAATAATATCTTAATTTAATTTCTCCTAATTATTGGACTAACAATCTTTTTAATATTATTTTTTATAACTTTTAATTAACTGATAAAATATATTTTATAGGTTAAAATAAATATGACATATGGTTATTGTCACAAATGTGGACATAATGTTCTACTTATAAGAGAAAGAATCAAAATTGGTTTAGCTATAATGTTGCTAATTTGTGGTGGGATTGGCTTAATAATCTATCTTTGGATTCATTACTCAAAAGAAAAAAATATATGTATTCATTGTAAAACAATTATCTCCTTAAATCATAAAGAACATTATCAAGAAGAATTAAATCCTTACATAAAAAACTCAAATAAATCACTTAATCATACTGGAGAGTCGATTATTAGAGTCAGTGGTGAGAAATTTATATATTGTTCTCTTTGTGGTAAGCAAATAATTGATAAAAATATTGAATATTGTACAGATTGTGGTTCAAAAATTTAAATTAAACAAGGTAAAATTAAATATCATTTTTCTAGATTTTGTTTTATAATACTCATAATTTTTGATTCTACGGGGGTACATCCTTGAATAAAGACACCATTTTCACGATTTTTGGCGGTACAATTTCCAATAAGATAAGTGTTGTCATATAAATCTGATTCGTTTAAACCTTTTCCAATTGCTAATCTTAAAGGATTTGCTTCTGTAAAATGTTCTTCTATAAACTTTTTATTATTTTCTAATAAATTCATTATCGTAGATAAACAAGCAGAACAAGCTTGTTCACTAATTAAACTAACATTTTTATATTTTATAGTTATGGATGTTGGAGGAGGTTCCAGAGATTTAATAAATTTTTGATAATCTGATGGAATCGTAATTATATCATTTTTGGATTTAGGCATATCTACTAATAATTCTGAGATTAACTTTAAATGTGGAACATCATTTAATGTCCAACTTTGACGTGTAAGAGTAAGTGCCATAATATCCGCTGCTAGATAATTAGTTGATGCAATAATTGTATCCATTTTTACCATATTCCCTGAAGAAGGGCCCATTCCTTCTAAAGCATATGATGCATCTATAATCGCTAAATCGGGATTAAAAATATGAGAAAGATCAGCAATAGCTAAATCTAATTCTTTCACTTTTTCTATTTTTTGCTGAAATTTGCTTAATATTTCAGGAGCTTGGAAATGATGTAATTTAATCTTATTTTTTCTATATATAAGACCTTTTAAATTTTTAAAACTTAAAGATGCTCCACAATGCATATGCATTTTAAGCACTGGTATTGAGATAATGCAATCAATTTCATTCCAATATCCAGTAACTTTAATTTTTTTTATTAATCGACCTTTAGGAATTTGTAATATTACTGGTGGTGGTTCATCTAAGTCAATAAAATTGATATTTTTATTTTCTAATAATTGAGAATAGCCAGATTGAATAAAAGCTTTTCTTGTATCTGTATTTATAATCGGTGAATCTCCCAATAGGAATTTAGCGTTGAATTTTGCATTTAAGTATTTATATACAGCAAATACAACATCAGGATTGGTATTAATACCCAATTTAGGATCTGTCTCTCTTCCTACATTTGGTTTCAATAAAATAGTTTTATTATGTAGATCGGGAAGTTTCAAATGATTTAATGCAGTATTTACAGCAACTTCAATATTTTCATCACGAGCTAAAGATACGATAGGTTTAACCATTACATTTATAAAAAATACATTGCTTTAAGATTTTTTTTTATCAATTTGATCTTAATTAGTCTAAAAAGATTCTAAAATTCTGTTTAATAACTTTAAAAAAGATCAATACTCTTGATTATTCTAAACCTAAAAATTCAATTATTTTTTTTTTCATAAGATTTGCATTTGGTTTTTTTCCCGTCCACCATTTAAAGGCTAAAGCCCCTTGATTAACTAACATATCCAATCCTCCCAATGTTTTACATCCTAATTCCGCTGCTTCCTTCATTAATCTTGTATTTAATGGATTATAAACAACATCAAATACAAAAAGGTCATTATGTAATAATTCTTTAGAAATAGGTATATTTTGAATATTTGGATACATTCCTATAGGAGTTGCATTTATTAAAATATCAACTGACTTTATTTCTTTAGAAATAATTTCTTTAGTAGATATTTTTCCACTGACATTTCCTCCTATTTTATCTTTAACTTCATTTGCCAGAAGTTTAGCTCTCTCTTCAACAATATCCAATAAAATTATCTCCTCTGATTCCTCAGCTAAAACAAAACATAATGCTCTGGATACACCTCCTGCTCCGAGAATTAATATTTTTTTTCCTGAAATATCACATCCCGCATCAATCAAAGACTTTTTAGCACCATCAGCATCTGTATTCCGTCCAATTAAATAACCATCTTCATTTTTAATAGTATTAATTGCCCCTATCTTCAAAGAAAGTTCTTCAATTTCATCTAGATATTTTATAACAGCTTCCTTATGGGGTATAGTAACATTCATCCCTTCTATTCCTAAAGCTCTCATTCCATCAATAGCTTTTTCAAGATTATCTGAAATTACGTTAAAAGCAACATAAACATAATCCAATCCTAAATTCTCTAAAGCAGGATTCCACATCGTTGGAGACATTGAATGTTCAACTGGATTTCCAATAAGACAAAATGTTTTAGTTTGTCCTGTAAATATTTTTTTTTCTAACATAAAAAATTTATTTTTAGATATTTTTAATTTGTTTTTTAAATTTAAAATGCAAAATTAATAATATTTCTTTTGAAATTAGGTTAAGTAAATAATGACTAAAAATTCTATCGCGCTTATAGGTTTTATGGCAACTGGAAAAACGACTATAGGTGAAAAATTAGTAGAAGTATTAGGTGATGATTACAAATTCATTGAAATGGATCAGTTGATTGTAAAAAAAGCGGGTAAATCGATTCCAAAGATTTTCTCTGAAAATGGTGAGCTAAAATTTAGAGAATATGAAATAGCAATTTGTAAAGAATTATCAGATTATAAAAAAGTTGTTATCTCATGTGGAGGTGGCGTTATTCTTAATAAAATCAATATAGACTATCTGAAACAAAATTGTTTTATTATATTGTTAGAAGCTTCTATTAATATCATTTATAAAAGGGCTATGAAAGATGGAAAAGAAAGTAGACCAGTGATTAATAAAGAAGATCCCAAAAAAGAAATAGAGAAGGTTATGAAATTTAGAGAGCCTTTTTATAGGGCTGCTGCAGAAATTAAAATAGATACTTCCAATAAAACAATCAATGAGATTGTTAAATTAATTTTAGATAAAATTAATATAAAATAATTATGAAAATGATAACTTAAAAATATAAATTCCATCCATTTTATGATTTTGATAGTTTTTCTACATAATATCTTTTTTTCATAAAAATATTTATCAAAAATCTATTGGTATTATTTAAAAACCTAGATTTATATTTTTAAAATCTATTTTATATGTAAATTAATTATTAGGAGCTGAAGAATTGTCAGATTATAAACGTACAAAATGTCCAAAATGTGGAAATGAAAACCCTAGAAAGATTCATGAGGAACCTGATAAAAATACTGTTCTTTATTATAGCATGCAGGGTACTCCAGTTTATAAAATGAAGTGTAAATGTGGTTTATGTGGAAATATATTTGAAAAGTCTTAAGTTCATTATTTTTCTTAAACTTTTTAGTTTTTCAAGGAGTTTTTATCTATTTTAAAATATTTAAACAATCAAAAAAAAAACACACTTTTCTTAATTATAAGATCTAAACAGCCATACAATATACATCTTAAGTTAAAAAGATTAAGTTGATATATCCAAGTTTATATTCTAAATTTTCTTAATTTTTATTCTTAAATAATGTATATATTAACTTTATTTAACGATTTCATTATTTTACTTTATTAATTCTTTTTTGAAAACCTTAGAATATTAATAGTTTTTTATTATTAAATATACCGCTCTTGAAGCATTATGCCACACGATTTGCATATTCTTGCTCGCCAATAATTAAGTTCCTGACACGATGGATAAGCATTTATTTCAATAGTTTTAGTAAATCATTGTTCATCTCCATAATGTTTACGGTAATTTACATCCCGTCTCTCTCTTTTAAGAAATTCTTTATAAGGAAATTTTTCTATACTTTTACAAGGATAAGCATCACATTCGACACAAGTTTGAAAATTTTTTTGGTGGACACATTCCACAATAGGTATTAAATAGTGAAAATAGTCTAGGATCCTCCATTTTTAGATCATAAAATATGATGTTTTTTTTTGATTGGTTTAAATTATTTTCTTTTTAAAAATATAAAATGATTGATCAATTTATTTGTCTTTTACTGTCATTAACATTATCGATATTTACAATAATATATTATATCTTGAAATATATATTAATAAAAAAAAATTTAAGAGAGAAAGGAAGTAAAGTAAATTATTTGAAATTCTTTATCATTTTTTTATTTTTTATATCATTCTCTCTAAACAGTTTTGTTTTATATCTGAATCGTAATAATAAAAATCTATTTTATTATGTAATCATGTTTAGCTCAATTCTTATGCTAATACTTTCATTTAGAATATTTTATTCATCATATAAGTTGGAAAATTACAGTATTGGAATGGATTATCCAAGTCATTGGAGAAACAAGGGTACAATTAAATTAGGTAAAATATTTTGGAAAAATAAACAGAAACATTCATTTTATCTTCATTTGGAAGATTTAACCCAACATATGTTCATCACTGGCTTAACTGGTTCAGGAAAAAGTAATTTTTTACAATCTTTTTTACTAGAGTTCAGGAAAAAACATAAAGATATTCCCTTTTTAATTACAGAATTTAAAGGGGAATATCATCACTTACAAACAAAAATAAAGGATATGTTAATTCTCAAACCAGGAAAGAACTTTAGCATAAATATTTTTGATCCAGAAGGCTCAAATCCTGCAATTCACGCAGAACGAGTATTTAAAATCTTTGAAAGCGGAGGTTTACTTGAAAATATCGATTATTCTCCTCAAATGCAGAGAATATTTATTGAAATACTAAATAGTATTATAAAAGAACCAAAATACCGAAATTGGTCATCTTTTGAAGAAGTTACAAAACAATATCTAAATAAAACAAAAGATATTACTTTTAAAAATAGTATTATCGCAATACAGAATAGAATTAGGAGATATTATATTGGCCCTTTAAAAAATATCTTTGATAAAGATTCTGGTTATAGCGTAAGAGAATTATTTAACCATAAGATTCTTTTAGATTTGAATTCTATAATTAAGTTGGGTGGTGAGAAGGAGGATGCTTTATTCTTTCTTAACATGATTTTAAAATATCTTTGGGATAGAAATATTGAATTGGGGAGTAAAAACTATAAAGGTATTAGGCATATAACTATAATTGAGGATGCACAATATTATGCTCCTCAAGATCTTTTAAAAAGAACAAAATTAACCTCCTACTTAGAGGATATTGCTTTACTTCTGAGAGGCACTGGAGAATGCTTAATTTCTCTTGCTACACGACCAAATATTTCAAAAGAGATCCTAAATAATGCAGGAGTTCTTATATGTTTTCAAATCCATATGCAAAAGGAATTTATGCAAGAATTACTAAATTTAGAAGAATATCAAGTTAAATATCTTTCTGAATTAAAAAGAGGGCAATGTATTGTGAGAGTCAATTCAATTGAAAAACCTTTTCTACTTCAGACTTCTTATATTAAGCGTCATTGGCTCACTAATAAGGAAATAGATTTCAATAATCAAAAAATTATAGAAGAAAAAAATGATGAGATAAGTAAAAACATTAAAATTAAAAGAGAATATAACAAGAAGAAAGAAAAAAAATCAGTTACTATAGGTAAGGAAGTAGAAAAAACGGAATTCATGGAAAACAAACATAAAGAAATCAAAAAAGAATCTTATTGTATGTTCTGTAAAAGTGAAATTGATATAAATCGTGGATATTGTGAGAATTGTGCTACATTATTAGAAGAAAGAGATAAAGAATTTAAAGAATTAAAAGCACTCGTACATACTATTAGAATTCAAGAGAATGAAAAGAAAGATATTATGTAAAAAAATTATTAAAATTATAATTAAAAAAAATATAAAGTTGATTTACTTCTTATTTTAATCCATTTCTAATATTATCAAGATTTTGTTTTAATTGTTGATTATGCTCATGAAATTTCATTAATTTATCACATCTATATGAGTCACAATAAGAACAATTTTCTACTTCTTTTTCTATACCACATTTTCTAATTTCACATATATTGCAATAATTTAGTCTTCTTCCGTCTAAAGGTAAACATCCATCACAATTAACATCACCTGGTTTTATATCTGAGTTAAATTCCTTAGACCATTTCTCTGCAACTTCCTTTCTTGCATTATCATCATCATTTTGTGTGGCTATAAACGCAGGACACTCTGAACAAACTATTCCACAATAAGATATCATTTTTTCCATAATTAGATTCACTATATAATTTAGAGTCAATATTCATTTTTTATTATATAATAATAATAAACAAATAGAATTTAAACTATTGAGAGTATAAATTTATAAACATAATCAAGATTATTCAAAAAAAAAAAAAAATCCAAAACATATTCTATTTATATAATTGAGCGATCCTTACAATACCCATGAAGGAGTAATATTATAATTACCGCATGAAAAGGCATCATAAAAGCATTAATGGAAATCGCGGTTACAATCATAAAAATCGTTAATAGAGATCCAATTATACCTAACCAAAATCCATATAGTTTATTTCTTAATACTGCTATACCAGAAATGAATCTTATTATGGTAAACATAACACCCATTGGAAGATAAAGAATTGGTTCTGTTACCCATGCAGAGATTTCTCCTTCTGGAGATAAAAGTTCAAAAAATGTAAGATTAAAGTTAGGAATTATATCTAAAGCTATTAATAAAGCTGTCGTACATTGTTGAATTTCAACAATACCATACACAAATAAAATGATGCCAGCTAGTCTTAAAGATTTATTTTGGTTTATTTTATCATCAATCACGTTTATCATCTCATTTTTTTTTTATAAAATTTCATAGAGATTTATTGAATTCAAATATTAAATTATTATATTACAATAATAATTAAATACTATAACATTGATCTAGATCAGTATTCTAGAATACATAATAATATATAAATTTTTAGAACAATGATCTAGTAATGAAAAAAAAAATGAATGATTCAAAGAAAAAGAGAGATCATAATAAAGATATTATATTAGCGTTATATGAACTAATTATAGAAAACGGTTATAATGATATAAGCATAAGAGATATTCGTGATAAAGCTAAAGTTGCAATTGGTACAATTTATCACCATTTTCCAGAAGGAAAACCTGCAATTATGAAGAGTCTTATAATTTATTTTACAAATGAAATTAATAAGACAGACAAGGTCTTAACATCAGATATGATTCTAGATCCTAATTATCTTGGTAATTTTGCTTCAAACCTTATAAAAAATACACATGAATATCGTGCTTATTATTCAGCATTAACACAGGCTATATTATCCAATCCTGATTTTTATAAAGATGTTGGTAGTATTTCTACAGATTATTATCGTAGTATTATTACCAATCTACGTAATAATTATGAAACCTTTAGAGAAATACCTGAGGATCATTTATTAAAGGCTTTTAAACTCATTAGTCATACCTGTAATGCATTTATTTTTCAGCATATATTTTTACAGCCTCTTTTTGAATCTGATGAGGAATTAGTAAAATTTTTAACAAAACTGATTGGTTATTATTTAAATTCCGATTTTGAAATTCTTGATTAAAAAATGAAAAAAAAAGGTTATAGGAAAAAATTAAAAATTGAAATTCTTTTTCTTAAGAGCTATATAAGTCGTTATAATTGTTATAGATAGGACAGAACTGAATAATATTGTTATATCATAACCAGGGATTCCTTCCTCTCCACTAGTTCCTTTCTTTGGACAAGACATTAATGGATAACTATCTTGACTTCCCGAAGATCCTGATATATCGTAAGGGACATCTCCAATACCATCTCCATCTGTATCGCTCCCTAAATAATCGTCCCAGTAATTTTCCTTTCCATCCTCATCCCAAGTTGAACCTCCATCATCTAATACATGGTTAGCATTACCAATGAAACAATTAGAATAGAATTTATTACTACTGGTCGATCCATCAAGCACTACACCATATATTGTGCTATTTGAAATACTATTACCTCTTACAATATTAGAACTGGAACTTGAATCAAAGAAAATTCCATATGGATTAAGATGAATGATGTTATCTTCTATAAGGTTTGTATCAGAATCACTAT
>Ga0315549_1001792_pt1 | contig 21608 bp, 15 predicted proteins | sample SalMarSW160200MG_FD_203101 | JGI IMG/M metagenome (GOLD analysis project Ga0315549, IMG submission 203101) | Salt marsh sediment microbial communities from the Plum Island Ecosystem LTER, Massachusetts, United States - Salt Marsh Sediment SW1601-200 ... | reverse complement strand
GCAGTACCGTATTTTGGATGATCATTACCTGTTATCATTTGAGAATATATATAAGGTTCAGCTTCATGTATTTCTGCAATGTCATTCTTCGTTGTTGGTGCAATTTTTTTATAATATTCATAAGCAAAATCACCTCTTCCAAGAATACATTCTGCAATTTCTGCCCAAGGATTAGTATGACAAAAAATGGAACCATTTTCTTTGAGACCAGGAATAAAAGTTGTTAATCCACCTAGTTCTGGATGATATCTTCTATAGGGAGGATTTAATAATTTTATACCATATTCAGTAACCAAGTGTTCTCTTACAGAATTCATACATTGTAAGGCTCTCTCTTTTAAAGCAACCTTACTCATAACTGCCCATGTTTGAGTATTAAGAAAGAGTTTTCCATCTTCATTTTTTTGACTTCCAATTGTAGCTCCATTATCATCAAATGCGCGAATATACCATTCCCCATCCCAAGCATTTTTGTTTATATGAATTTTGGTTTTTTCAGCGATATCCAGATATTTTTCATTATCAGTTATCAAATTTAGTTCTCTTGCAATATCACTAAGTTCTAATAATGCTTTGTGAAATTGCATCGCAATCATCACACTTTCACCATTTTCATTAGGACCATGTAAATTAAGTGTATCATTCCAGTCTGCTGTACCTACAAGAGGAAATCCATGGGGGCCTAGATGATCTATTGTGAAATTTATTCCTCTTTTTAGATGATCATATAAATCACCAATGGAACCCTCAACATAACTTACTTTTTCCTTTAGAATTGAGAAATCTCCGGTTTCTTTTAGATAATTATTAACTGCAAATATCATCCATAAGTGATCATCACCGAAGAAATTCATACAAGGATTAATATAATCGGGAAAACCTCCTTTCCCAGTTAGAGGAAAATATAAATGATATACTTTACCATTCTCAAATTGATTCTTAGCTATTATTAATAGTTTTTTACGGACTAATTCAGGTATTGTATGACACACTCCTAAAGTATCTTGATTAAAATCACGAAATCCTATTCCTCTACCTATACCAGTTTCATAAAAAGATACATAACGAGACCAATCGAAAGTTGTTTTGCATTGATATGGATTCCATGTGTTAATAAGTAGATTGAAGTTTTCATCCGGAGTATTTACTTTAAATTTCTCAAGATACTCTTCCCATCTCTTGTTAAGTTGATTTCTAGAAATTTCAATAAGTTCTGGATCTCTATATCTCTGGATTATTTCATTTATTTGAGATTTATTTTTTGATAATCCTAATATAAATATTAATACTTTAGTTTCATTTGGATTTAGAATAAGCCTATTACATATAGCAGCAATGGGATTTCCTCCAAGAGCTTCGGAATTATTACACATTCCCTTTTCAACACATATGGGATTTGATTCAGAATGATAATTACCTATGAAAGAAGTTCTATCACAATCATAGTTTATCATATCTCCATTAGAATAAAAAAAAATCAATCCATTTTTGAGACTAAAAAAATGGTATATAATTGCTTTTTCATCATAATCATATTTTGAAACTGCAACGTTTTGAATATATTGAAGATCTCTCTGATCACTTACAGCATCCCAAAGACAAAATTCTACATAAGAAAAAATATTTAGATTCTTCTGTTTGGAGGATTCATTTTTTATTTCTAATTTCCAAACTTCAATATTATCATTTAAAGGTACATGATAATGAATATTACAATTAATTCCTTTATACAATGATTTTATTCCTGTATATCCTAATCCATGTCTACATTCATAATTCTCGAGTTTTTTCAAAGTTGGTTGCCAAGTGGGAGACCAATATTCTGAAGTATCATTATCTCTAATATAAATATATCTCCCGGGTCTATCTATTGGTATATTATTATATCTGTATCTAAGGATTCTTTGTTCTTTTGGATCTACATAAAAACTATATCCTCCTCCTGTATTTGAAATCATTGCGCAATATTTTCCATTGCTAAGATAGTTTATCCATGGAGTAGGAGTATCTGGTCTAGTAATGATATATTCTCTTTCATCTTTTGAAAAATAGCCGTATTTCATAATAAATTTGAAAATTGTTATTTAAACTCTGAATAAATATAAGAGTAAAAAAATATAAATTAACTTATTTAAAAACATTAAAAGCCAAACATAAATCAAATACTTTTCAAAAAAAATAAAGGAATGAATTTTTGAATCATCCAGATGAATTTGTTATTCCAGAAATTTCCCACAATTTTAAAAAAAAAGGAAATGTATCCCAGAAATTCATAACTAAGAAATATAATGAAAATATGAATATTTGGAATAATATACTTATTTGTGGCGAAAATAAAGAAGTATTATTATCTCTACTTAAAAAATTTAAAGAGAAAATTGATCTTATCTATATTGATCCTCCATTTTATAGTGGTAGTGATTATTACCATAGAATTTTTCTGGGAAAAAACTATATAAAAAAAATCTCTTATAATGATAAATGGAATAGAGATCTAGAGTCATATATATCTTTCATTCGTGAACGTCTCAATATAATGAAAGAATTACTTTCTTATAATGGTTCCATTTATGTTCATTTAGATTATCATGTCAGTCATTATATTAAATTGATTCTGGATGAAATTTTTGGGATTGAAAATTTTAGAAATGAAATTATTTGGCATTATCCAGCTGCTTCAGCCCAGACAAAAAGATTTTTTGTTCGTTCTTATGATTCTATTTTTTTTTATACCAAATCAGATAATTACATTTTTAATGATGATTCTGATAATTATATGGAATATTCAAACCGAGTAAAAAATGCAATAAAAGAAGACGAAAAAGGATTATACTATTATAGAGGAGGTAGTCATAATGGTAAAAAATTAAAAGAAAAAGTCTATATTAAAAAGAGTGGTGTGTTTCCTAGAGATGTTTGGACAGACATACCTTATATAAGAGCAAATACTAAGGAATATCAAGGATTTTCAACTCAAAAACCAGAGAGATTATTGAAAAGAATTATTCTAGCATCAAGTAATAAAAATAGTATCATCGCAGATTTTTTCTGTGGATCTGGAACTACAGCTGCTGTTGCTGAGAAACTGGGACGTAAATGGATTGCATGTGATTTGAACTTTAATTCTATTTTAACTACACGAAAAAGGTTACTTGAATTAAACAATTCAAATGATATATTAAATTGGAATAAGAAATATATGGATTTTGCTCAACCATTCACTATTTATTACCTTAAAAAGAAAAATCAGAGAAATACGATTCCTGAAGAATTTTATAACGAAAAAATAAAAGAAAACAAAAATTCAGAAAACATCGCTGAACCAAATTTTGATATAAAAGTTAAAAAAGAAAACAATAAAGTAAGTATTGAAATTTCTAATTATAATATTCCTTATTTAGATTTATTATCAGAAAGCCTTAAAGATAATATAAAAAATTGGTTTGATTGGATAGAGTACCTTTCTATAGATTTTAATTATAAAAATAGTACATTTAAACCAATTTGGATATCTTATAAAACTCCTAAAAATAGAGAAATTTTGCTTAAGACAGGTGATTTTGAATATAATAATATTGGTCAATTTAGAGTTAAAATAAATATAATTGATATTTTAGGATTTAAAACGTCTAGTTTAATAAATATTAACATCTAATTATGCCTAAATAAAATCTTATTCTCTCTATTCAATTCATTTCATCAATTCTCTAAGTAGCATGGTTGCATATGACCCTTTATTTAGAGAAAATTCTATTTTAAGTTTTCTCTTACCAATATAAACATCATCGTCAACTAATTCATTTATTTTTAATCCTATAGGTTTAGTTGTCATAGCTCTATGTGAACCTTTTAAGTTAAAATCACTTAAAAATTGACTCTGTAATATACATGGATCAATCTTTTCATTATCAATTATTTCATTGAATAATCCTTTCATGAGAGGAAATTCATTTAAATCAGAACTAAAACCGATAATTGGCAAAACAATAATAGCGCGATTTAAATTAATTGCTTCCTTTAAGTAATCATCATAAGAATTTCCATAAATATATTTCACATCAGTTGTATGCCCATTAACTTCATCGAGGAGAGCTATTACATCTCCCTTTATAGGTTTAAATAAAGAAATACCTTTGGTTACCCGTAGAGAAAGCATTTTATTAAAGATATATGATTGAAATGCATTAATTATGAGATTTAAGACATCAGGATTAAGTTTATCAAATGCACCTCTATAATCCTTAGGATGATTTATAATATGTTTTATTAATCTACATTCATAATTAAGACTTGTTGGAAATTCATTATATTTATTTTTTAGAGCCTTTGGTTTTTCCAAAGATTTTCCAATTTTATAACGTTTTTTCGATAAATTTTTACTTTCAGTAGAGTATGTCGTAGATACAAATTCTTGAAATGCTTTTTTATAATCTCCTTGTAATAAATAACGTCCAATTAAATGAGAATTGGGACGATATGTTCCAAATCTTTGTAATCCAAAATAATTAGGAAATCCTCTATGATTCAATATTTCTAAAATATTTTTAATCCTTGCTTCTAACTGATTTATATCTTGTATATTCCTAATAGTTATGGTGAAATTATTCCCTCTATTACTTCCTAACATGACAGGCTTTTTAGAAGGAGTGATAGATCTGAGGAATAAATCCCTAATTTTTAACTTTTTAAATTCTTTAACAAAATTTCCTCTAATTGAGACTTTCTGTACACTAATTGAACATTTATCTTTTAGTCCAGAATAAAAGATATTCTCTCTAGATATATTTAATACTTTACTTATCTCTCTAAGAGCATTAAATGTATCTTTATTAATTTTTATTAAGTTAAAAGTTGTAAATCTATCTCTTCCTCTTAGAAATGGAGGACTTTGTCTATCTTCTTTAATTTCAAGTATTTTACCACTCTCAGTAATTTCTTTTACTATAAAATCTTTATACCGATCTTTATATATACCTCCAATACCCTCAATATCAGAAGTAGTAAATATTTCTATTCCGACAAACTTTTCAACTTCTCTCTTATTGTTATTTCTAAATGAATAAGTGAAATCCATTAATTCTCAACTTTACTAAATTATATTATAATAATTTCAGAATTCCTGTAATTTTATCAACTTTACTTGAAATTACAGGGCCTATTCCCAAAGCTGTTGTTGTTCCGGGAGATAATTGAGTTAATCCCGCGTCATTTATTATAGTGCAGAGAATATCCTCTTTCTGTAATTGGGAATATATATTCATCAATTCATCTATTGATTGTGTTTTTAATACTACTTTCTTTTGTCCAAAATGGATCCAATCCTTCCATAATTTTTTATTTACTCTTCTGACTTTGTTTGAAGATGTAATACTTGCATGACATGCCTGAGCGCATTTTTTTCCCACTCCCATCTTTAAATCCATTCTTATAATAATTACTTGTTTTATATCATCCATTTTAATATCCTCATTTGTATAATAAGATTTTTAGCTTACCATTGTAATAATCTGAAATGTGAAGATTTGACATATTTTATTGTTAAAATAAAAATAATCGAATAAAAGTTAACATTTATTCATATTCAATTCTTACAGTTTCATTGGTTAATTCCAAAACTAATTCTTCCAATTCTTCATTAGTAAATAAAATTTTATCTTTATTATTAGCTTGAATAACTGCTCGAAATTCTGTATCTCCTGTTGCTAAAAATATTTCATTTAAAGATACTACCTTTCCTGGTGCAATTAAATTCTCAATAACAAATCTTGGATTATTAGTTTTTTCAATAAGAATAATTTTTTCGATTTCATACGTTTCTTTTATCCAATTTAAAAGTTTTGGTGTTATTATTACTTTATCTCCTTTAGCTACGATTATAATTACCACATCTTCATAATCTATTGCCTTAAAGAATGAGATTTTTTCCAAATAATTATATTCTCCCTTTTCTTCTAATTCAAGTAAATCTCTTGATAAATCTAACTCAAATGAAGTAAGCTGGTCATTATCCAGATTTTGTTGACAACTGGAACATAAAAAACCCGATTTTACACAAGTCTCACATGCAGGGAGAAATTTCATGATAATAAAACCAATTATAACTCTATTATATCACAGCTAATATTTTTCAATAATCTTTCCGCTGAGATAGGGTCAGTTTTATAAGTATATAAAATCTTTTTTGTTCTTAGTTTTAACTTAACTGTATCTTTTATTCTTTTTACTCTACAATGAATTGCTTGATCTGATACATTTAAAAATGATTCTTCATCGAATAATTCTTTCGGCATTTTAAACAATTATAGTGATTATTATTGATATAAATCCTAATTATGTACTATCTTATTATTTATTAAATTTTAATTTAATTGTTGGAAGTTATTTAAAAGATTTATGTTTACCAAATGATTCTTGATTTATTCAAAAATTTTATTTTAAATGCATTTTTTTTCATATTATTCATAAATAGATTATTTTAACTTATTAAAGTAAATATATTTAAACAAAATAAAAAAACTGAATAATCATGCCCCTCGATGACCCATTTAAGAAAACAATAGCCCGTCATCACTTACTAATGAAAACAGTATGTAGAAAATGTGGCTCTCTTAATCCTCTAAGAGCAAAAAAATGCAGAAGATGTCGTAGTAAGGATTTAAGATTAAAGAAAAGGGAATTACAAAAATAAAAATCTTCTATTTCTTTAAAAATATTTATCAGTCTATTTAATTTTAGTCTTATTCTATAGATATCACACTATAGCTTACAATATTTGGAAATTAAAATCTAAAACTAATCATAATTCAAGAATTTCATATAAATATAAAATAAATGTTAAAGAAAATCGTTGAGATTTTTATTTCGAGAGTTATATCTTTTTTCAATACCATCTCTCATCCCAGGTAATTTAAAACAGGTTTTGGGGATCATTTTTTTAAAATAATTTGGATTCTCTCGTTCAGTTATATTTTGTGATTTATAAAGCGTTTCGAATATCTTTTTACCAGAAAATTGGATGTCATTATAATAAGGCATAATAGGATGTTTTATACTTATTCTATCTACAATATTTTGAAGAGATGTTTTTATAACTTGCATTACTCCTTTTTCATTCATTAAATGAGTTTTACGAGTATGTTCATTATACATAACTATTACACAAGATGGCCATCGTTCATGAAAATATTTTAAAACAAGATCCATTACCCTATGTTTAAGTGAAACTACCCCAAATAAAACACCTCTATTGTTTATTTCAGTTCTTGTAAATTGTTTTGCACGGTAAGCTTCAGTAAAGACCTCTCGCATCATACGGATGATTTTTTTTGCTATAAAAGAACCTGAATTACGCAAAATCACTTCTGGAAGTTTTTCAATCTCTTTTAAAAGATTTGGATTGAAATGAGAATGACGTTGAAGATTATTTATTAATTCTTTTTTTGTATATCCTTTAGCTCTCCCTATAACTTCTAAAGGATCTCGACAATTGTTTGTCTTTGTCATAAAATCTCTCCTTGAATGATTTCATTTTTTTTAGGTTCAAAGAATTCACACAGAGATCTCTGATTCCTACCATTTATTATAAGATATGGATCAGCTCGTTTTATTACAACTCCTACAGATTTTAAATCTTCTCTACGTCTGATTTTAAACTTTTTATTGCGTAAATTAATAATGCGTTTAGCAGAAATTGGACCAATTCCAGGAACACGTATTAATTCTTGATACGATGCTTGATTTGGATCTAAAGGACCATATTCTTTGAAAAAATGCCTAGCAAAATGTATTTTCGGATCTCCTGTCGGCAGATTTCCTTCATATGTCAATATTTCTTTTAAATCTTTTAATTTATAATGATATATTCTTAATAACCAATCACTTTGATATAAACGATGTTCTCTTTCTAATGATGTAGCATTCTTGTTTGCTAGGGGAGTCCCTTTTATTGGATTAAATGAAGAAAAATATGCCCGTCTCAAATCTATTTCTTTATAAAGACAATCAATTCTTTTAAGTAGATCCCAATCTGTTTCATCTTCTGCAGCTCCTACTACGAATTGGGTTGTTTGTCCCCCATTAAGAATTGGTGCTCCATCCCATCGAAATTTTTTATAACCATCCTCTCGTCGGTCTTTTATCATTCTTTCTTGGAATTTTATTTGACTCTCTTTTTGTAAATCTTTTATACTTTTTAGAGCTTCTTCATTATGTTTTACACGGATTTGTTTTAACCAACGTTGTCTTGTTATTAAATCATTTTTAAAATCTTTTTGTTCGGCTATTTCAGCCAAATGTTCCTTAGTAGAGGCTTCTAAATTAATAGATATACGATCTGAAAGAGAAATAGCTTCTTTAAGGAGATGTTGGCCCACTCCAGGCAAACACTTAAAGTGAATATATCCCCGAAAATTATATTTAAATCGAAGTAATCGAACAGCCTCCAACATTTCTTCAGTAGTATCATCGGCACTACGATATACTCCAGAAGTAATAAATATACCTTCAACAACATTCATAGAATAGAGTTTCATAAACGTACGAGCATATTCTTCAGGGGTAAAACTTATTCGCTGTTTACAACTTTGAGAGAAACAATATTTACAATTATATATACATTTATTAGTGTATAACGTCTTAAATAGACTCATACATCTTCCATCTGGGGTGTAACTGTGACAAATTCCCCCACTAGACGTTGCTCCAATCCAATCTTTTGAATTCCCAAATAATTTAGGATATTTTTTTGTGCGACTGGAAGCAGTACTAGCACAAATATCATACTTAGAATTTGCTCCTAATATACGTATCTTTTCTAAGGTAGAAGGCATTTTAATATTCAAAAAATTACATACTAATATTATAATAGAATTTAATAAATATCATTCGAAATTAGTTTCAAATAAAATAAATGAGCCTAATGGTTTTTTAATTTTTATGTAAAATAACTAAAAAAATTATAAGATATTATTTTAATATATATCTACTAAAGAATTATTGAAAAATATAAAATGAATGAAAACCAACCTAAGAAATTTTTAACATTAGAATCAAAATTCGGTGATTTCAAATTTTATCTTGATAAAAATCTCGATATTCTTGATTTAAAACATAGAGAGATAAAAAAAATACACGAAACTACTGAAGACTTAAGTAATATCAAAGATATAGATTTAAGTGGAAATAAATTAAAAGAAATTCCACAATTCATAGGAAAATTATTAAATATTAATAAATTAAATTTAGGAGATAATTTAATTAAAATATTTCCAACATTCATCCTTAATCTTACTTCTTTAAAAACACTAGATTTACAATGGAATCCATTAGAAAATCTTCCTGAAACTATAGATAAATTAAAATCACTAGAATATTTAGATTTAAATCATACTCAACTAGAAAATCTTCCTGAAACAATTGGAAATCTGACATCCTTAAAACGTTTATGGATTGATTATTCAAATTTAACATCCCTTCCAGAGGGAATAGATAATTTAAAAAATTTAAGAAGGTTAAGTTTGTTTTACAATAATTTATCCAAACTACCAGAATCAATAGGTAATTTAGTTTCTTTAAAAAATCTATTTTTAGGAAATAATCAATTAATTAATCTTCCAAATACTATTGGAAATTTAGATTCCTTAAAACATTTAAACTTGTTTAATAATTTCCTAGAAGTATTACCAGAATCAATTGGTAACTTAACAAATTTAAAAATTCTCGTTTTAAGCAAAAATAACCTGAAAGAGCTTCCTGATACATTAAGTAATCTCACTTCACTCCAAGAACTATATCTAGAAGAAAATCCATTAATTTTAAAAGGAAAAACTCCTACTAATAAAACCATACAGATATTAAAGAAAAGAGGAGTAAAGGTAGAATTATAATTTATTATTCCTTAAAAATCGTTTTATAAAAACAAGTTAAATAAGAATCAAGAAAAATGGTCATAATTTTAGAATCAGAATACTTAAAAAATAAGGCATTAATTGGTAAATAAATTAAATTATTTGAAAAATTAGAGTCAATAATGAAGTGAATCCTACTTATTATAGTCAAGTATGGAATTACAAGTGAATCAATTTAGTAGTTTAAATTCAAGTTATTTCTAATATCTCTTTTTAAGTAATAATTTAGTCTTTCTAAAATTTAATATATTCAAAATACTTTAATATTAATAGCGATATTTATGTTAAGAAAAAAAGTAATAATAAGTTTGGTCATTATTTTCTCTTTCATGATGATTCCAAGCATTCAGGCAGAAAAATTAAAGACTTCACAAACATCAATCATTTTAGATAATCCCTTAGAGGAATTCTTTTTAGAAACTACAATTCCAATAAATATTATTTTTATTGGTTTTGATACATCTAATATTAATATCACGTACATTGACTCCAATTTAAAAGAATTAATAAAACCTACTTATAATTTTAATTATTTTAATTTATCCATTCAATATATGGGAATACTCTACAACTTAGAATATAATTATTATTTTTCAGATGGAACAACTTTAACCACTGATTTTGAGAGTTATTTAAATTCAACTGAAAAAACTATCAATCCACCAGGTCATCTAATGAAATATGACAAAAATGCAACAAGTGCTAAAGAGTATTCTGCATTAGATACAATAACATGGTTAGATAACAATATAAATAATTATTTTTTAGGAATAAATAATAGTTATTGCTTCTATTTAATTGATCTTTATACATATGATTATATCTCAGATTATCATTATTAATCCCTTAATCTTCCAGATCCTGATACAGGCACTAAAAATTATAATTATACAATTCTTTTTGGGGGTGAATTTCCAAACAGAGGTGTATTTTTTGATTTATCAGCAGGACCTATTTATTATTGGGATTGGGAATTTTTTGACGATATGAAGGGAGTCTCTCCTGATCATATCCCCCCAATATGGAACTATACATTTCCCTTTGATAAATTAAAACTTAATGATAATTTAATAGAATATATAAGGAAAATTACAGATTATATTTTCCTTCCATGTTATATTTATAAACCAATTACACCAGATGAGTTCAATAGAATTAGTATTGTGATCTTAGATAATTATACAAACCATGAACTCTATAATAATCCAAATAAATATATTAATAAGAATTTAGTCAAAGATGCCTTTGAAGAAGTAATTCCAGAATCAACTTGGGAAATTGATATTATTCTAAAATATATGGAAGGGTATGAAGATTTTGTTTTAGATATTAACGAAATACTTACTAAAGAAAGATATAATCAAATAAAAACTACTTTTGGAATCCCTGATAAGAGTATAATTATTATTATAGCGGCTGGGGAGTATGGCCGACCAGGAGGATATGCATTACTTAACCAAATTGTACAAATTATTGGAAGCTATGGTCGACCTAAACCAGGAGATTATACATATTGTTCTTATTTAATAATCCATGAAGTTGGACATACAATAGGATTATTCCATCCTCATGATTATGTCACTTTAAATGAAAAAGATAGCTCGATAATTGATGATACTGATTGGTTATTTGATTTTATTTCAACACCTATGACATATGCTCATTATGATGTATCATTCAGTACTTTTGATAGAGAATCAATTGCTCGAGGACATACGGCAAGATATATTAATAAATCATGGAACCTCCTATATGAAGCTAACAAAACACTTCTCAATAAGAATATATCATCAGTAAATGGTACATTAGAATCTATTTTGAATTATATTTCTAAAAATAAATCATTATGTTATTCTGCGTTTGAATCTAGGGATTTCTTTGAAGCACATTATTATGCTAAACAATATTATTTATTAGCACAAACATATTATGATTTAATTGTTGAAAAACCTACATCTCCTCCTTCAAAACCTTCAATATCAGGATATGAAATTGAAATTATTACTCTTACAATAGGAATATCAATAGTGGGATTAGTTACTTCCATAAAAAAAAGATGGAACAAATAGAATATTCTTAAATCTTTTCTTTATTATTTATTTTGCTAATACTAGAGTATGCAATAATAATATAGATACAATCTAAAGAATGAATAAATAAATAAAAATTTTTAATCTCTCCATTAATACTTTAGAATTTAAAATCTAAAATCAAAAAATTTTTTAAAAATTCTGACTGAAATAGAGTCATTTCATAATTAATTGATTCTAATGATTAACCTGTTTTGGCAGATTAGGACCAGTTGATAAATAAATATCAATTCAGAACTCAACTTTTAAATTTATTCCCAAAATTCAATATTCAAAATCTTCCCTATTGACTTTAAATAGGGAAAAATAATATTGAGGATTAAATCATTAAACTAAATTTAAAATGTGAAAAAATGCAAAAACAGAAAATTAAAAAATTATCGGCTAAATTTTTTTTAGCGATCTTTATAATTAATACCGTTTTTATATTGGGATTTACGAAGCCTATACGTGCAGATAATAGTAGTTTAGGACCACATGAGGTAGATGCAGGTCAACCTTTAATTTTTGAATGGACAGCTATTTATAAGACGCTTAGTGGTAAATATCAATATGGTGGTTACTACACAGAAATATGGATGCAAGATGATTTGGGAAATTCTATCAAAATTGCTTCAATATCAGGGACGGGATTTCATAGTTATCAAAAAATAATAGAAGAAGCTGGAACATATACATTTACATTGATAGAGTATGCCCCTTATAAAGGATATTTTGATTATAATACAAAGACATACTATAGAATAACTGGACCATTTTTTATCGCAAGAGATGAGGCTTTAAATGTCATAATTAATAATAAAGGGTATATAAAAGACCTAGTTGCGAGTCCTAATTATCTTTATCAAGGAGAAAAAGCGTCAATATCATGGTTTGTTGTTTCAAATGTAAATCATTTATATGAATCTACTCTTTCTATGAAATATGAAGATGATAATACTTGGGAGGTCATTACTACTTTAACGGGTGAAGGATCAAAAGGATGTCAATCACCTAATTTAGAACAAATAGGTAATTATTACTTTAAAGTTGATTTTTACATTGATGGTGTACTAGACTCATCAAAAGAAACTTCGATAACAACAATTCAAGAGCCACAATTACTAATAGGTGCAGCTGATAGAAGATTCCCTGGCGGGGAAGGAACACGACTTGGTTATGTATTTCAAACAGTTACTACTATTGGAGATCTAACACCTCGAATCTATCTTGGTTTAAAACAAAATATTTCTAGTACAATTGTTCTTTCATATGATATTTATATTGATGGAACACAAATTCCAACTGCTAATTTTATATACATGTATACTACTACCTATAAAATATATTTTGATATTGATGAACTAAGATTTCCAATTGCTCATCAAATTGAGATTGAAATAACTTTTATTCGCAATATGTTAACGAATGAAATTTTATACGATAATAATCTCATAACATTAGAATATCTAAAAGTTGGAAGAATTAAAATCTCGGCTTGTGATAAAACTTTATTATTAGTTCATGGTTTAGATGGTTTCTCATCTCAATTTGATAAATTTTTGGATGACGCCAACTTTGATTTAAATGGATATGGACGAAATGATTTCAAAGATTATTATGCTGAAAATAATATCCTAAAGGTTAATTATTATGATTGGAATAATCCAGATGAAGAATTTGATGGATATAATTACAATATTCCAATTGAAACTATTGCTGAAAGTTTAAAGGATTACATTATTCGTATGGCAATTGAAGAAGGGAAAATAAATACCCATTTAGACATTGTTGCTCATTCCATGGGCGGATTAGTTGTTAGGTATATGATGATACACTATTATCCAGATATAAGAAGAGAGGGAATAATAATCGAGCATATAGCAACTGTTGGTACTCCTAATCATGGAACCTTATTTGCTGATTTATTATATACACATCCTATAACATCCTTCATAGCAGCAGTTCTTAGTATTTTTGGACTTCCAACTTTAAATACTCAGGTATTACAAATGGCATATCCAGTTCATTCCTCACTTATATATGGATTAAATAATGATAATGTTCATGATGAAACCCCCTTTAGTAGAAGTGATCCTGTAGCATACCCAGATGTTTTATGGAGTACTTTTAGAGGTCATGTTCCATCACCATTCTCAGAATATATGATAGGAGAGCTATTGTATTTTTCTCTTCTTGGTTTACCGGGTGTTTATTTATTTATGGAATTTTATGCTAGTGATGGAGTAGTAGACACAGACTCTGTCGCATTGAATGCAAATGATGTTGATAATTATGGAATATATGAAGGAATTGACCATGTACCCCTTCTTGAAAAGCCAAATGTTTTAGAGGATATTCTTAACGAATTAATGCAAGAATAATATCAATAAAAATACCTACTGATATGTATACTTGCATAGAAGAAGGATTTTTCGGATGTAATATTTATTATAAAAATACTTTAGATGCTAAATATTATTCAAACTTCATTATAGAAAATTTAAACACATTTTTTTTTCTTTTTTTTTCCTAGCTCTTTATTATTTTAGTCTAATAATTTTAAAAATAAAATCAAAAAATTTTTTAAAAATTCAGACTAAGATTGAATTAAATCCTACTTATTATCGCTAAATATTGAATCATAGATGAAGGAATTCAAGGTAAATGAGTATATAACACTCAAGTTAGAAAGCAATCAAATAATGATTTATGTAAAAGGACAGCAATTTCGACAATGTAAATTCCTTCTCTTAAATATTCCTGTCAAAAAAATTACTTCTTTAGATGATATTGAATCGATTGATGAGGTGGCTCAAAGGTTAGATAGGTCTTTAGAAGGTACAGATTATGTAAAAATTGAGATTTCTCCTGAAACTGAATTTTGGGGACATTGTTCTAATATCCAAACATGGTATGAACATAACTATGATACTCGTTTGCTTTATTCAAATTTGGCTTTTCCTTTGCTTAAAAAATTAGTTGATAGTGGTGATCCTCTCGCAAGAAAGGTATTTAAAGAAGAAATTGTTAAACGGGTTCATTCTGGATATATCCCTTCTATCTACTATTTAGTTATAGAAGGATATCTTGATTATCTTAATGAGAATGAGATTAATCTAACTTTTCTTGAAAACAATCCCAAATTAAAAAAAGAAATGGAAAATCTAAATATGAAATTATTAGAATATAAACTCGCTATTTTAGTTAAACTTATAGATTTGGGTGATCAAGAAGCAAGAATTATAAGTGAACTTCCAGAAACTATAGAAAAATTAAATAATATTAATCTTCTTAACTTCAGATACCTTAATTTAACCGAGATTCCAGAAATAACATGGAAATTAACTTCACTTAAAATCATTGATTTAACAAATAATAAAATAACTAAACTTCCAAAAACTATAGGAATATTAAATAAAATTACAAATCTTAATTTGGGTTTTAATAATTTAACCAAACTTCCAAAAGAGATTATTAATATGACTTCACTTAGAGCCCTTGATCTCACAGGTAATAAAATAACAGAATTTCCAGAGGTAATATGTAATTTACCATTACTTCAATATATTTATTTAAAAGACAATAATATTAAAGAACTTCCAAAAACTATTGAAAAATTAAATGAACCTAAGGTACTTGTTTTAGAAGGTAATAAATTAACAGAACTTCCAGATTATTTGGGAAAATTAACTTCACTTCATCACCTTACTTTAAAAAAAAATAAAATAAAACAACTTCCAGAATCTCTTGGGAAATTAAATTCACTTAAATGGCTTGATTTAAGAGAAAATCAATTAACTTCTCTTCCAAATATAATTGGTGATTTAAAATCTCTTGAAGTACTGGAACTAAACCAAAATCAATTGAAAAATTTACCTAAATCTATTATAAATATGACTTCACTTAAAGAATTAAAACTTAAAGAGAATCTACTCGATTTAAGAGAAGTAGCTCCCACAAATCAAATTATTCAATTATTAAAAGAAAAAGGAGTTCATGTAGAACTTTAATATCAATCAAATTAATTCTCAATTAATCTTAATTATATAACTTTCAATTTAAATTCTAAAATCAAAAAATTTTTTAAAAATCATAGCTAAAATTAAATTAAATCCTACTTATTATAGCTGAGTATTAAATCATAGATGAAGGAATTTAATATTTTTGAGTTTAAAGTCAATAAATATATCACTCTTAAAAGAACAAGTCATGGAGGGGTAGGAGATGATACTGAAATCTATATAAATAGAGAGTCATTTTATGAATGTCCAGGTTTATTATATGATTATTATTTTACTATAGAAAATACAGAGAAATATAACAAGAGTAATACAATCGATGAATTATATGATGAATTTGGAGATATAGTTAGTGATGAAGATTATGAAATAGATCCCCAATCCTATGATGTAAATTCAGATACAATTTTTTGGGGTTATTGTTCTAGCTTTCAGACATGGTATGAAAATGAATACAATACTGACTTAATATCTTCTTGTATTGCATTTCCTCTACTTGAAGAATTAATTAATGTAGGAGATCCTTTAGCAAAAAAGGTTATTAAAAAAGAAATTATAAGAAAATTTTATTCAGGTTATATTCCTACTATAAAATACTTAATTGAAGAGAAATATCTTAATCATCTCAACGATGATGAGATTAAATCGGTTTTTCTAGAAAATAATCCAAACCTAAGAGAAAATATTAAAAAATTCAAATTTAAATTTATCAATCAGATAAATTATGTTTTCTCAAAATTAGCAAATAAAGGAGATAATCTTGCAAGAGAGATTTTTATTGAAAATATAAAAAAATATTCCCAATCTGGGAATGCTTATGTTTTGAACTATTTAGCTAGAGAAAAACTACTTGATCTTCTTAATCATAATGAAATTAACTTTCTTTTTTTAAAAAATAATCCTATATTAAAATCGAATCTGGAAAGTGATGATTATTATGAGAAAAGAGATAATGGAGATCTTTTATTATATCTCATTAATTCTGGTGACTCTATTGCAAAAAAAATAATATATAAGCATGAAAATAAAGATATTTTAAATTATTTTCACGAAGGAAATAGACATTCCATATTTAGAATTATAAAGAAAAAATATTTAGAATTTTTTAATGAAAATGAGATAAAGCTACTATATTTGGATAAAAATCCTTATTTAAAAACAAAATTAATAGAAAAAGATGATTTATATCAAGAAAGTATAAATAGATATATTTTATTGCATCTTTTTGAGAAAGGAGATCCACAAGCTTTCAAGATCCTTAACAAATTAGATAATATGAGTATAGTAGATATTCAAATAAAAGAAGTTCCTAAAGCAATAGGAAAATTGAAAAATTTAACTAGCCTTAATTTGAAATCTAATAATCTAAAAGAAATTCCAGCATTTATTGAAAATTTGAATAATCTTAAATGTCTCAATGTACAAAATAATGAAATAAAAGAACTCCCTAAAACAATATCAAATTTGTCTTCCTTGGAAGAATTAGATATATCGCAAAATAAATTTAAATCATTTCCAGAAATTATTTTAAATTTAACTAGTCTTAAAGAATTGAGTTTAAGTAGTAAAAAATTGACGGAAATTCCTGATAGAATTGATAATCTTAAATTTCTTCGAATCTTAGACCTAAGTAATAATGATTTAAGAGATCTTCCAAATACTTTTGAATATTTAAAAAACCTCGAAAATATTAATCTAAGCATTAATAATTTAAATAAAGTTCCGAAATCAATATTAAACTCAAATAAATTAACTAAACTTAGCCTATCTAATAATAATATAAGAAAACTTCCTAAAAAATTAGAAAAATTAGTAAATCTTGAAGAATTAAGACTAAGAAATAACCAATTAACAAAAGTGTCAAAAATAATTGGAAAATTAGTAAATCTAAAAGAATTAAATATAGGAACTAACAAAATATCAAAGATATCAAATAAAATAGGGAATTTAATTAACCTTGAGATCTTATATCTACGTCATAATAAACTTAAAAAGTTACCTAATTCGCTTGGAAATCTATCTTCTCTTAAGGTAATTGATTTATTTATTAATAATAAATTAAAAACGCTTCCCAAATCAATAGGATCACTTAATAATATAAAAAAACTAGTAATAAGAGATAGTAAATTAAAAAATTTACCAAATTCAATAGGAGAATTATTAAATTTAAAAGAGTTGGAATTAGAAAATAATCTATTGAATTCACTTCCAGAACCAATAGGAAATCTAAAGAACCTGGTAGGATTAAGACTAAAAAAAAATAACTTAAAAGAACTCCCTGAATCCATAGGAGATTTAAAGAATCTTATATCCCTTTCGATAGAATCTAATCAGTTAATTTCAGTTCCAGAATCAATAGGAAATCTAAAGAACTTGGTAAGATTAAGTCTAAAAAATAATAACTTAAAAGAACTCTCTGAATCCATAGGAGAGCTTATCAATCTTGATTATATGAATTTAGAAAGTAATCAATTGTTCTCACTTCCAGAATCAATAGGAAATTTAAAAAACCTCACAACTCTAAATTTAGCACATAACAATTTAAAAGAATTTCCAAACACAATGGCAAATCTTACCTCATTACGATTTCTAAATTTAATGTCGAATAAATTAAAAAAAAACCAGATTTTATATCAAATCTGTTTTTCCTTGAAAGAGTAGATTTGATAAATAATCCTATAAATTCAAAAAATAAGTCTAAATAAAATAGACTATAGGAGAATAAAAATAAAAAAGATCAATAATATTTTAATCAAATCTATTTTCTCAATCATTTCTAATTTAAAATCTAAAATCAAAAAATTTTTTAAAAATTATGATTTAAAGATCATTATATATAAAGAACTAACTTTGAAATATAAAATTCAAAATCAAAAAATTTTAAAAAAGTGAATATTATGTGTGCACAACTAGGTGGACAACCAATTTTTATTATGAAAGAAGGCACTGAAAGAACTCGTGGAAAAGATGCTATGCATAACAACATCGCTGCCGCTAAAATAATCGCTGAAGCTGTAAGAACCTCTCTTGGACCTCGGGGTATGGATAAAATGTTAGTTGATCAATTTGGAGATGTCGTCATCACCAATGATGGCGCAACCATCTTAAAAGAAATCGACGTACAACATCCTGCCGCCAAAATGATGGTCGAAGTCGCTAAAACTCAAGACTCTGAAGTTGGTGATGGAACTACTACAAGCGTAGTCCTCGCTGGAGAATTACTAAAAAGAGCTGAAAAACTCCTTGAACAAAAAATACACCCAACTGTTATAACAGAGGGATTCAGAAAAGCCTCAGATAAAGCTATTGAAATTCTACAAAAAATTTCGATTAAAAGTGGAATTGAAGATTATGATGGCTTAAAAAATGCTGCTATGACATGTATGTCATCCAAAATCGTTTCAGAAAGCAGAGATATGCTCGCGACTCTATGCATCGACGCTATAACTTCCGTAGCTGAACAAGATGAAGATGGTAAATGGGTAGCTGATATTGATAAAGTTCAAATTCAAAAAAAACAAGGCGAAATGATCGATGATACCAAGTTAATAAAAGGTATCATCCTCGACAAAGAAGTCGTCGCGTCTGGAATGCCTAAATCCGTAAAAGACGCTAAAATACTCCTTTTACAATCAGCACTCGAAATTGAAAAAACTGAATTTGACTCTAAATTACAAATTACAAGCCCAGACCAAATTCAAGCTTTCCTCGATGAAGAAGAAAAAATGCTCAGAACTATGGCTCAAAAAATTCAAGATTCTGGAGCTAATGTCGTCATTTGCCAAAAAGGTATCGATGATATGGTTCAACACTTCCTAACTAAAGCCGGTATCTTGGCTACAAGAAGAGTTAAAAAATCTGACCTCGAAAAATTATCTGAAGCAACTGGTGGAATGATTATTAACGACCTCGATGAAGCGCAACCTGAAATCTTAGGTTATGCTGGACTCGTTGAAGAACGTAAAGTTATGGGAGATTCATGGATATTCATCGAAAAATGTAAAGATCCTAAATCTGTCGTTATCTTAATCAGAGGAGGAACTGAACTCATCGTCGATGAGGTTGAACGAGCTCTTCATGATGCCCTTTGTGTTGTAAGAGATGTTGTCGAAGACCAAAGACTCGTCGGAGGAGGCGGTGCTCCTGAACTCGAAACTGCCATCCAATTACGTGAATACGCATCATCTCTCGGTGGACGTGAACAACTCGCCGTTGAGATTTTTGCCGACAGCCTTGATATTATTCCAAAAACCCTTGCTGAAAATGCTGGGCTTGACCAAATCGATATCCTCATGAAATTACGTGCTGCTCATCAAAAGGGCAATACCTTCGCAGGATTCGACCTCGAAACTGGTGAAGTACAAAATAACATGATGGCTGTCGGTGTAGTCGAACCAACTGCCGTTAAAGTTCAAGCTATTAAATCAGCTACCGAAGCTACTAGTATGATTCTCCGGATTGATGATGTAATAGCAGGTGCTAAAGGACCTGATATGCCCCAAATGCCACCAGGTGGAATGGGCGGTGGAATGGGCGGCGGTATGCCGGGCATGGGAGGTATGGGCGGCTATCCTGGAATGATGTAATTAACTCAAGTCTAATTTTTACTTTTTATTTATTTTTCTTATTTTTTTAACATATCTTATTTTCCAACAACTAAATATAACAAATTAGATTTTATTTTAGTTTAAATTCTTGATTTTTAAATAATCTTCAGATAATTATATCAATTTTGACTATCAAGATGGATTCTAAAAGTAAAAATACAAAAAAAAACCATATGGTTATATTTACAGAGCCTATAATAAAATAACAGGAAAGAATTATATAGGGCAGACAGTTACACGTCGATGGAAAAAAGATGAAATACCTATAGAAGGAAGATGGAAGAAAGAAGTGTATGATGCTTACAGTAAGCAAAGAAGAGGAGAATCACTTCGATATATTGAACGAGCTATAGTAAAATATGGAGCTAAGAATTTTACATTATTCGAACAAGATATTGTTTATAAAGATCAGCAAGAATTAGATGAAAAAGAAACTTATTGGATGAAATTATATGATACATTAAATCTAGATAAAGGATATAATACAAAGGAAGGTGGTTTGGGCGGATTATTGACTCCAGAAGTAAAAGAAAAATTAAGTCAAATTGGAAAAGAAAAATGGGAAAATGATTTAGAGAAAAATAGTCTAAAATCCAAAGATTTTGAGGGATTGATACCTAAATACAGGGATAAAATAGTTGATTTTCATGATATTAATAAAGTGAAAGATAAGGATCGGGACAAGGATATTGACGATATTCAAATCATTTTAACAATTGGTTCAAGAGAATATATTGGGGGTACTAGGAATCAGGATAAACAACAGTATGATCTTGAAGGATTAAATAATTTTAATGATAAACCAGAACATTTTGATAAGAAAAAACATAAAATAGATGAAAAACAAAAAGAGACTAATTTTACAAAAGAAGGATCATTTATAAGATCTATCCACGAGAAAAGATAATAAAATCCTTCTACCTCTTTTATTTCATCTCTTTTATTTAATTCACCAAGATCCAAAACATCTAATCTTGGATTTTTATCAAATCAATAAATCCAACA
>Ga0315549_1001788_pt1 | contig 21666 bp, 18 predicted proteins | sample SalMarSW160200MG_FD_203101 | JGI IMG/M metagenome (GOLD analysis project Ga0315549, IMG submission 203101) | Salt marsh sediment microbial communities from the Plum Island Ecosystem LTER, Massachusetts, United States - Salt Marsh Sediment SW1601-200 ... | reverse complement strand
TCTATCAGTTTTTCGAGCCGAGACAGTGGGACGTGATAGTATTCAAGAACCCTCTTAATCCGTCGGAGAATTATATAAAGCGGCTAGTGGGCAGGCCGGAAGAACATGTGGAGATAATTGACGGTGATGTGTATATCGACGGCCAAATCAGCAGAAAGCCGGCGAAGGTTCAGGAAGAGTTATGGATGCCTGTTTACGACAATGACTACCAGCCGGCCAGGCCCGAGGAGCCGTCGTTCAACGGGCATACGTGGGAGGAGCCGTTCAAAAACGAGGGGGACTCAAAGTGGATGAACGACGAGGAGAATCCGGTGGTTTTCAAGCTGGCCAGCTCGCCCAACGAAGTGCAGACGCTGGTTTACGATACGTCGTTGGGCAATGACTTCAGGAGCACCTATGCTTACGACGAAACGACCGATTACAGGTATATGCCGTTTTGCAGCGACCTGATGGTACAGTTCTGGGCCAATTCGAGTATTCAAACGGGTCTGGCAGGTGTGTCGCTAAGCAAGTACGGGATACAATACACGGGGCGGGTCGACTTTAACGGGGAGATGTCAATAGCACAGGTTGCGGACGGCAACGAAGAGGTGCTGGCGACGAGAACGATTGCCCCGGCTGCAATCGGGAAACCCGCGATTCTGAGATTTGCCAACGTTGACCACAAGCTTGTGCTGGAATTCGCAGATGAGAAGCTCAGTTGCGACATGGGCCGGGAACCGAATGATATGGGGCCCAGAAGGACGGAGGTTGAGCCGAAGGCCAGGATTATCGGCGCAGGCAGAATTGAGGTATCGCATATCGCCTTGTTCAGGGACATCCACTATACCGCGAGGAATCCCAACACCAGCGAGGCGGGCAGGGCCACGGAGGGACATTCGCTGCTGCTCGAACAAGACCAGTTTTTTGTGCTCGGCGACAACAGCCCGAGAAGCGAGGACGGCAGGTGGTGGAGCCGGCCCGGCAGAGGTAATAACGGTAAGAGCTATCCTGAGGGCATTGTGCCTCGTGAATACTTAGTGGGTAAAGCGCTGTTTGTATATTGGCCGGCCGGCTTTAGACCATACGCCGGGTTTCCCCTTGCGGTTATCCCGAACGTCGGCGAGCTGCGTTTCATTTACGGCGGCTCAGACAAGGTCAAATAGCACCCTGCCTATCGGTCGCATCTTTTGCGGACGGGACGAATGACAGCTTCGCGCGCTTATAAGAAGTTAATTGTTCGGATTTTGAAGTGGGCCGGCATTTGCCTGGTTCTGGCGGCGGTTGTGATGCACGTTTCGGTGAAGCTCTGGCTGGGACCTTCTTATGTAGCCGTGCGCGTGGAGCAGGCATTGTCGCGATTCTGGTCGGGGCCCGTGTATGTGGGCGAAATTGAGTTTAACTACGACGGCATTATGTTCGTCCGGGACATTGTATTTTATGACCAGGGAGGGGCAGTGACGATAGAAGCGAACGACGTGAAGCTGGTTTTAGGGGATTGGCCGAGTTTCGCGTCGCCCGCAGAGGATATCGAAGTTGAGAAAGTCGACGCGCACCTGCGAATCGATGACGGCAAAGTGAGTGTTCCGCTGCGGTTTCTTCAAAGCCGGGATGGTGAAAAGCCGCGTATGAAACGGTTGCAGGTCAGGCGTATGGCTGTGCGTATTGAAGACGGACAGTCACAGGTTGTCCTTGACCGGCTGGGTGTGGAGGTGAACAGAAAAGGGGAGCCATACGAGTTCAATGTGGATAGCTATGATGAAGATGATGCCTCGCAGTTAGATATCGAGGGCAATATCGATTTGGAAAGCAGGGAGGTGGTGACAACACTGAAGTTTGCCCGGAAGCTGGAACGCGAACAGACGGCGATGCTGTTGTCGGTGTTACGTGTTTCGACTGTATGGAGCTGCGAAGGCGGGGTCCGGGCGGACTTACGCTTAAGCGGGAATTTTGCGGATACAGAGAGCTTGTGGCCCGAAGGGATGGTTGTGTTCGAGGACTGGGCCGTCGATGCGAACGAGCGCTCCGTCGGCAGGGGGGTGAGCGGGGATTTGCTTGTTAGAGGACGGCATCTGGATTTAGAGCAGATTGAGGGGGTTCTGTGCAAGGGCCAACTGACCGGCTCATTCTATGTGAATGTAGTGAGGGAGGGGCCGGTCGGATACGGGGGAGATTTTGTTGTTGTGGACGTAAATCTGCCGCAGCTTACGGAGCTGGCGGGCACAACCAAGAAATTTACGAGGGGAACGGGACGGCTGAGCGTGCAATTTTCAGGAGATACCAGCGGCGTGGAAAGCGTTCGGGCGAAGGGAGCGGCATTTCTGGATGATAGCGACCTGTGGCGATTTCCCTTGATAGGGCAGGTATTCAAGAGCATCGGGATATGGGAATATCAGGTCGGCGGGATGTCTGACGCCGAGGTTAAGTTTGCGTTGTCAGGCCCTGAGATGACGATTGAGCGGGGGCATCTGTCAAACCGTTTCAGCGCGATAGAGGCCGAGCCGGGGGGTAAAGTTAACCTGAAAAGCGGGCAGATTGATATGTATATCGTGGCGGCACCTTTGAAACAGGTGGACAAAGTTGTCGGCAAGATACCGGTAGTTAACTGGTTCGCATCGTTTAAGGACAAGCTCATTCGGCTTCGGCTGAAAGGTCACTGGTCGGAGCCGGCGGGTAAGCTGATTAGCAAGCAGCCGCTTAAGGACATCAAGGATGGAACTATCGGGTTTATTGTGGACATCATAGAAAGCGGGGGGCAATTTACAAAGAAGACGATTCAAGGGTTTGGGTTAATATTCAGCCGTCCGAAGAAAAAGGCAGAAGGCGAACAGTAGGATGCCAGTCGGCTCACAGTTCCCGGGCAATGGGGGTCTGTTGACAAGTATTGTTTATTGCGTTAGGTTTTTACAGATGGCATTTTTGGCGTGAAGAAGGCGTATTAACCGGTTTTGGAGATAGTTTAGCAATGTCGTTTTACGATTCAGCGGTTTTCACATACGCGGTGCTGCCGATTCTTATTGCGCTTGCGAGGGTGTGCGACGTAACCATAGGCACGCTTCGTATAATGATGCTGTCGCGGGGGCATAAATATCTGGCGCCGCTGTTAGGATTTTTCGAGGTGCTGATATGGATTATCGTTACAGTCAAGATATTGCAGAATTTGAATAACGTGATGTGCTACGTTGGTTACGCGGGCGGATTTGCAATAGGCAATCTTGTCGGCATCAAGATAGAAGAACGGCTGGCGATGGGCACGGTGGTCATCAGGATTATCACCGGGCAGGATGCCTCGGAGCTGATAGCCCGGATGCGCGAGGCCGGCCATGGTGTAACCAGCATCCCGGCACAGGGCAGCAGCGGGCTTGTACACGTGGTTTTTTCCGTCATCAAGCGCAGCGAGCTTGACAAGGTTGCGGAAATAATAAAGCGGTTCAATCCGCAGGCGTTTTACTCAATAGAAGACGTGCGGTTTGTGAGTAAGGGAGTATTCTCGCCGCGGACAGCTATGTCTTACCAGGGCGTTTTTTCGCTTCCGAGGGTTTTTAGAAAGAGCAAATGAGCTTGCAGACCGGCCGGTGATTTTGCAGTTGATGGTGCCGGCTTTTAAGTATAGGCGTTTTTGAAAAGGGTGTTTTATGATGAGATTAGGCAGGGGTGAGCTGTTTGAGCGTTGTCCGAGAAATCCGATTCTCACGGTAAAGGACTGGCCTTATCCGGCCAATTCGGTTTTTAACGCCGCGGCGGCGATAGTGAACGATGAGACTTTGCTTCTGGTTCGGGTCGAGGATTTTCGCGGTGCTTCGCATCTTACCGTCGCTAGGAGTGCCGACGGCATCGGCGGCTGGCAAATCGACGCGGAGCCGGCGCTCGAGCCGGACCCCGGATATCCGGAGGAGGTGTGGGGAATCGAGGATGCACGTATTACGTGGCTTGAGGAGCTGGGCGAATGGGCGATAACTTATACGGCGTTTTCGGAAGGCGGGCCATTGGTGTCGCTTGCGACCACGAAGGACTTTCACAAGTTCAACCGGCTGGGGCCTGTTATGCCGCCTGAGGACAAAGACGCGGCGCTTTTCCCGGTAAAGTTCAACGGGCTTTGGGCGATGCTGCATCGGCCAGTCGTGAGCTTCCCGCATATCGCCGGACACATCTGGTTATCCTTTTCGCCCAATCTGAAGCACTGGGGCCAGCATCACGTCCTGTTGCACGCGAGGCAAGGAAGCTGGTGGGACGCTAATAAAATCGGGCTGTCGGCACCGCCTTTGCAGACTGAGCAGGGCTGGCTGGTTTTGTATCACGGCGTGCGAACCACGGCTTCGGGCTCGATATACCGGCTCGGTCTTGCCCTGCTTGATTCGAATGACCCATCGCGCGTGCTTCGGCGGTCTGATGAATGGGTATTCGGGCCGAAGGCGTCATACGAGCGCGAAGGCGACGTGGACGACGTGGTTTTTCCGTGCGGCTGGACGGTCAGAGATGATACTATATATATGTATTACGGGGCGGCGGATTCGTGTATTGCGCTCGCGACGGCGAAACTGAAAGACATAGTAGATTATATTCTCGGCTGTCCCGCTTGTGAGCCGGCTGAGCGGCAATAATGAAATGCAGGTTTGTGCGATTTTTGAAAGGTAAGGGGGCAATATGAACCTGGCTTTGTTTTTGATAGTGCTTGTCGTCTCTTTCATAGCTGTTCGACTCGGGGCTGTCGCATTTCAATTGACCGGTCTTGAGTGGTCGATGGCGAAATTCCAGTCGCTTTCCTGTTTTACCTCGACTGGCTTTACGACCAGAGAGGCCGAGCACATTACCGGGCATCCTCAGCGACGGCGGATTGCTTCGACGCTGATGGTTTTGGGGCACGCGGGCCTTGTTACAATGATAGCCACGCTGGCAAATACGCTGCGAGCACAGGAGGTAATAGAGGAGGGGCTGTCCAAGCCGTTTCTGCCATTTGATATGCCGCCTTATCTGGTGAAGCTGATAAACCTGCTTGTCATCGTTATTGGTGTCTTCATTATTTACAAGGTTTTCACAAACACGGTTATTGCCAAGAAGCTGACGGAAATATTACGAAAACGGCTTATCAAGAGACAGACGTTTAAGACGATATCGCACGAGGACCTTTTGATTACCACGGGCGGCTACGGCGTTTCGACCGTAAGAATCCGGCAGGACCATCCTATAATCGGGAAACTGTTGTCGGAATCAGGGCTGCGGAAAGACGACATCAACGTTCTTGCGATAGTGCGGGAGGATTCAACCGTGGCCAACCCGGCGCCCGAAATGAAAATCCTGCAGGGTGACGAGCTTATCTGCTTCGGAAAGCTCGAAAACATCAGAAAAGAATTCATATAACCGTAACTTTTCTGATTGCGGTCAGAGGTTCTCCCCGGCGGATGTCTTGTCAGGCCTTTCGCCGGTAAATTTACCCAGGGGAAGAAAGAAGCTCCGCTGTCCGATTTTCCCGCTGAATGTCTCAACACCGAAAACCTTCTCGACCTGCTCGGCTGTTAGTATTTCATCGGTCGGCCCGAATGTGTAACTCGCCCCCGCTGCTGTCTTGCGACAGCAAGACGCGGGGGCCGAAAGCAGCAGTGTCATATCGCTGTATTGAGAGCATAGGTTGATGTCGTGCGTGACTGCCACGATTGTCTTTTGCTTTTCGAGCTGCATTTGCTTAAGCAGGTCGTATATGCCGACGCGGTGTTTCATATCGAGAAAGCTTGTCGGCTCGTCCAGGAACAAAATCGGGGTCTGCTGTGCGAGGGCGCGGGCGATAAAGATTTGCTGGCGCTCGCCGCCGCTTAGCTGTGCGAGGGGGCGGTCGGCAAATTGCGCGGTGTCGGTCATCTCGAACGCCTCGGTTATCGCCTTTCGGTCGGCTTCGGATTCGAAGGCGAGTGCGCCGAGATAGGGCGTTCTGCCCATCGATACGACCTGCGCCGCGGTGAAATCGAAGACCGGAACGAACTCCTGACGGACGAAGGCGACTTTTGCGGCAAGCCGCCTGATGGAATATGATTGCACGAGCTTCGAGTCTATTATGATTGAGCCGGAGCTCGGCCTGATTAAGCCGGCAAGGAGATTGAGCAGGGTAGTTTTACCGGCGCCGTTCGGGCCGGCTATGGACAAAAAGACGCCCTTGTCCAGCCGGAAATTAAGATTTGTGAGTATCGAGGCGCCGTACCTGTAGGCGAAGCAGAGGTCTTTTACTTCTATACAGGCGTTCATCGCAGGCCTCCGAGCTTTCTGCTGCTTCTTGCCAGCAGCAGCAGAAAAACAGGTCCGCCGACAACGGCGGTTATTACGCCGACCGGCAGTTGGGCCGGGGCGATTATCGTTCGGGCGACGGTATCACAGGCGACCACAAATGCAGCACCGATAATCGCGCTGGCGGGCAGTAACTGGCGGTGGTCGGGTCCGAAGACAAGCCGAACCGAGTGCGGGACAATCAACCCGACAAAACCAACCAGCCCGCTAAGCCCAACGGCGACGGCGGTTACTAAAGAGGCAAGCGCGAATGCAATCAGGGTGACCGCACGCGGATTGACGCCGAGCGACTGCGCTTCGGCCCGGCCGAATGTCAGGACGTTGAGCTTATGGCATAATATAAATAATCCGAAAATCCCGATAACAATCAGAATTGCGCTTAGCAGCAACGTGGAGAAGTCTTTCTCTGTGATATTTCCCATCAGCCACAGCGTTGTGGAGCGCAACTGCTGGCTGTTGAGCAGGTTTGTCAGAAGCATTATCACCGCGGAAAAGAATGCGTTAACGACCACGCCTGCCAGAAGCAGACTTATTACGGACGAGCCGCCCGCTAAGTGTCCGATGAGCCAGACCAGCCAGACCGTTCCGAGCGCGAACAAAAACGCCGCAGCCGAGATAGGCGAGCCAGCCCATAGCCGCCAGCTTGCGCCTAAAAGGGCCGCTGTAATCGCGCCGAGTGCTGCGCCGCTGGATATACCAAGAATGTACGGCTCGGCGAGGGGATTGCGGAGAATCGCCTGCAGGGCGACGCCGCTCGCAGCCAGGGCCGCTCCGACGAGCGCGGCGACGATGATTCGCGGAACTCTAACACGGACGAATATATCGTAGTCAGTGTTTTGACACTGTTTGTCGAGCAGCCCGATGAGAACCGCCGGCAGGGATACCTTTTGTGTCCCTATCATAGAACACACGCTCATCACCGTGCTTAAAATTATCAGGCACAAAAGGATTTTGAATCCGAGCCATCTTAGTGTCAGTGGTTTAGTCATTTGTTTTTTCCCATTCCGTGACTTACTTTGTGCGGCCTGGCGAACAATTCCGGGTGCAGGCATTTAAGCACGGCCTGCACGCCCTGCGGCAGGCGTGGGCCAAGGCGCAGCACCGTGTCCGGGTCGATGACGTAAATCCTTTTGTTCTTTACCGCCGGCAGGTTCGTAAAACCGGCCCAGAATTTCTCGGCTGCGGCCTGCTGCTTTGGCAAATCCCTTGTTCCCATTGCCGCCTGAATTATCACTTCAGCACCGCACCTTATGATTTCTTCGGTGGGAACCGACGGATACTGTGTGGCGGTCGGCGCTATCGCGTTTTGTCCGCCGGCCATTTCGATAATTTCGTTTACGAAGGTATTTACCCCCGCCAGACGCATCGGCTCGTTCTGCACTACCCATAGCACTTTGACTTTTTCAGCAGAAGACGATATCGCTTTGATTTTATCGAGCTGGTCTTTTGTATATGCGACAAGCTGCTCGGCCTCGAGTTTGCAGCCGGCTGCATCGCCGATTTCCATAATTGCGGTGTAAAGCTCATCCAATGATTCAATCGACATCGAAAGCACGTTCAGTCCCGTCCTTTTTAGCGTTTGCGCCACCTGCTGCTGCTGGTCAAAGGTCTCGCAGACAACCAGGTCGGGCCTGACGGCTATGATGGCTTCGGTGTTCGGCTGCCAGAATGTCCCTACCTTCGGTTTTGCCTTTGCCTCGACGGGCCAGTCACAATTGTTTGATACCGCAACGATTTTGTCACCGAGCCCAAGCGCAAATAATATTTCCGTCAAATTGGGTGAGAGCGAGACGATTCTTTGTGGTGTTTTCGGACTATCGGCGGCTTTTGTGCCTTCGGGAACAATTCGACGAGCGATGAAGACCACAAGAATCATTGTGCAGACGGCAACAATCACAAATATAGCCAATGGCTTTTTCATATTCATGTCCGCTTGAACTGCTTTTCAAGCTCGGCGATGGTGAATTTTATCGTTGTCGGTCTGCCATGGGGACAGTGACTTGAATGTTCAACCTGCTGTTTGTCGGCAAGCAGTTGTTCTATTTCGCCATTGGTTAGTTTGTGCCCGGCTTTAATCGCCGCCTTGCAGGCCGCCATATGCAGCACCTCGTCGAGCAGTCCGTCGGCGTCGAGAGTCGAGGCCTTTTCCGTGAGCATATCAATTAAATCCCGCAGAAACTCGACCGGCTCGGCGCCGGACAGCAGAACGGGAAAGGCCTGGATGGCTATGGTCTTCGGTCCGAAGCCGACCAGCTCGATTCCGAGCTTCTCGAGCAGCTCTGCGTTGTTTTCAATGGTATCCAACTGGGATTTGGTAAGCCCGAAACTCTGCGGCACCAAGAGTTTCTGTGATTCGAGCTTGCTGTTATGCACACGCTTGAGCAACTGCTCATATATGATTCTTTCATGCAGTGCGTGCTGGTCGATAATTGCAAAGCCGGCTTCATCTTCGGCAATGATGAAGCTGTCGTGTATTTGCAGAAAATTTCTGCCGACGGGTTCGGGGGCCTGTGCCGGGCCGGTGTGTTCGATTCGGCCGGGGGATTCCCGGCCTGCGCCCGGTTTGAAGTCGAGCTGGCGTTGTCCGGCGGGGCGATGCCTTTTGAAAAAATCCTCCATCGCCTCGACGATTCGGCTGTCCCGACCTGACGTTGAGATTGTCTGCTGCGGAATCCTTGCGGACGTGTCGAGGTCTGTGCCGAGGAGCTTTTCGCGTATACAGGCCAGAATTTGTGAGTGAACGAGATTTGAATTATAGAAGCGCACTTCGACCTTGGTCGGGTGAACGTTGACGTCGTAATCCTCGCAGGGCATTTCGATAAACAAAAAGGCCGCGGGGAACCTGCTCGGGTCGATGCTGCCTCGATACGCCTCTTTGACGGCGTGCGAGATGAATTTGTCGCGTATGAACCGGCCGTTTAGAAATATGTACTGGAGCCGGCTGCTGGTAGTGGCGATGGCGGGCCTACCGAGGTAGGCGAGTATGTGCAGGCCCTTTTCGTTGCTCTCGGTTTCGAGCAGTCCGTCAGCTATTTCCGGTGAGAATAATTCGGCGATTCGTGATGGGATGCTCTGTCCGCCGGCCAAGTGGAAAACATTTTTACCGTTGTGGCTTAGTGCAAGCTCGATAGCGGTATTGCCAAGCGCGATTCTGGTGACCTGCTCGGTGACGTGGGTCATTTCGGTATTTGCTGTTTTGAGGAATTTGCGCCTGGCGGGCAGCTTGTAGAAGATGTCACGGACCGCAATGGTGGTGCCCACGTCGGCGCTTGTGGGCGAGACTGAGACTTTTTCACCGCAGTCGATTTCAACGCAGTTGCCGGCCAGCTCGTCCGCCGTTCTGCTGACCGCTCTGACCTGCGCGACCGAAGCGACACTTGCCAGCGCCTCACCGCGGAAACCCAGCGTCGATATCGCCCGCAGGTCATCTGAGGTCCTGACTTTGCTTGTGGTATGCGACTCGAATGCGCAGGCGAGGTCCTCGGTGTCCATACCGCAGCCGTTGTCGGTTACCGATATGAGCTTTCTGCCGCCGTCCTCGACGGCGATGGTGATTTTGGTTGCGCCGGCGTCGATACTGTTCTCGATGAGTTCCTTGACCACGCTTGCCGGCCGTTCGATTACCTCACCGGCGGCAATCATATTAACCATATTCTGGTCGAGGACAATTATCCGGCTCATCCTGGCGCCTGCTCTGGTGAAAAGGCCCCTCTCACGAGGCACTATGTGTGTTGCAACTTAGGCCGTCAGCTTTGAAGCAAGCTTCGGCCGGTCATCTCTTTCGGCTGCTCCAGGCCCATCATCTCAAAAAGCGTCGGCCCGATGTCCGCGAGCGTCCCGCCCCGGCGCAGCTTTGCGTTCTTGTATTGTTCGTCAAAGACAATCAGCGGGACATCGCCGACGGTATGTGCGGTGTGAGGATTGTCCGGGCTGCCGTCTATCATTTTCTCAAAATTTCCGTGGTCGGCCGTTACTATAGCGGCCCCGCCTGACTGTTTTACCTTTTCGAGAATTTTACCGACGCAGGCGTCCACCGCCTCGGCCGCTCTTATAGCCGCATCTAAAATGCCGGTGTGGCCGACCATATCCGGGTTTGCGAAGTTCACAATCACAATGTCGTATTTGTTCGAGTCCAGCCGCTGCAGCACGATGTCGGCAACCTCATACGCGCTCATCTCCGGCTTGAGGTCGTACGTCCTTATACGCGGCGAGGGGACAATCTGCCTGTCCTCGCCGGGGAACGGCTTTTCGGTATAGTCGTTGAAGAAAAAAGTTACGTGCGCGTATTTCTCGGTTTCGGCACAGCGGAACTGTTTGAGTCCCAGCCAGCTCCAGTACGCACCTAAGATGTTCTTCATTTTCGGCGGTTTCGGAAAAGCCACGGGTGCAGGGATGGTCGCATCGTATTCGGTCATACAGACGTAGTAGATATCCGGCCTGACGGTTCGGGGGAATTCCTTGAAGTCGGGGTCCACGAATGCCCTTGTGATTTCGCGTGGTCTGTCGCCCCGGAAGTTGAAAAACACCACGCCGTCTCCGTCGGCTATTGTCCCTATCGGCTCGTTATCCTCATTGACGATTGCAGTCGGCTCGATGAATTCGTCTGTTACCTGTTTGGCGTAGCTGTTGGCGATTGCCTCTGCGGCGGTTTTGGCCTTTAGCCCTTTTCCTACGCGCATACAGTCATAGGCCTTTTGCACCCGCTCCCATCGGCTGTCGCGGTCCATCGCGTAGAACCTGCCCATAACCGAGGCGATTTTGCCGACGCCGATTTCTCCGGCTTTGGCCTCAATTCGCTCTATGTAGCCGGCGCCGCTGTCGGGCGGTGAATCCCGGCCGTCGGTAAAGGCGTGTATGAAGACGTCTTTGATATCGTTTCTTTTGGCGAGCTCCAGCAGGCCGTACACGTGGTCCAGGAGCGAATGCACGCCGATATCGCTGCACAGGCCCATCAAGTGCATACTGCCGTTGTGCTGACTGATGAAGTCAACCATTTTATGAAACTGCTCATTTTCGAAAAACGAGCCGTCGCGTATGGCCCTGCTGAGCCGAACCGATTCCTGCGGGACGATTCTGCCTGCGCCGATATTCTGATGGCCGACCTCGCTGTTGCCCATTGTCCCTTCCGGCAGACCGACATATTCGCCGCTGGTATGAATAAGAGTGTTGGGGTAGTCGCGCATCAGCATATCGTCGGTAGGGGTATTGGCGCATTTAATTGCATTGTATGCGTCCTCAGCGGGGTCCGGATTGTAGCCCCAGCCGTCGCGGATAATCAGCACAAAGGGCCTGCGCTTCAGTGTCGTCTTCTTCGTCATAAAAACAAAACCTTTCCGATAAAACAATACAGGCCGGACGTCGGTATAATCTTTGTTTTTATACCGGTCAGGCCGGCCCGATATGATAAGAGCTGTCTTCGCGGATGTCAAACCTTTGAAACGGGCGTCCCGGTGCGGCCGCACGCGATTGACATCGCCGCTTATCGCGATATAATGTGAGGACTTACGGTATATTGTGACGATATACTAAGACGGATTATGTGTATTGTTTTCGATTAGACGGGGAAAATTGATGTCCGATAGCGGGGACTCTCGCCTCCTGGGCCGCGTAAAGATGGCAGCCCTTTTGTTATTGTTTGCCGCCGGCTGCGCACCCCGGCAGCAGGCCGTTGAGCTGTATGTTGACGCGATGATGCTCAAGGAGCTTAACGAAAACGACAAGGCAATACAGAAGCTCAACCAGGCGGTAAAGTCGAATAGTCGTTTTTCGCTTGCCTATTCGCTTTTGGGTGAGATTTACGAGCAGATGCACGATTACCCAAAAAGCGCCGAGGCCTATGAGACCGCCACCGAGCTTAACCCGTGGTCTTTCAAGGATTATTTCAGCTTGGGGCGGGTTTACCAGACGATGAGAGAATTTGCGCTGGCCGTAAACGCATATCGCAGGGCGACACAGCTAAAGCCCGACCACCTCGAAGCCAATCTCAACGCCGCAAAGTGCCTTTACCAGATAAATGACTACGACGAGGCACTGGTTTACGGCAAAAGGGCCGAACAGATTAAGCCCGACATAGCCGAGCTTCAGGAGCTGCTCGGCAACATCTACGATTCACAGAAAGATTACGAACAGTCGGTTCGGTCGTATAAGCGGGCGCTGGAATTAGACAACAGCGACCCTTGTATTATGATGTCCCTTGCCGTGGCCTATCTGCGGACAAGTCGTAACGAGCCGGCCAAAGCACTGCTTACGGCGGTAACACGGTTGCAGCCGGAAAACAGCAGCCCCTGGCAATACCTCGGGTATTGTTTTCTTCGGCTCGGCGAAAATGAGCGGGCGGTCGAAAGCTACAGAAAGGCAATCGAGATAAACAGCCGCGACTGGGAGGCATACCGCGGACTCGGCGTGGCCTATATGCTCGAGGCGATTTCAAAGGAAGATACAGCCCTTAAGGCCCAGGCGATTGAATTATGGCGGCAGTCCTTGAGCATCAAACCGGACCAGCCCAGACGCGACCGGCTGATAAAGCTCATAGAAAAATACTCCCAGTAATTCCCTTGAAACCCAGGATGTCGATAACAGATAACACAGGACATAGTGCAGGTATCCGTCGTTCGTCTTCGGCCCTCTGTATTCCGGAGGTTCGGGCACATCTTCTGTTCTGGCCCATCCTGGTGTTCGGCGTGGCGCTTGATTTGTGGAGTAAAAGCGACGTCTTTAGCTGGCTCAAAAGTTCCGGCCGGGACGGCTTTACAATTATCGATGGTTTTCTGCGGCTGCAAATGGCTGAGAATTCCGGGGCGGCCTTCGGCATTGCCACCGGACAGAGATGGCTGCTTGTTGCCGTCTCAGCCGTAGCGCTGGTGGTGGTGCTTACGGTGTTTTTCTTCGCCGCGGGCGGCCACAAAATAGTGCACGTTGCGCTGGGCCTGTTCGCGGCGGGTGTTTGCGGCAATCTTTACGACCGGCTGTTCAACGAAGGCAGGGTTCGGGATTTTATCGACGTTGTTTATTGGCCGGGCAAACACTGGCCTGCCTTCAATGTCGCTGACTCCATGCTGTGCGTGGCCGTGGGGCTGATGATTCTGGTCGGCTTTGTCAGCCCGAGAGCTTGTCAAAAACCTCCTCGGCCACAAAAATAGGCGCTCCCGATGCCGCGCCGAGCGCAATTGCGTCCGACGGGCGGGAATCAACCTCGACGGTATGCCCGTTTAAGCTCAGGATGATTTTGGCGAAAAAGGTGTGACTGCGCAGGTCGTTTACGATTATCCTTTCTATGCGGGCGCCTAAGGCCTTAATCACGCCGTCGAGCAAATCGTGCGTCATCGGTCGCGGCGGCTTGATACCCTTGAGCCGGCGGTCAATCGCAAATATCTCCACTATCCCGATTACTATCGGAAAACTCCTCTGCCCGTGACGTTCCTTGAGAACGATTACCTGCTGGTCGGACGCCTCGTTTATGAGTATCTTCGAAAGTTCAACCTCGATATCCATCACTGCTCCCCTTTCAATTTTCCAGCTCGGCAAGGTGTTTGTTTATAGTCTCTAACTGCTCCGTCAGTTCAGCCAGCCGCTCTCTGGCCTGCGTCACAACTTCCGGCTTGGCCTTTGTGACAAAATTCTTGTTCGCAAGCTTCGCCTCGACTCCCTTTTTCGCTCCTTGGACCTGCTCTTTCTGTTTATTGAGCCGGGCACGCTCGGCCTCTATATCTATCGCCTCGTGCAGGTATATCTGCATCTGCCCGGCTATGGTGGCCGCGGCATTTTCGGGTTTTTCGGTCGTCTGTGAGGCCGAAAACTCCTTTAGCCCCGCGAGCTGACGTATAAGCCCGCCATTGGTATTCAAAACTTCCGAAATATCTTCGGGTGCACTTACCGATGCGACAAGTTTTTCAGATGGCGCCCTGTTGTATTTGCTCCTTATGTCGCGAAGCACCCGGACTACCGTCTGGATTTCGTCGATTTGCTGTTCCGCCTCCTCGTCAGCCAGCGAATCGAGCCGTTGGGGCCAGGCTGCAATTACCATTGCCCTCGATGAACCGGCCTCCGCTAAACCATTAAGTTTCCGCTCCGGCGTTATTTCATTTAGTTTCTGGAAAATTCCCTCGGTGATGAATGGCACAAAAGGATGCAGCATCCGAAGCGTCTGGTCGAGAACGAAAGCAAGGACGTTTTGCGCGGTCTGCTTTTGCCCGGCATCCTGAAATCTCGGCTTGACCCATTCGAGATACCAGTCGCAGAAATCGTTCCAGAAAAATTTATACAGCGAATTCAGCGGCTCATTGTATTTGAACGCGTCGAGTGCGTCGGTAACCTCGCCGATTGTCCGAGCTAAGCGGGACAATATCCATTTGTCGGTTACCGTGAGCTTGTTCTTGTCGAATCCGTCGGGCTTGATTCCGTCGAGGTTCATCATCGCAAATCGCGAGGCGTTCCACAGCTTGTTACAGAAATTCCGCCCGACGTCGAACTTCGGCGAGGTATTCTCAACCCGGCCGTCGGGCAGCGTCATCGCCACTACAGGCATTCGAATATCCTGCGTGTCGGTGGTCATACTGGCAAGAGTAAAACGCATCGCGTCCGCGCCGTGGCTGTTAATTGCCACTAACGGGTCGATGCCGTTGCCCAAGCTCTTGCTCATCTTCCGCCCTTCACCATCCTGTATCATTGCGTGAATATATACGTCTTTGAAAGGTATGTCCCCAACACAATACTGACCCATCATTACCATTCGCGATACCCACAGCGTGATAATCTCGCGGGCCGTGCAAAGCAGGTCGCCGGGATAAAAAGTCTTCAACTCCGCCGACTCCTCAGGCCAGCCAAGCGTGCTAAATGGCCACAACGCCGACGAAAACCACGTATCCAGAACGTCGTTGTCACGTGTGCAGGTTTTAATTCGCTGGTGAAGATTATCCATGATATATTTAAACGCACCCCCCCCGAATTTCTCCTTGAATTCGTTATTGTCCGCGTTGTCTTTCTCAAGTTGGTCTTTTGGTCTGGATCCGTATTTGTGACTGAGAATCTTACTTAGCAGTTCTAATATCTCATCCACCTTCTCGATTTTCCCACAAACATAAAATGGATAAGTCCCTTCGATAAGAAGAGGAGAACGATAAGATGCTACTTCTTTAATTACATCGACATTACATAGTCGCAAGAACTCCGTTACATGAGTTTCACATTCTTTGTCGTGTTTGTTGTCTGGTTCGCCTATTTCTCTATAATGGGCAGACGAGAATGTTATTGTCCAAACCGGTATTCTGTGTCCCCACCAGAGCTGTCTGCTGATGGGCCAGTCGCGGAGGTTCTCCAGCCAGGATTGATAGGTTTTGGCGTAACGTTCGGGATTGAATCGCAATCGGCCATCCAATAACGGCTTCAGCGCCAAGCCCGCCAATGAATTAACCGGGACGTCCGTTCCTTCGATAAGCCCTTGGCCGAATTTCTTGGCTAAATGCTCAATGGGTTTTTTCACCGCGATATACCACTGGTCCGAAAGATACGGCTCGATGGGGACGTGGCTGCGATAGCTGTGGCCGACTTCGTGGGTGTATTCGCGAACCTCCTCCAGCAGCTCTTCCTGCCTGAACCACTCGACTACGGCCTCGCGCGCCTCGAACCGGTCCATCCCGATAAGGTTTTCAACGTCTGGATTCTTAATCTCGTCCCAGTCGGTCCAGTCGTATTTGTCGCTGATTGAGCCGTCCGGGGCCATCACGTTAATGACCGGCAGTTTATGCCGCTGACCGATTTCCCAGTCGTTCGGGTCGTGAGCGGGCGTCACCTTCAAAAAGCCCGTCGAGAACTTTGCCTTTTCATCTTCGCTTGTTGAGTTGGCCAAAACAACGTGCTCATCGGCTATAATCGGGATTTCCCTGCCGACTATCGGCAGGCGGACTTTCTTGCCCAGCAGATATTTTGCCCGCGGGTCCGCGGGATTCATCGCGACTGCCGTATCGCCCAACATCGTCTCAGGCCGGGTCGTCGCAACAGTTACATACTCAATGCGTTTTCCATCTATATCCATTGACTCGACAAGCGGATACCGCATATACCAGAAATGGCCCTGCACGGTCTCGTGCTCGACCTCGTCGTCGGCTAATACCGTCTGCGTCGCCGGGTCCCAGTTCACCAATCGCTTGCCGCGGTAAATCAGGCCGTCTTTGAACAGCTTGAAAAACGTCGCCCTCACCGCCCGGGCGCACACCTGGTCCATAGTAAACCGCGTCCGCTGCCAGTCACACGAGCAGCCCATCGCCTTCAACTGCTCGATTATTTTCGCTTCGTATTCGTCCTTCCAGGCCTGCACACGCGCGACGAAATCATCCCGTGAGAAGTCCGTCCGCCGTTTGCCCTCCTCTGCCAGTATCCTCTTCTCAACTACCGTCTGGGTTGCGATTCCGGCGTGGTCGGTGCCCGGCATCCACAGCGTATTGAAGCCCCGCATCCTGTGATAGCGAATCAGGATATCCTGCAGCGTGTTATTCAGAGCGTGGCCCAGGTGCAGCGGGGCGGTAACGTTCGGCGGTGGTATTACGATGGTATAGGGCCGGCGTTTGTCGTCATCGGTGCAGTCGGCGTGAAAGTAATTGCCGTCAAGCCAGACCTTGTTGGCCTGCTGTTCGGTTACCGGGGGGTCGTAAACCTTCGAAAGCTCTTCAGGCATAATATTGATTATCGATAATTGATTATCTTTCAGTCTGTCCTCCACTGCTGCAGAGGACCAGCGCCAAATCCCAATTATCAATTATCAATCATCAATAATCAACTATTACTTAGTCGACGTTCATCGTCATGAGGAATTCTGCGTTGGTACGGCACTTGCCCAGCCGGCCCTTTAACAGCTCGATGGCCTCGATGTGGTTCATCTCGCTGAGCACTCTTCTCAGCCGATATGTCAGTTCGAGTTCCTTCTGGTCAAGCAGCAGTTCTTCTCTTCTGGTTCCGCTTCTGTTGATGTCGATAGCCGGCCAGACGCGCCTGTCGACGAGTTTGCGGTCTAAGTGCAGCTCCATATTGCCCGTAGCTTTGAATTCCTCGAAGATGACCTCGTCCATCTTCGAGCCGGTGTCGATTAGCGCAGTTGCGAAAATGGTCAGTGAGCCGCCTTCCTCGACTTTTCTTGCGGCGCCGAAGAATTTCTTGGGCATCTGCATTGCGCTGGCGTCGACGCCGCCGGTGAGGATTTTGCCGGAGTGCGGCATCTCGGAGTTGTAGGCCCGTGCCAGCCGGGTGATGGAATCCAGAAGTATGACCACGTCGTGGCCGTATTCCACCATTCGCTTGGCCTTCTCGATGACTACCTCGGCGACCTGGCAATGTCGTGCTGCCGGCTCATCAAAAGTAGAGCTTATCACCTCGACGTCTGCGCCCGTCTTCCTCTCCATTTCAGTCACTTCCTCAGGCCGCTCGTCGATTAGAAGAACAATAAGCTTTATCTGGGGGTTGTTGGTCGTGATTGCATTGGCCATCTTCTGCAGAAGAATCGTTTTGCCGGTTCTCGGCGGCGCGACGATTAGTCCCCGCTGGCCCTTTCCGACCGGAGTGATCAGGTCGATTATCCGCATATTCAGCTCTTCCGGAATTGTCTCCATTATTATCCGTTCGAGCGGGTGCAGCGGAGTAAGGTCGCTGAAGACCGTTTTTTCGGCCAGCTTGTCGGGGTCCTCAAAGTTGATGGCCTCGACGCGCAGCAAGGCAAAATATTTTTCGGAATCCTTCGGTGGGCGTATCTGGCCTGAAACGGTGTTGCCCGTTCGCAGCCCGAAGCGCCTTATCTGTGAGGGCGATACGTAAATGTCATCGGGGCTTGACAGGTAATTATAATCGGGATTGCGCAGGAAGCCGTAGCCGTCCGGCAGCACCTCCAGCACACCCTCGCCGTACATCAGGCCGTTCTGGCGAATCCGCTCCTTGAGAATGCGGAAAATCAGGTCCTGTTTTTTCAGGGCTGTATATTCGGTGATGCCGTCTTTCTTGGCCATCTCGTGCAGTTCGGATACGCTCAGCCGCTGCAGGTCCGTCAGATAAAGTTGTCCCTTTTTAATCCGCTCGTATTTCTCGTGAGTGGACTCTTCCTCGGCTTTCTTCCTCTCGGCCTCGGTCATCACGGCGCCGCCCGAATTGCTGTTTTCGGTTGCCGTTGTGGTCCGGCCTTGTTCCTTTGTTTGCTCGCTGAATTGTTCCTGAATCGTGCTTTTTCTTTTCCTTCTGGCTTTTCCGCTACCCTTAGCCATAGTCGCTCCTATATCTGCCAAAACATAATGTTAAAGTGATTTTGTTTTTCCGCTTTGAATTCGCTGGGTGCCGACCACCAAATTATTCTCTCCAAAACCGCCGGCCGTCATTGTGATGCCGCCTCTAAGGGCCTCTGGCGCCGTTATTAGCTCCGGGATAACAGATTGCCTATCGAAGGCCCCCGCCTTGAGCATTTTGCACTGGTTAAGCTTTGCCTCTAATGCGGTAACTTTTTGGGTTGTTTTTTGGATTTCACAGGCCGGCGCTTATTTCCGCGGCATACTACCGGCTACTGATTCATCCCGCTTTTCAAACTTCAGCGCAACTTTTATCCCGCGCTGCTTTTGACTGTCTGGTTTTGATGCTCCCAAACCCGCCAAAACTACATAAGTCTAACTCGAACTCCGCTTACCCTTTATCCGTTATGCTTGAGAATATGTCAGCGATTTGTCCGGACAAGTATGATAAGTCGGAATTGTTATCGACAATAGTATCGGCGATGCGCCTCTTTTTGTCCAGAGAAATTTGCAGATTTTCTCGAATTTTTAGCCCCGCAGCCCCAAAAAGACCCGTTTTTAGGCCTCTTTCGAGGCGTGTCTGCTCCCCGCAGTCCACAAAAATTACGTAATTACAGCGTTTATCCCAGCCGACTTCGACCAGCAAAGGCATATCCAAGACAATCGCCCTCACCTCCGGCTGGCCCTCATATCGGCCAATCAACTCCTCCACCCTCGCCAAAACAGGCGGGTGCAGTATAGCATCCAGCGATTCGAGCTTGCCGGCGTCGGCGAATACTATCTCGGCTAACTTCGACCGGCTGACCTTCCCTTGGCTGCCCAGCACCCCTTCGCCGAACAGTCCGACAATCCTGCCCCGAAGCCGCTCATCTTCAAGCAACTGATGCGCTATTTCATCGGCGTCTATCACCGCGCAGCCAAGCTTCGCTAATTCGGCCGCTACTGTGCTTTTCCCCGAGCACACACCCCCGACGATACCAATAACCGGTTTACTGCCTTCCTTTTCCATATCCCAAAGCTTAATTGCCCCCCGTTGTCTCGTCAAGCCGGTAAATAGAAGACAACTTTCCTAAGGTGGTGCGTGGTAATCCCCTCGTGGCACCGTGCCTGTGTCCGTCGTAACAAATTTCCGGCTCACCAATTCGCCTTTATAGATATCATTGCAATCCGGCAGATTGCTGTTGTCGAAATTGCCTGTGAGGCCTATGCCCGTCTGCCGTTGGTTGTCGGACATTATGGTGAAAGTGAAAAAGTCACCAGATTCGTTGTTATTCAGGTCGGTGATAGTCGGCTCAAACCTACCGCTGGCCAAAGCAGGGTCTGACATTGAGACTAATACAACTCCCGCGAATGTAATCACTTTTGAATTGCTTATAGAATCCGTTCCTTAAGGGGGAATGTCTTGTGTCACAACGTACTGAATAAAGCTCATACTGAAAACAGCGTCAATAAGTCCCGCGCTGAGCCCCGGCTTGTCGGGGTTGAACCAGGTTGAAGGCTTTGAGTATGGCACCTTGCGCAGCCGTTCGAGGACTTGCAGAAGTCAGACGATGACACCCTGGCCGGCTCGCATCGGACTCCTTAAATCCCTGTTTGTCAGGCAGTTACATTTAGAGGGTATTTTCCGGCGGATGCGCTTCTGTAATAATACTTCGATGTTTGCACGTCACTCAAAAAACCGGCGTCAAAAAAATACGTTCTACAGCACCCAAACCACGTTTTAACCACACAGGCAGGACTGAGCACGCAAGATAAAATTTTTCGACAAAATTTGTTTGCTGTGCAGAAGTCGTTGTTGTATAGTTACTTGCAGTTGCTTGACTTGTTAACCTTGGCAGTGTTAAGATAGAGCTTCGCAGATATGTGCGGTTGAGACCGAGAGAGGCACTATGTGCGTTTGGGTCACAAAACAGCTTTCCCGCAAACAGGAGGTTTTAATTCGCTACCGGCTGTTCGTTAAAGCGAGGTAAATATGCCAACCGTTACTAAGAAAGAACTTATCGATCGTATCTCAAAAAACACCCAGGCAAAGCGTGTTACTGTTAAGCGCATCGTTCAGACGTTCCTCGATGAGATGACCGCGGAGCTGTCCAGGGGCAATCGAATAGAATTTCGTGATTTTGGGGTCTTCGAAACCAAAATCCGCGCCTCTCGCGTCGCGCAGAATCCAAAGACACTGCAGCGCGTGGAAGTCCCTGCAAAGAGAACCGTCAAATTCAAAATGGGCAGATTGATGAAGCAGCGGCTTAGCTCAAACATCCCCCAATCGGCGAAGGCAAAATAGACTTGAGGTGAAGGCTGCAGGACGTCGAAATAACGGCCCGGCAGCAAAATGGTTGGTCGCCGAACAATTACAGGCCGGCGTGTCCGGGGAAATGCGGCGTCCGGAACACCGGGTGTTCGGCAAAGTTGTTCAAGGGAGTTGTTTTTATGTCAGAGGGAACAGTCAAGTGGTTTAATCCAAGGAAGGGATACGGCTTTATCGCTGCCACCGATGGAAACGATGTTTTTGTCCACTACTCAAGCATCGACAGCGAGGGATACAAAACTCTTGAAGAGGGCGATACCGTCAACTTCGACATCGTGAAGGGTGAAAAAGGCCTGAGAGCTGAAAATGTAGTTCCTCGCTCAGCCGACAAGGCGGCAGCAAAAAAAAGCGAGAGAAAAGTTCGAGCAGAACAGTAAACTTGAATCTGTATACCTTCTCGCCACAAGAACAGTTCTGACCTGAATGAGCTTTTCACGGTGGCTGATTCGCCAAACGCCATCCCGGCCGGCCAATCTAAGCACATCCGCAACCACCCCAAACCGGCGCCGGTTTTTTCTTGCAACTTTGCCGGGTATTTGATATGGATTTAATAAATGATGAGTGGATAGCCAAGGTACTGAGGTGACTTCCAATTATGCTCGCTGCAGAGCTTAAATCCGGCTTGGACTGCAATGTGCTTGTCCTCAACAAGCATTATATGGCGATTCGCATTGTCGGCGCCAGACGGGCCTTTTCCCTGCTTTGTCGACAGCTCGCCGAAGTTATCTCTTTCGAGGAAGGCACCTACGCCAATTACGACTTTCAGAGCTGGTGTGACGTCAGCGAATTCAAACGAAGCTTCGAGCCGGACAACCACGACTGGGTCTCGACCGTCAATTTCTACGTCGC
>Ga0315549_1001787_pt1 | contig 21666 bp, 21 predicted proteins | sample SalMarSW160200MG_FD_203101 | JGI IMG/M metagenome (GOLD analysis project Ga0315549, IMG submission 203101) | Salt marsh sediment microbial communities from the Plum Island Ecosystem LTER, Massachusetts, United States - Salt Marsh Sediment SW1601-200 ... | reverse complement strand
CTTTAGCGGGTGCGCCTGTCCAAAATTCAAAACAAATATTATCTGAAAAGCCTTGCTAAAAAAACGTGCACGCGATTCATCCCCTACCTAAAGGTTGGGGATTTCTCGCTGAGATGAGATTAAGATTATCGAAATTTTCTGAAGTTCTAATCGAATCATTATAATGATAAGAGCGAGGGGGGCTTGGAAGTATATGATATGGTGAATATCAACATCGACGGAATAAACTATTTAAGTTCATTTATCATTTTTTATTATGCTTATTTTCGTTCATGGAATGTTATCCAATGCTGATGTATGGCATCCTGTTATCAATTATTTTAACGAGAGGGGTTTTTCATGTAAAGCAGTAAATTTAAGGGAAGGATTAGATCTGAGGAAAGTTCATATTCAGGATTATGTAGATAAAGTAAAGGCAATGGTAACAGAAGAGGATATAGTTATCGGACACTCAATGGGTGGTTTGATTGTTCAGAAAGTAGCAGAGGAAGCTACTATAAAGGGTGGCGTTGCTATATGCTCTGCAGCACCAAAAGGGGTGAAGTTTCGTGGTGCCATTGTTCTAGCTTCTGCTAAGTATGCACCAAAAGTAATCAGGGGAAAACCCTTCAAAGAAGATTATCGGTATGTTGGAAAATATATGTTGGTTGGTGTAGAGGAAGAGGAGGCGAGAAATATTTATGAAAAATTGGAGAAGGAGTCAGCAATTGTTACGTATGAACTTGGAATGAACAGGATAGCGGTGAATGAAAAGAAAGTGAACTGCCCCCTCCTTTTCATTGCAACAAAGGATGATAAACTATGTTCCCCTGAACTGGTGAAAAGAATAGCCGAGAAATACAATGCAGAATACAGGTTGTATGATGGCTGTCATCATTTTTTTTATAACAATTGGCAAGATATAGCTGAGGAAATTCATGACTTTATAACAAAATTATAGGAAATAATTAATGTCGGGAGTGTGGATTTGAACGATGACTAAAATCCCTCCGCAAAGCGACGATGTCACCCCTTCCACGCAATAAATTGCGTGGCTTTCCCCTCAAGGGGAAGAAAACGCCTATCGGCGTTTTATAATTTTCTAGGCGATTCATCCCAGACCTAAAGGTCTGGGTTTTCTCGCTTGGATTTCATAAGATAAGAACTGATTGACAGCAATTGGCACACCACTTTGCGGATTTTGGTGGAAAAATGAAAATGCAAATAGCAAATTGGGTAGTGTGAGATAGAGTATGCATTGAAAGTCTCACGATAATATTCCCAGCCAGATTGCAGAGATACATGGCATAAAGGAAGGTGATTAATTACATTACCACTCCAACTATAAAACCAATTAAACCAAAGGCCATCCCTATCCTCATTATATCCGTTGTTCTACTAATATTTTGTATATCTCTAAAAACTAATAGTACTGCGTACAAAAAAAGCAAGTCAACAGGAAGGATGATTATTAGATACCACCAACTGAGAATACCCCAAAAAGCAGGAAAAGGTGTTAATGCAATAGTCGCAACCATAATTATACACCCAAGATAGATGGAATGCTTCTTACCAATTTTCATTGGCAGTGTTGCCCTTTTTAAAACATCTCCCTCAATATCTCGTACGTCCATCAATATCTCCCTATCCAGCATAACAAGAAAAGCAATAACCGACAGAATCACAGCATCATACGGTCGCCCAACAGAAACACCGCCAAAAATAAATGCCACCCCGGAAAGAAAAGCAACAACAATATTGCCTACCAACGCTTGATTTTTAAAAAATTTTTCATACAAAACAAGAAAACCTATACCGAAAGCGATTATTCCAAAACACCACATGTTAATAGCCAATGAAAGCATCAACGCAATAAAAAAAGACAAAAGAGCAAACTGTAAACCCTCCCTTGGTAATAATCTTGCAGAGGGGATGGCCCTCTTTGGATGAGCGACCTTATCTATTTTCCAGTCAAAATAATCATTAAACGCCATACTGCCAGCTGTCATCAAAAAAACGGCAATCATAGCCAACAACAAATCAAACGAGGCATACCGAAAACCGCCTGTAACCCCTCCGATAAAAGTAATTATCAGCCCCATGATACACACTTCGGGTCTAATCAATGTCAAATAAGCCTTTACTTTGTTTACTCCTAAATGTTTCTTTATGTGGTTGTAATCAGCAAATGAACTTTCATTCATAGGATTAGTTAATAGAACGGACATGTTAAATTATTTATCTTAAAGCATATTTTAACTTCGTTTAAATTTTATTAAACTTTTGCTTGTGAGATGTTCCTATAAAACCGTGATATGATAAATTTTGCTACTGAATTGTAAGCCCTTCTATTAGATATGGATTTGAGATAATTCTTGTCGGAGTAAGTGGATGTCACGGAATTTCAAGAAGATCACCAGACAGTAAAACAAAAATTGAGGGGAGAAAGGAGGGGGAAGGAAAAAACAACCCTCCTTCCTGAACGTCAGCATCTCAAACCCGCATGTGCCCACATCAGGGCGCTTTATTTACATGCAGGCTTTAATCCCTGTTATCAAATACTAAACTCCTGTGAGTATATAAGCGAGGGGAGGGGTGGAGTGCTATTTAAAAAACTTTCTACTTTTTCTGTGTTTTTGTTTTGAATTGTATGGACCTTTGCAAAATTGTTTTAACCCTTACTTATTTATTGTTTTGTGGATAAAGGTGTGCATCTAAGTTTCTACAAAGGCACAATCGACATACGAGGGGATTATAATATACCAAATGCTCAATGGGATGATAGATCCCATACCATGAGGAGCTTGGCATTTTATTACAGGGATATTATCGCATATCTCAAAAACTCCGGCATTTCTCACGTGGACAATATTTTGAAACTCATACCATGCCCAGATCTCAAATGTAACCGCAAAATAGAACTCAGAGATTATCAGGTAGAAGCATTGGAGAGATGGCTGGTAGATAGAAGGGGCGTGTTGGTCTTACCTACCGGCTCTGGGAAGACATATATCGCTTTAAAGGCGATTGAGGCCGTAAATTCGCCAGCTTTCATAGTTGTTCCCACCTTAGACTTGGTAGACCAGTGGAAGGAGCAACTGAGTGTATTTGACATAGAAATCGGGGAGTATACTGGAAGAGAGAAAAATTTGCAGCCTATAACGGTATCGACATATGATACTGCCTACAATACTGCTGAAAATATTGGTAACAAGTTCAAACTTTTGATATTCGATGAGGTTCATCACCTCCCTTCGGAAGGTTACAGACATATAGCAGAGTTTTTTGCATCGCCATTCAGAATGGGCTTGACGGCCACATATGAAAGAGAAGACGGGCTTCATGAATTATTCCCAAAGCTCATGGGAGGAAAAGTCTATGAGATAGAAGTTGATGATCTGGCAGGTGAGCATCTATCACCATATAAAGTAATAAAAATAAATGTTGACCTTACAGCAGAAGAAAAAAAGGAATACGAGAAAAACACGGATGTATTTCGGAATTATATTCGCTACTCAAACATAAAAATGCGTAGTTCCTCTGATTTCCAGAAGGTTATTATAAGGTCTGGATACGACCCAAAGGCATGGGAAGCTGTCAGGGCGAGAAATCTTGCCAGGATAATAGCGTATAACTCAAAATCAAAGATGGTGGAACTGGAGAGCCTGCTGGAAAATCATAGAGGGGATAGACTAATAATATTCACAAGGTACAACGATCTCGTGTACAGAATATCCCAGGATTATTTCATTCCCTGCATAACTTATAAAACAGATAAAAATGAAAGGGTGGAAATACTCAATGGATTTAGGGAGGGAAAATATCCCGCTATCGTGAGTTCACAGGTTCTGGATGAGGGAATAGATGTTCCAGATGCAAACGTTGGCATAATCATGAGCGGAACGGGAAGCAACAGAGAATATATACAGAGGCTGGGCAGAATACTTCGTCCGTCAGATAAAAAAGCGATTTTATATGGGATAGTATCAAGTGGTACATCAGAGATAGGAACGTCGTATAGAAGGAAAAAGAAGAAATAAGATAGGAAACATGTTATCGAAAGCCCTTTTGATGGTTAAGAAGCATAAGCCAAATATCAGCCCGGATTTTGCTATAGATGAAGGGATGCTTATGGAGAAAGTAAGTGAATGTTATCAGCCAGGTAAAACTCTTGGCAATATCAGGGAGGAACTGAACGGCTTGGAAACATATAAAAATTTTAGAAGAGCAAGAGGTTTTGCTGCAATTATTGAGAGAAACAGCATATTTAAGGAAAAATGGACGATAGACCCTTTGGCACTGAGGCTTTTTCTTTTTGAACAGGGATATGTCACCATTGATAAAGAAAGGAATGTAATGTTGAAAAAAGCTGCCGAGCATTTCAATGTAGACATAGAAACGGTGAAAAAGGATTTTTGGGCCGATAAGGAAGAAAATCATATCCTGGTAAAACCACCGTACCTTGAAACCGACGAATTGTTGAAAAGATATAATCTATCGCTTTTGCAAACCCTTCTTTTTGATGCATTGGGTCTTAGGATGATAGTAGGTGGCAATTATCAGCGGATATTTGGTACGATAAAATATTTGGGTCTGATGTACGAGGCTGAAAATGCTGTGGACGGACAAACTATCATGAGGGTAACAGGCCCAGCCTCTCTATTCAAAAAAACAAAGAAATATGGAACATCTCTTGCAAGACTTGTACCGTACGTTATCCGAGCAGGCCAATGGAGAATACAGGCCAAGGTTGAAACAATCGTTGCAGGAGAAAAACGGATTTATGATTTTGAAATGGATGATTCCGATGGCAATGTATTTCCAGAATATGTGGAGGAAGAATCTTTTGACAGCGAGGTTGAAAGGGAGTTTGCTGTTCATTTTCGTTCAGTCAACCAGGACTGGAATCTTCTGAGGGAGCCGACAATCTTAACATCTGGTCCATTTGTTATGATTCCTGATTTTTGTTTTGAGAGACGTGGAAGAAAATTGTATATGGAAATCGTTGGCTTCTGGACACCAGAATATTTGAAAAAGAAGATTTCCAAGGTGAACAATATAGACGAAAAAATATTTTTGGCTGTGGACAAAAATCTAGAGTGTACAGGAAGCGAATTTAAAGGAAAAAATGTTGATGTTATATTTTATGATAAGAAGATTCCTATAATGGAGGTTGTAAAGCATCTGCATAAAATAGAAGAGGAGCAGGATAAAGACGAATTGAAAAAATTGGAGAAGAATGGGTTAAAAGAATTGGAAGAAAAAGAAATAAAGAAAGATGTTGTTTCATTGCAGGAGATTGCTGATAAAAAGAATATTGGTGTTAATGCCGTAAGGAATTATTTGGAAAAACGTGGAATGGATTGGATTTTAGTTGGAAACAAGATAGTTAAACCTCATGTTATAGAAGAAATTAAGCGTAAGATAGATGAAATAGACGACAGGAAAGTCTCCAATATAAAAGAAGTTCTTCGGAGTTATAATTTAGGTCTTGATGTCCTAGAGAAAATGGGTTATCATGTTATCTGGAGATCTTTGAATCCAGATGATGCAGAAGTTCACCACATCTGAAAGTGCAGCTTCCAAGAGAAATAGAAGAAATACCAAAGGCATTTTTTGCAACTCCTGAACTCAGAATAAGCAAGGATGCACAAACTGGATTCGTATATGCCGAAGCAATAGTTATATAAAAGCAATTAAGTCTTACTTATGAAAATGAAGGTTAGAATCCTTAATGTCTACAATAACAATGCCTTACAAGACAAAGGGTTGAAGTCAGACTACGGTAATTCTTTCTACTTTGAAATCGGGGAGGAAAGAATACTTTTTGATACAGGTCGCAGAGGCGACATTCTTTTAAACAACATGAAGACACTTGGCATCTCCCCAGACGAAATAGATACAATTGTTTTTTCTCACGGTCATTCAGACCACACGGGCGGTCTCCCTGCATTCCTCTCTGCAAGGACAGGAAGAGAAGTAATTGAAGTTATCATGCATCCGGCAGCCATTGAGCCGAAACGCTTTTTGTATTTTTATCCAATAGGCTTCCCTGAGCTGAGTGAAAAGCAAAAACGAGGGATTAAATTCAGTTTTGTAAAGGAATCTTTTGAGGTTGTCCATGGTTTAACCACTACAGGGGAAATTACGGACCGCCCAGAAAAAGACAGCACTGCATGGTATATGACTCACAAGGTAAATGGAAGGCGAGAACGGGATCCCCTCTCCGATGACCTTTCACTCGTTCTTGATACCAAAAAGGGATTGGTAATTGTTGCAGGATGCTGCCATGCTGGACTTCTCAATACATGCATTCATGTTAGTAAGCTGTTTAACAAGGAAATACGTGCTATCTTGGGCGGAACCCATTTGATGACGTTCCCGAGGAAGGAAGTAGAGCATATAGGGGATGTCCTTGAGAAAACCTACAACATGCCCCAGTTGTATCTCAATCACTGCACAGGTAAGAAAGCTATTTTGCAACTAAAAGCTAGGTTTGGCCCAGAAACTGTTCATGATTTTTGGGCTGGATCTGAGCTGACCTATGAAATATGACATACTCCCTGCCATTCATGGTGTGTCCAGTTTTACCCACAAATTATAGAAATACAATCAGTAAAGGTGAACCATTTTGAAAATTGTTGGATGATGAAAATCGGTAAGTCTGTAATCACTGGGCATTCTCATATAGAAACGTTTATTGTCGATGGGCACATTAGCAACTATCATGGCTGACATAAAGATTCAAAACATCGTGGCATCTGCATCCATCGCTGACACGCTTGACCTGAGAAGGATTGAGAAAGAGTTGCCCGACACCAAATACACCCCGAATGTTTTTCCCGGGCTGGTACTGCGACCAAAGGAATTGAAGGCATCCTTCCTTCTGTTTACCAGTGGAAAAGTGGTATGTACGGGAGCCAAGACCGTTGAGGACGTTGAAAAAAGTGTGTGGGGAGTGATGGGTATGCTCAGCCGTGCAGGATTTGAGGTTGCAGATAAACCGGACATTAATGTGCAGAACATCGTTGCTTCCGGTGACCTTCATGGAAAACTCGATCTCGTAGAGACTGCAACTGCTCTGGGTCTTGAAAACGTGGAATATGAGCCAGAGATATTTCCAGGTATGGTATATCGCCGTCCAGACCTCGGGGTGGTACTGCTGCTGTTCAATTCGGGAAGAATTGTATGTGCAGGGGCAAAAAAACCAGAGCAGGTTTTTAATGCATTCAGCCAGATTAAAGAAGAAATGGTGGAAAAAGGGCTGCTACATTAATCTACCTGACGGGAATACACTCCTGAGAATAGGACAACTTCAATCATCATAAACAATGCAGTTGAGAATAATTTCATCAGTACAGGTGTCATAAGCGATGTCACAAAAGATAAGAGTGGTCACTACTTTGTATATGCAGTTTTTAATCCAAATGTGCCATGAGTCAACTTACAATGGCTTTTTGCCTATCCTTCTATCACTTCAACGTTTACCGCCTTTGGCCCTCTAGGCTCTTTCTTCACATCAAAAAGGTATAAATCATACCACCCACCCCATAAAATGCCTTTCTCCTTGCTCTACTTAATCCATTAATGGCAATGGTCTGCGGCGGACATGAGTGTAAGATCTAAACTTATAATGGAATTGCAGCCGCTACAATCCCTATGGGATATGGACGCCATTATTCCACTTTATGTCATATAAGCTTTTATTTATAGTGTAAGATCTAAATATTTTCAATACAATCGAAAAGCGAATAGGATACAACTTGTCAAAATAAAGTTATGAAATTATTTGTGTCGAAGATTATATATATTTAATTTTACTATTATTATTTATATGATTCATACACGTCTTCTGCAGGCATGCGTCCTTTTGTGCGCTGTGGTGCTTATCACTCCTGTATCGGTCCCGAGTAATACCAGTGAACAGATGGTCCAGTATGCACAGTCAGGTACAAAAGAGACATATGCCACCATGACCGAGGTACCACCACTACCCAGCAATCCGGGCCCGAAGCCTGCAATTGGCGACCCACCTGCAACCTTCAACTGGAGGAATAACAACGGGGACTGGACAACGCCGGCCCGCAACCAGGGACCATGTGGCAGCTGCTGGGCGTTCGGAGCCATGTCTGCTCTCGAGGGTATGATAAACGTTCGGGAGGGACTGCCAACCCTTGACCCCGACCTGTCCGAACAATATATTCTCTCCTGTCTCCCTGCTTCGGGAAGCTGCAGAGGTGGAAGCGTCAACCGGGCGTTTCAGTATATCATGGACACTGGCGTCGACGGCAACGGCCACAATGGTATCGTACCTGAGGATTGCTTCCCTTATCAGGCAAGCGATCTTATTCCATGTAGCAGCAAATGTCCCGACTGGGAACAACGGCTCATCCCTATCGCTGACTACGGATACTGGGACAGCGATGGCGGCCAGGCTGACCGAGAGCGCATCAAGACGCAGGTCATGGAGGAGGGGCCGGTGGTGACTTACTTCGAGGCCACCGACGATTTCAAGGAATGGGGTAATACACATCACGGCACCGACAATTACTATCCCTATCATCCTGCTTCCGGCCACAATCACTGCGTTGCCATCGTCGGATGGAAAGACGACAGCAGTATCGAACGCGGTGGCTACTGGATATGCAAAAATAGCTGGGGAACTGCCTGGGGCAACCATGGATTCTTCAACATCGAATATGGAAGTCTCAACATCGACACGGTCGGCATCTGCTGGGTTGACTACAGCCCAGAAAGCGTCGATTGGCCGCCAGCAGCCGATGCCGGTGGCCCATATCATGCAGCAGTGGGAGAACCGATTACCTTTGACGGCCGTCAGAGCCAGGATGCAGAAGGAGATATCATTTCATACGAATGGGCGTTCGATGACGGCACTGTTATGCAAGGGCAATCTGTATCACATGCCTTTGAGACACGGGGCATCCACACCGTCATCCTGACGGTCACCGACGACAACGACAACCAGGGCACAGCCACAGCAGCAGTGTATGTGGAGCCGTGGCATATGGACGAAAGCTGGACATACAACTTCAATGAAATCCACGTTGAGCTAAACGACGGTGTCACCGGAGAGGTCGATGCCAGCGTTAGCGGCCTGTCGTTCTCAGTCGAAAGCGAGGCATACACCCTGAAACTTAGGGGAAAAATATCGGGAGAATATGTCATCACTGGGCCGATAGCCTGCACGGGAAAAATCCTCTGGTCATCCGCAACTGGCTTAGTCGAAATGGACAAGGAATTTGGCTTCACCGCCGCCGAGGTCACCATTAGAGTGCTGACCACGGTCAGGTTCCAGGAGTTTCCGCTGCCCATCCCGGTGCCCGTCACCCTGAAAGGCGACCTGTCCTTCGCGGAGCCGTGGAAGATACTTGAATTTCCCCTGTTCGAGGAACAGGAATGGTCGACCTCACTGTCATCGGTCTCGCTGGAGGGGAGCGCCTCCACGCTGATGGGCCTCATCTCACAGCCCTTCTCCTACAGCCTGGAGTTGCCGGCGATATCAGCAACCTGTCATGGGATAGAGACAGTTAATGTAGATGCCGGCGTATATGAGGCATATCATATATCCTATCTCGATATGGTCGACATATGGTATGCACCAGCAGTTTCTAACATCGTAAAAATAACTGCCTCCTATGGGGGGATAGCAGCCTGGCAGGAGAACTGACTGACAGCAGCCGCCAGTAGCTTTCTGCTGCTAACTGATAGTGCTGCCTCGCAGCAGAATATCCGCTGCAGACAAATCCAGTTGCTTGTAAAAATTTAAAAATCATTTCAGCATTCCTATTTGGGGACAGAGTATAAGCCTGATATCTTGTTCCCTCAAGTATTATTTTTATGCCCTGTCCCCGCCTCCCTTTTTTACACAAAAGTGGGAGGTAAACGTGGAAATAGAACTGCCAGCTTGGCACAAAATTTTCAATTTTGGTTCTGCTCGCTGGTCACCGGGTATCTCAGCATGATAATAATAGTAGCATGCTAATAACGTCTCCACCTACGGTCTTCCTGTCGGGAGCAGGAGCGTCCTTACAGGTGCCTACGTTACGCAATCCACACCGAACCCGGATTGCACCCTCTGGGGGTAAGCGCCAACTATCATGCCTATCCGCCTTCAATCTTCCGATAACTCTTGAGCTCGCAGAACACAGCCAGCTTGGTTTAGCCATGCACACTTGGGGCGCCACTTTCGATTTTCTATGTTATACATGACCAAATCGAAACCCATAATGAGAAGCTCGAAGCCGTGCTCGATGTGACCTAGCCACTTCGGGTATCCTTTCTGGACGTTTAGTCTCAGAAGCGGAAACGGCTTCGGGCCTACGGTAAACTCCTTTTAAGGGCTAAGGTGGCTTCCATGTGTGCCTCCATAACCACCTAAAAAAGGGCAAGTGATGGCAAACGTAAAGCCTGAGGGTGTGCTGAGTGCACCTATGGATGGAGTGCGGTCGGAGGCATTCCGACTCTCGAAAGAGGAATTAGAGAATGAAGCTGTAATGGCTGAAGAAATGTTCCTGCAGGACTACAAAGCCAAATATGGACATCTGCCGAGGTGGCCATAATGGAAGCAGATTTGGCTACACCTGCACAGGTGCAGTACATATCAGCATTGATGCACAGAAAAGCGGAAGAAGAAAACAGAAATTACACCGAAATCAGGGACGAAATCAAAGAACGGCATGGTTTCACAAACTATGCCAAGTTGAGCAGGGAAGAAATATCTGAGCTGATCAGCGAGCTGGAAGAAAACGATGGTTATGGTGGCGATGGCATTGAAACAAATGATCATAATCACAACAATGACAGCAACCACAACGGCAAAGTAGGCGAATACGTGGAACTGTACGCCGGCATCTGGAAAGAAATCACCGGCAACGAGACATTCATCAACCTCAGTCCAAAAGAACAGTCAATAGCGGCAGCCGGAATATTCAGAGAAATAGTGAAAGACCAGAGAACGGAGCGCATTGCTGAACTGAGAGACATGTGAGGGAGGATGAGTACCCTCCTTCTTTCTATTTTTTTAAAAAGCTCGGTTTTCCAATTGTTGCATACATAAGGTTTTGAGTAATTTTTGTTTACACTTTTGGAAGCAAAAATATGCGAGAAGAGCATCTGCATCCTTGTATGGCTTCAATGGATTCTTTAACCTTAGCAACAGCAAATATGTATGTGCCTTCGATTTTTACCGAGCGAATCAGTAACGGTTAAATATTGGAAACAGAATTAAATTACATTAAAAATGAAGATGAAAATAACAAGTGTGACAGTGGTGCTTCTGCTGGTTATTGGTGCATTATTGAGCACATCCGCTGAAGACCAAACCCCTGTTCATGCATCTACGAGGGCAGAGAGCAACAACAGCACTCCCACTTCCTCCTTTCACGTAACTCCTATACCCTGGGGAGAGATGCAAGCCCAGATGGAAGAGCAGGTGGTCAACGTCTCCAGATATGGAGGAGGCAGGGTACATATGGCGGTCTCTTATCAGCCCTTTTTCTTCCAGTATTTCCCTGTATGGGTGGAGATAAATGTTGCCAATAGCCCCAGCTGGCTTATCGTGACGCCTTCACAGAAGACCTTCGTTCTGCAGCAGGGTGAAACAGAAACGGATGACATCAATCTTGCTGTGAGCGACGACGTGGAGGCGGGAACCATTGGTCTGGTGGAACTGGAGGTGGAGGGTCGAACGATCATCCTGCCGTCTCTGCTCGATGTCAGCAGCGACCGTGCCTCGTTCATCGTGCGGGTACAGGAGCCAACATGAAAGCGAAGGCAATAGTATATTGTGACAATCAATTCGGGAAGATGGATGGGAAGACTGCAAATGGACTTGTTAGGCACTCTGAAAAGTATGAGATAGTCGGTATTATTGACAGCTCAAAAGTGGGTATGGACGCTGGGGAATATCTCGATGGAATAAAAAACGGGATACCGATATTCCATGACCTCGATGACGCTATCGAAAGGTTAGAGGATCTTCCAGAATATTTCATATACGGTGTTGCACCTCTTGAGGCATTTCTTAAGGAGGAGCAGAGGAAGATATTACTTAAGGCGATGGAAAATGGGATGAACATAGTGAACGGCCTCCATGAGTTCTTTACCGATGATGAAGAGTTTATGCGAAAGGCAGAGGAATATGGCGTTAAGATATACGACATTAGAAAGCCTCCGGCAAAAAAGAATCTTCATCTCTTCTCCGGGCGCATTCTTAAAGTCAATATACCAATAGTGACCATACTTGGCACAGACAGCGCAGTTGGAAAGAGAACCACTTCTATACTACTTGCGGAAGCATTGAAAAAAGAAGGTTTGAACGTTGCATTTGTGGCAACTGGCCAGACAGGATTAATTCAAGGCGCAAAGTATGGCGTTGCAACAGATGCTATTGTCGAGGAATTTATGACAGGGGAGATAGAAAACGCGGTTATGAAGGCATATGATACGGAACATCCGGACATAATCATAGTTGAAGGCCAGGGCGCATTGAGCCATCCGGCATACCTTAGTGCATGCGCTATTGTACGGGGTGCGAGACCATGGGCAATCATAGTTCAGCACCCTCCGAAAAGAAAGAACATCGGAGATTTCCCCTATATGCCAATGCCGACCCTGGAAAGCGAGATAGAGCTATTAGAGGTCTTTTCAAGGTCAAAGATAATTGCCATCACACTCAACCATGAAGATATGACGGACGAGGAGGTCAAAGAGACCATAACCGAGTATGAAGAGAGGTTTCAACTCCCAACGACAGATACCTTGAAGTATGGATGTGAAAAGCTTGTCAAAAGGATTTTTCAGGTCTTTCCAGAACTGTCCGAGGGACAGCCCGATGAATAGATGGGTAGAGGAATAGAGTGACTTGTATGACAACACCTAGGGTAAATATTAACATCGCAAAAATTGCACACAACGCGAAAGAGCTGAAGGAACTATACGGCTCAAAGGGCGTCGGGATTATCGGGGTTACAAAGGTAGTTTGCGGAGACCCCAATATCGCTGATGCTCTACTAAAAAGCGGAATAAGTGTCCTTGCCGACTCAAGAATAGCCAATATCCGGAGGATGCGTGATGCAGGCATACAGGCGCAGTTCATCCTATTGAGAACACCCATCCCTAGCCAGATCGAGGACGTGGTAAGATATACTGACATCAGCCTTAATTCAGAGCTCTCGGTGATCAAGGCACTCTCGAAGTCTGCCGTGAAGCAAGATACCACACATAAAATCATATTAATGGTGGAGCTGGGCGATCTGAGAGAAGGGATAATGCCTTCAGATCTGGAGGATACCGTTAGAGCGGTAATAGGGATGGATAGGATCGAGCTTGCAGGTATAGGAACAAATCTAGCCTGTCTTGGAGGGATCAAACCAGATGAGGAAAAAATGGGATATTTGTCTTCAATCGCTAGAGATGTTGAAGAGAAGTTCGGACTGACATTAGAGTTTGTTTCTGGTGGAAACTCAGCCAATTATAGCTGGTTCATATCAACAGAGGATAGCGGAAGGATCAATAACTTACGACTGGGTGAATCTATCTATTTGGGGTGTGAAACCCTCTATAGAAAACCCATCCCAGGGCTATTCACAGATGCGTTTACACTGGTTACAGAGGTTATTGAGTCAAAAATAAAGCCGTCTGTACCCTATGGAGAAGTTTGTCAAGACGCATTTGGAAATGTTCCTGAGTTTCAAGATCGTGGCCAAATAAGAAGAGCTATACTGGGAGTTGGATTACAAGATGTTCTAGTTTCTGGACTGACTCCTAGATCGGATATTGACATCCTCGGGACGAGCAGTGACCATATCATAGTTAATGCAAAGCAGATAGACTTAAAAGTAGGAAACGAAGTGGAGTTCGATCTCAATTACGGAGCCTTACTCTCAGCTATGACCTCTCCATATGTGATTAAAAAATATGTGAATAATCTATAGACCCATTCCTTCAAACATCGTTTCGAGGCTTTTATTATCCATCGCTCTTTTCACGGATGCCTTGGATATTTCGAAAGGAAGCCAACCAGCAATACCTCAGTTATACCCTCTTTCCATGTTATTGTCAGATAAAAAGGGTTAACATCTAGTTTACTATACTCTTTAAAAAGATATGGCATTCTTCAAAAAAAAAATTAAAAAATTTTAACAAAAGTCATCAATTTCAGGATCGGCAATCTTACAAGCATTTCATAACCAAATGGACAAGCCCACAATAGAAGGGACGGAGCATGCAATCAAAGCATTCGTAGAACGTCTCTATCTCTCCAATCAACTTGCCTTCATAACCATGTATGGCAAGGCCAAAGAGGAGACAATCACAAGGCTTGAGGAGCATGAGCTCGACGGTGGGCTGCTGGGCAGCAAAGCATTCCTCAGAACGCTTGAAAGTATTCACTACAACCTCTATACCAATGCGGGGCGTATATTCCTTGGTAGGAAGGATGAAAGGCGCCTGGAGCGCTATATAAGCTATCAGGGATAAGTTACTGGCAAAACAAGCACAAAGTTACCATCCATCTATACAAGACCGGTACATACGTCATTTTCCTCAAGTGCAGTTCTGCCCCGTTGGGTTTCCCTGAGTATATGCAGTTCTGGAATTGGCTCCATGGCTTATTCCAGGGCATTGGCATTGACATCGAAAATCCAGTCGTCAACTGCAGGGTCGTTAATTACGAATTTAATACCGACTTTTGCATTTTTAACCTGTCCGGTGTTCAAAGCATGACCGTCACGTTCTTCAATAACACATGGCGCACTATATGGTTTAGGGCATACAATAAATGCATCAATGGCCAGAAAAAGTTGAGAATTGAAACAGGCAGTAATATTCCACTAACGCCCATTGATGTAATGAATATTATGAAACCATTTGTATCGCAAATATCAGGAGGTGACACAAAATGAGCGATTATTACTGTCATTCACGGCATTCCCAGCATTGTAATCCTAATTATTATAACCATTATAACCAAGTCGCAGGCGGCGCAGCCAGTGGGCTGTTGGTTGCATCGTATGAGCTATCTGGTTGGCCGGCGAATGCAGAGTGCGGAGGTGATCCAGATGGGAGGTAGTCTCGCTAAAGGTTATTGTGTCATAGGCGGTGTTGTTAAAGTAGAAGTCAAGGAATTTTTTGATAAGTTAGTCAAAGCCGGAAAATTTGAAAGCAGGAGCCAAGTAGTCGGCCATATCCTCATGCAATATGCGAAAAAGCATGAAGCAGATATCCAGGATGGTGATAACGATGCTTGAAAGCAGGGCTTTTAAGCACTTTTACAGACGGGCTAGGATGATTGCATACAGCAGGGAGAAAAACGCTATCAGCCCTGCCATACGGAGGCTGAATTGATACCACTGAAGCCCTTAAGAGAAATCCTCAAGCAGGATTGCCCCTATGATGTCAGTAACGAAGCAGTCATCCTGCTACGGGATCAACTGGAGGGAATTGCACGGGCTATCAAACAGGAATCAATAAAGGAATTTGAGAGATATAACGACCACAGATGCACCCAAGGGCTGCCGTTCAAGAAAAGGCTCAATAGGTGGGCCATCATGAAAGGCCATAGCAATGCTTTAAAGCAGGAAAGCAATACTGAGATGGGCTCCCAATATGAAGAGGTTGGCAGTCTAGGTGACGAAATAATGTCTGTAGACAAGTCACCAAGTCCGCAAGGGAAAAGTACAGTGATGACTGAGGTACACCATGAACTTTGAGCAGGCGATACAAGAATACAGGAACTACATGATACGTGAAGGCTACAAACCCAAGACCATCAGCCACTATACAAAAACCATAAAAGACAACCTTCAAAACAAAGATCTAGACGAACTTCAACAGAAAGATCTCGATGGAATAAAATTGAGGTTGACACAAAAATATCAGGTGCGAGGAAACCGAGTAAGATTTTCGGGAATTAACTTGTTCTGTAGGGTTATGCTGCAACGGCCAGACTTGCATCTTACGCTGCCCCGCCCAAAAACCAAAAACAAAGATGTGCTGACCCCAGAGCAGGTGAACGAGATACTCGGGGTTGCTAAGAATAACAGCAAACGTACCTACGCCATGATATTGACCACATACGACTGTGCACTACGCAAAGGGGAAGTGATTAACCTAAATCTCGCAGATGTGCATTATGAAGCAAATGAACTTTATATAAAGGATGCAAAGACCGGTGATGGAATAGTTACAATAAGTGACAGAGCATTGGAGGCAATAAGAAACTATGTTGAAGGAGAAAGAAATCCAGAAAAAGATGATGAAAAAGCTTTGTTTCTCAATAAATACGGCAGGAGAATAGGTGAAAAATTTGTTCGGTACTATGTTAAAAACTGTGCAGCAAAGGCAGGAATAACAAAAAGAGTTTATCCTCATATGTTCAGAGCGAGTTGTATAACACATCTGCTCAATTCCCGGGTAAATCCTGCTACTGTTCAGAACCATGCGAGACACAAGAATTTCGCGACGACTATGATCTACGACAGACCCACACAGCAGCAGATGCACATGGACATCAAAAAAATCTTCGATAACCATCCAAGAGCTGTTTCAGAGGGCACGAAGGCTGTTGATTTATCGGATAGAAGGCTGAAATTGGTGGATAAACTGATAGCTGGAGAACTAACTGAAGAAACATTCAACAATATCATCTCCACGCTCAAGGAAAGCCCAAACTATAAAAATACCAGTGATATGTACGCCTGAAAGCCAGTTAACCTCGAGCTAACCAAGGTTATATGGCCGTTATGGGCGGGTAACCTAGAGGCCAGGTGGCGGACTGCAGATCCGCATACGTGGGTTCAAATCCCATCCCGCCCTTGCTTGTTTTATCATGTATTCTATCAGTTTCGTTGTATAAATAAGGGATTCTCTCTGTATGTGATTGTATCCAGAAATAAAACGAAAAAGATTTATTAACATGGTTCATTAGTGGACGTTAGTTATCGTATGTGAAAAAAATGCTGAAAAAAACAAATGTATGGACTGCTGATATAAAGTGGAATACCCTGAAAATAGACCTTCATCCGCACTGGAAAATGATGGTGCCGGTATGGGTAATTCCTGCCTTTTTGGGTGCGGTTATAGGATGGGTATCTGGAGGCACATTCTTTGGTTTGGTGGCAGGTTTATTTATATCCTCCTTGAAGACGTTATTCGATTATACAGTACTGATGTATGAGTATAGGACAGTAAGAGACATCAAGAATAAACGATTTTAGAAGTGTTTTTTTATCCATTCGAGGGATGCTGCCAGAGATTCCTTTCTGGATGTGGAAAACGAATGGTCTGCATCAAAAAATAGAATTTTTTTGTCATGGCATGCGTTGGCGTAAAGCTTTTCTGCATGTCCTATCGGAACAAGTTCATCTTTTCTTCCGTGGATAATCAGTATGGGCGGTGTTTGCCCCACTGTGTCCAGAATATTATATTTTTTTAAATCTTCCATAAATTTCATTCCCATTCCCAGATCATCTTTTATCTCATACGGCGTGGAGAGAACTGCCAGCGAGGCTATTTTCTTATCAATCGAGGAGGTGATTATCGAAACCAGGCCTCCGAAGGATGAACCGAATAGGGCAATACTTGAACTGCTGAATTGTTTCCTTGTATACCTGATAACTTCCTGAAGGTCGGTTATTCTACTGCTGAGAATGGAGTCGTGCATGCTACCAGCACTTTCACCGCATCCTCTGAAATCAAACCGTATTACCGAAATACCTTCTTTTTGTGCAAGGTCTGCCAGCTCAGTATATTTCGTGCTATCTTTGCTGGAATACAGTCCGTGGCAGCATATAATGAACTTATCAGAAGAAGCGTAATGCATAACGGCACTTATGCTTCCGTCCATCAGGGAAAATTTTTCCATTTCATAGCCTCAGATGCATACTATTGTGTAAAGAACGGTAGAATATTTATCCTTTTCACCTTGGCATGTATCGCGATTGTTCCATCCTTCTTAGTTAATCTCTCTCCGTTACGATTATATACCAGAAGCATATTAGCCATCAAATCGGTGAGAAAATGGGCAGAGGACTCAATGCGGCAAGGAAGCTGAAAACGGATAGACAGGAATCTCGGTGGCATGATATGCACTACAAGAGAAGACTGCTAGATTTAAGAAGAAAGACAGACCCACTGGAGGGCGCTCCCCAGGGCAGGGGCATTGTTATAGAGAAAGTGGGTATCGAGGCGAAGCAGCCCAACTCTGCAATAAGAAAGTGCATCAGGGTGCAGTTGATAAAAAACGGTAAGATGATTACCGCATTCGCTCCAGGCGACAGGGCTATAACCCATATAGACGAGCATGATGAAGTTGTAGTCGAGGGAATTGGCGGGGCGATGGGAAAATCATACGGTGATATCCCTGGAGTGAGATATAAGGTTACAAAAGTGAATAATGTTTCCCTGCAGGAAATGGTCAGGGGTAAAGTGGAAAAACCGGTGAGATGATATCATGGAGAAGGAAAATACAACCCAGGAAAATATACCTCCATTGTTCGGAAAGTATGATATGTCCACTGTCGTGATAGAGGACAAGGGTCTGGCAAGATATATGAATCTGGATACGAGGAAACTTCATCAGCATGCGCGACATGCGAACCGTCGATTCAAGAAGGCAAATCTTTCCATAATCGAGCGGCTGATAAACAATATGATGAGGACCGAGAGATATACCGGAAAGAAGACGAAGGCATACGGTGTTGTCGAGGCATCGTTCGATATCATCCATAAAAAGACGAAGGAAAATCCGATTCAGATTTTTGTAAAGGCAATAGAGAATGCTGCTCCCAGGGAGGAAACAACCCGTTTATTCCTGTCGGGGATATATATCCCGCAGGCGGTGGACAGCGCGCCGCTGCGCCGGCTTGATATAGCACTGCGGAACATATGCAGGGGCGCCACGTCAAGCACCACAGGCAACAAGAAGAGCATAGAGGCATGTCTTGCCGATGAAATAATAAAGGCATATAAGGATGATCCGTCCTCGTTTGCAGTGAACAAGAAGGGAGAGATGGAACGAATTTCAAAGAGCGCAAGGTGATTAAATGGGACGAAAAGAAGAGAACGTGAAAAAAGCAGAGACGCTGAGAAGGCAGCTCGACAGAATAAGGAATATCGGTGTTGTTGCCCATATAGACCACGGGAAGACAACCTTTTCTGACAATCTGCTTGCAGGTGCGGGAATGATTTCCGAGGAGCTTGCAGGAGAGCAACTCGCCCTGGACTACGATGAGCAGGAACAGGCAAGAGGCATTACCATAAATGCAGCAGCGGCTTCAATGGTTCACGAGTACGAGGGCAAGGAATATCTGATTAACCTAATTGATACACCTGGGCATGTCGATTTCGGAGGTGATGTGACAAGGGCAATGCGTGCGGTGGACGGTGGCATAGTGGTTGTCTGTGCTGTCGAAGGAGTAATGCCCCAGACAGAGACGGTGTTGAGGCAGGCTTTGAGGGAGAAGGTAAAGCCGGTGTTGCTCATAAACAAAGTTGACCGATTAATCAACGAATTGAAGCTGAATGCTGAGGAGATGCAGGGAAGATTCGTAAAGGTTATTGCCGAGGTTAACCAGCTCATAAGCAAGATGGTTCCGGATGAGTTTAAGGATGACTGGAAGGTGAAGGTGGAGGACGGGAGCGTTATTTTTGGTAGCTCTCTTCATAACTGGGCAATTTCCAAGCCGTACATGGACAAAACCGGCCTTACTTTCAAGGATATATACGAGTATTGTAAGAATAATGATGAAAAGACACTTGCCAAAAAATTACCGATGTATAAAATTTCGCTGGATATGGTTATAGACCATCTGCCAGACCCAAAGATTGCACAGAAGTATCGTATTCCCGTTATATGGAAAGGGGAACCGGACTCGGAGGTAGGAAAGACAATGCTGGAATGTAAGTCAAAAGGGTCTCTTGCATTGATGATAACAAAGATTATTATTGACCCGCATGCCGGAGAGGTTGCCTTCGGGCGGGTATACGGCGGGGAAATAATGGAGGGGCAGGAGGTGTATATCTCTGGCATGCCAAAGAAATACAGGACGCAGCAGGTTGCAATTATGGTCGGGAGTGACCGTATCAATGTAAAGGAAGTTGAAGCGGGAAATATAGCTGCTATAACAGGTTTGAGGGATGCAGTTGCCGGTTCAACAGTTACTACAATACCGGATATGGAATCATTTGAAGGAATAAAGTATATGTCAGAGCCGGTTGTTACTGTAAGGGTTGAGGCAAAAAGACCTTCAGATTTGCCAAAACTTGTCAAGGCCCTGAGGAATATATCAAAAGCAGATCCGTCGATAGTGGTGTCTATAAACCAGGAATCGGGCGAGTACCTAATGAGTGGCATGGGGGAATTGCATCTAGAAATCACTGAATACAGGATAAAAAACGAGCAGGGGGTAGATATACTAACTTCCGAGCCGACGGTCATATACAGGGAAACCGTTGATAGAAAATCATCAAAGTTCGAGGGGAAATCCCCGAACAAGCACAATTATCTCTATGTCGAAGTGGAGCCCTTGGATGAGAAAATAGTGAAGGCTATCCGGGATGGGGAAATACCTGCAAATGTTAAGAAACACGGAAAGGAAGCGTTAAAAACTCTCCAGAATCTGGGTATGGATAGGGTGGAAGCCAAAGGAGTGTTCATGATAGAAGGGACAAATTTGATAACAGATGTTACCAAAGGCATACAGCATCTATTTGAGACAAAGGAGTTGATCAAGCAGGCATTTGAGGAAGTTGTCAACAGCGGTCCGAAAGCCAGTGAACCCGTAATGGGAATAAAAGTTCGCCTTGTGGATGCAAAACTTCACGAGGATGCAATTCATCGTGGCCCGGCACAGATTATCCCTGCCATGAGGAATGCAATATACGGGGCAATGACGCTTGCAAAACCCAAACTTCTCGAGCCGATGCAAAAGGCATACATTTCGGTGCCACATGATTTGATGGGAGAAGTCAGCAGAGAGATGCAGCAGCGCAGGTCAACTATAACAGACATCAAGAGTGAAGGCGATATGAGTATAATCAACGGAAAAGCACCGGTGGCAGAAATGTTTGGATTTGCATCAGCTATCCGCTCGGCAACGGGCGGAAGGGTGTTATGGAATACGGAAAATATGGGCTTTGAAATGCTTCCGGAGTTCCTGCAGGAGGGAGTTACAACGAAGATAAGGGAAAGAAAAGGTCTCAAGCCTGAGCCATGGGGACCGGACCATTATATGGGCTAATTTCTCCGCAAGACAATGGGCAGAGACGAGTATACACAAAGTATGAGATATTCTATCGTCATGTATGTGCAGGTCTTGCCATTGCCTCGGTTTTTCTGGCAATGATATTTCATTTCACTTTTCATATGAATTTTGTTGCCGGTTCTTGGTGGCACTATATGCTATTACTCATATGTATGTAAATATAATATTATAATTTCTGCAAGGAAAGAAATGTCTTTGGAAGAGTTTGGGAAAAAGTAGGGGACCTTAGCGGGGAAGAAGGAAAAACCGTGAAATGATTTTTGTGCCCCCGAAAAATTTGGTTCTGTCAATAAATTCGAGGCATGAAAACAGGGTGTCGGATGCGAGGCACAAAGAGTTATAAAACACGATTATATTATAATATATGGGTATAGGGAAATACATTTACTCACCATAAATGTGT
>Ga0315549_1001786_pt1 | contig 21680 bp, 20 predicted proteins | sample SalMarSW160200MG_FD_203101 | JGI IMG/M metagenome (GOLD analysis project Ga0315549, IMG submission 203101) | Salt marsh sediment microbial communities from the Plum Island Ecosystem LTER, Massachusetts, United States - Salt Marsh Sediment SW1601-200 ... | reverse complement strand
GTATTCGGCTTTGGCATATACACGTATCATACCCGGCCGGGTGTCGTCAAGATATTTCAGTGCATTATTCAGGATATTGGTGAAGACCTGGTTTATCTGCGAAGAGTCACCGCGGCAGGGTGGTAGCGGCTCTACCTTTACCGTTGCACCGGCCTGCTTTATTTGATATTCTGTACTTTTGGTGACATCAGCCAGCAGGGTATTCATATCCAGCGACTCGATATTCAGCGCGGCAGTTCCAAGCCGTGAGAGCCGCAGCAGCCCCGACAGCAATGATTCCATCCTGCTTGCGCTGTTGGTTATAAAGCCCAGCGCTTCTGGAATGTCCTTGTTCAAGGCGGTTTGCAGCTTCTCGTCCGTATCTGCGGATTTTTTCCTGTCTCTAAGGGCCGAGCGCACCTGTTCACAGCTCAGAGACAGCTCGTGACTAAAACCTTGAATATTGACCAGCGGCGCTCGCAGGTCGTGTGACGTGACGTATAAAATCGACTCAAGCTCTTTATTCTTCGAGGCCAGTGTTTCCATAAGCTGTTCACGGTCGTATTCTGCCTGCTTACGCTTGCTGATATTTTGTATAGTGGAACGGATGCCTGTGATATTGCCGAAATCATCGTGCAGGAGCCGGTCCTCGCACAGGACTGGGAGCGTGTTTCCGTTTTTTTGCCTGAGAGTTCGCTCCAATGCCTGTCCCGGTGGGATAGCACCGGACAGTTTGTCTATAACCGCCTGCCTGGATGTTTCCTCTTCGATGACGAATTCCCATACAGGTCGGCCGAGCATCTCCTCATATTTGTAGCCAAGCATTTTGAGCTCTGTCTTATTGATGTGTGTGATACGTCCTTCGGTATCCAGTTCGTGATAACCTATGGGGGCCTCATCAAAAAGCTCGTAGAGCCTCGCTTCGCTCTCGCGCAGATTCTTTTCCGTAATTTCTTTCAGAAAGGCATAGAAAACAAACGCCCACCACATTGGCGCTAATACACCAATGAAGTTCTCTAATATATCCAGCCGGCTGGTTACTCTGGACCATTCCAGAATCAGGCAAAAGCTATAGCAAAGCAGAGTAAAAACGAGAAGCCCTGAGAAAAGTAACTGTGTTCTGTGCTGTTTGGCGTGTATGGAGCTTTTACACAGGAAAACCAAAGCAGTTAGGCAGGCAAGGAAGGTAATGATATCGAAAATTACAACCGGGTGAGGATGCATTACGCCGTCTCCTTTTTGGTTGCAAATGCCTTCCGGCACCAGACGGCCAGCAATATAGAGCCGACAGCGTAGCATATATGCTCCACATAGTTAAAAAGTCCTTCCAGGAAAAGACCTTCGAGCACAGTCGAAACCCAGCTTGCGAAGGCGATATAAAATGCGGCTGTAAGTATGTTCGATGCGGGAATCTGTTTCAGTCGCAGGCGGCTTGTCAGGATGAAGATAAGGACGCCCACGCCGAGCAGGAGCATAATGACCTCATTTTCGTGTATCATTTCGCATCTCTGTTTATGGTGAGCTATGTCGAACCATGCTGGCTCCCTGTGTCTGTATAGATAGGCAAGCTGAACAAGAATTTTAATAGGTTTAAGGTCGCTGTCAAGTGAAAAAACATCGCTCTATTACCCCCATCAACAAAGTGCAATCTGTGCTTTATGAGGCACGAATTGTAAAAATTTCTTGACCATTGGCGGTGACCGGATAGACTGTTCTCAAGTTTTTCTGGTTGCTAAATTATGGCGAGACGACAGGACAATTCTGTTGATATCGAAAAATGGCTCAAACTTATAAGGGCCGAGGGTGTCGGCCCAACGACCTTTGCGAAGCTTGTAAAACACTTTGGCTCGATAGACCGTGTATTGGGGGCTTCGGTTGGTGAGTTAACCAAAATTGATGGGATCGGTTATAAAACTGCTGAACGAATTGCAGCTACGCGAGATAAATTTGATGTTACTGCTGAGCTGGAATTGGCAGATAAGCTCGGAGTTTGGCTGATTCACCTTGACGATGAGCGTTATCCCCCTGTGTTAAAGCAGATATACGACCCGCCGCCTGTTCTTTATATAAAGGGTAGCTTGACCCGGCAGGACAATTTGTGCGTTTCGATAGTCGGTTCACGGCGTTGCAGTTTATACGGCCAGGAGCAGTCTTCCCGGCTTGCTCATTTTTTAGGTTCAGCCGGCTTTACTATATGCTCAGGAATGGCTCGCGGCATAGACACTTCTGCGCATCAGGGGGCGCTGTCGGCTGGCGGACGAACGATTGCGGTGCAGGGCTGCGGCCTGGCGAATATCTTCCCGCCGGAGAACGAAAAACTATTTGAGCTTATTGCCGAGTCCGGCGCCTGCATCAGCGAATTGCCGCTGCAATATGAACCGTTGTCGGAAAACTTTCCACCACGTAACAGAATAATAGCAGGATTGTCACTGGGGACGATTGTTGTTGAGGCAGGTCTGAGCTCGGGTGCGCTGATTACCGCCGGGGCTGCGCTGGACAATAATCGGGAGGTAATGGCCGTGCCGGGCAAGATTGATTCGCCTTTGAGTAAGGGGGCACATCAGTTGATAAAACAGGGTGCGAAGCTGATAGAGGGCGTTGAAGATGTTATGGAGGTGCTCGGATATATTGGTGAGCAGCTTCAGAGTTACGTATGTGCAGCAGCCCAAAAGGCAGATGAGAAGGTCGAAAGGCCTTTATTTGATGTGAGCCAATTGAAACTAAGTGAAGGTGAAAAAACGATTTTCGGCTGTCTAAATAAGGAGCCGGTGCACGTGGAGCAGATAATCGCAGATACGAATTTGGCGGCGGGTAGTATTAATGCAGGGCTGATATCGCTTCGACTTAAGGGCTTGATTAAGCAGCTGCCGGGTAATTTGTTTCTCCGAAGATAGTTTTTTGATTTGGTTCAAGGGAGTGGCTTATGGTTTATGTTTTAGCTGCAATACCATATACGGCTTTAACTATAATTTTTATTGTTCTGGCTACGGGAGTTGGTGCTTTTATAAGGGGGAGAACCAGGGATAAATGCCTGAAGGATTTTTCGCAGAATATGGTCACTTTGCTGGAGACTTCGGGCAAGACAATCTGGGGCAAATTAAGGGTGGAAAATACCGGGCTGGAATTTGTTTATTCAGCTAAGTATAAAGATAAACAAGGCCACGATGAGACGAGCTATATTGTATATAAAAACGAGTATCCTAATATGGTGGCGTTGATTCTTTTCCACGATGAATTAAGCGAGCAGAATAAAAAGAAACGAGAGATAGAGCTGAAAAGGGCGTATCATCCGACATTGCTGCGAAGAATGAAAAGAAAGACGCTGAATGTATTCAGAACGCTTAGGGATTCGGTGATGGAGGTGGTGAATCTTTTAATCAGCCAGGCGAAAAAGGCAACTCCTGCTGGGGCGGTGCTTACTTCTCAGGATAAATATGTATCGCAGATGAAGCAGGATTTGATGGGTGCAGCGGGGACATCGTATGAGCCGTTGTTAGAGAAATATATCGGCCGTAGAGTAGTGCTGGAGTTGATTAAAGGTGATAAGGTGATTGAATATTGGGGGGTGTTAAAAGAATATACGGCTGAGTTTATTGAAGTTATGGATGTTAATTATCAGTTGAAAGAAGACCAACCGGCCAGGAAGGCGGATTTGGTCGTGCTTCGCAAATATGGCCTCATCCGGCATCTCGGTGAGTGAAAAAGCCACAGAGAGCACCGAGAACACAGAGAAATTCAAAAATATTTTGTCTGCGGTTTGCCATCAGGCATGGCCAAGTTCATTACCGTAGATTTTATTTGGCCACCGAGAACATTTATCCGCCACCGGCGAACAGAGATGTTAAAAGCTTATAAAGCCATTTCGGCAGGCAGGTACAACGGCTCAAAGTAAGCTTACAATACCACGATGTAAGCCCGCAATGCTACATTGTAAACTCACAAAGCCACGATGTAAATCGTCAATATGCCTTACGGTAGCTGCAATTTGATGATGTAAGCCTCGAAAACGATGAACTCTTGAATATATTTAATGGAGCCTTTCCCAAATTCAGTAGATACTCAAACCCGGGGAATTGCAAAGCCCGAAAATGAAACATAGAAAGTAAATAGTTGATAGCAGTAAAAGCAGATAAAAATACTTGTTAGAATATTTTGTATTTTTGCGATTCTTTATAAATCCCAAAGCTGAGATTGCTAATGGGATTAATAGAACAATTAACAGAGCATAAGGACCGAAGAACCCCCAGGCAGGAGAAAATGAAAAAAAAGGCCCTGTTTTAAGGTTAAGCCTTAATACCAACAGTGTCATTTGCCTGCGGATAAAATTTGCAGGAATTAATATTGGTAAGTGAAGTATCGCAAGTAAAGGGATTTCTCCACACCATAGCATGTCTAAGAATGGCAATGTTAAAATGCCAAGGCCAAAATAAATACATAAGACCTTATTATATTTATCAAAGAAACCTGTAGCCAACCGTATTCTCCCTAAAAGCTTCTGGATATTGGGACAGTCATATTTATCCTCGTTTTTGACTTATCTGACATTTGCCATTTACACTAACAAATAATGCGTATATAAACTTTTCACTCATCACTGGATTCCCGTTTCCACGAGAATAACAGCTTTACAACACCACTTCCGCAACGTTGCTTGCTTGTCCTTCGCCGGCCTTATTTACAGCTATAACGCGATATTCGAGTTCTGTTTTTTCCGGCTGGTCAACTAAAGTTGCTTCTGTTATTATTGTCGTGGTAACATCGGCCCAGCTTCCGCCTTTTAGGCGCTCTTACTTTTCATTTGTTGATAAGCTACCTCTGCTATATTGGCCTGCCTGCTCGCATGTTCGATAGTCATATTTACCAGATTGTCGTCCGCATCCAAATCAACGTATATATTCTCGTTTATCTCTTTGGTCTGCGCCACATTGTGGTCTGAAAACTCCACGAGGGCGGTATCCGTATCTGTAAAGTATTTTATCCTCATAATATTACTCCTGAAAACTGCGGTCAAAGAAAGCATTATGCACGGTTACACTGTCTGAAAGCAGAATAACCCGCAAATATTTATCGACTTCTTTTACATATATCCATTTTCGAATTCTGCCGTCTTTCTGAACCTCTGTTTTTAAGGGCTTATCTATGGCATTCTGAATCCATTCTTCTTTGATACAAGAACGGTCCGGCCGTTTTCTCGTGTAAATAAAATACTGGGTAAACTTCATTTCTACTTCTCTGGCATGAGTTCTAAATTATACAGTTTCATATACGAATCCTGATAGAGCTTATTATACGTATAAACAGTATGAGCCACAAGCTATTTTTTTCTGTTATCCCATTCGACTTCACTCTCGTAACGGCTGAACGTGCCGTAACTGGGCAGGGCAAGCGTGCGTATATCGTATGGGAGTTAGAAGGTGATATTAAAGCTGGTATATTTGGGGTCAGAGGGAACTTCTTCGATTTTCGTATTTCTTATGTAGCCGGCAAAGGAATCCTTGATATCAAGAATGCAATTATCAATATCCTCGGGTTTGCCTTGTGCGAGCATCTCCACACTTCCTTCGGGTAAGTTGCGGACAAAGCCGGCTAAATCGTAGCTGGTGGTTATGCGATAAGCGGTAAAACGAAAGCCGACTCCCTGGACATTACCGGTGAAAATTATGTGTTTAGCAACCACTTCCAATTTATTATTTAATATTTATTATTTTTATTTCCTTTGGACGGTTTGTTCTTTGAATCATCATTCTGTTTCTTTGCATTGGCAATAGTCATCAAACGGGCGATATATTAGCTAAAATGGCTGATTCATGCAAGTGAACATTTTTAGCCGAGGACAGTAGTGAAATAAATTATGTTCACTGAGAGCAGCAAGTTAAGTATAATAAATTTTCTGTCATATTTTCTATAGTGGTTGATTATGGCTGAAAAGACAAAAAAACAATTAGAGAGAGACGAGCAGCTTTATCAGCTTACAACGCTGGTGGCGGGAGAGTTTTCGCTTCAGGAGGCGCTAGATAAGCTGGCGGAGGCGGCGGTGAAGATTGTCGGAGTCAAGGCCTGCTCGATTCGGCTGCTGGATGAGGAAAGCGGCGATTTGAAGATGCGAAGCACATACGGCCTCAGCGAAGAATATCGTAACAAAGGCCCTGTATTGAAAGACGACCCTGTGGTCAAAGCTGCTTTTGCAGGTGAGGCAATTGTGCTGGACGATATGCGTGTTGACGGCAGGGTGAAGTATAAAGAGGCGACAATCAAAGAAGGGCTTGTCAGTCAGCTTACGGTTGTAATGCAGTTTAGGAATAAGCCCATCGGAGTGCTCCGGCTATACAGTCCCCGGCCGAAGCGCTTTTACGAGGACGATATATACCTTGCCAGGGCGGTCGCTTCGCAGTGCGCGGTGGCGATAACGAATGCAAGACTATATGCGAGGGCGATTGAAGGGGCGAAGATGGCAGAGCAGATGCGATTGGCGGGAATTATTCAGCGAAGGATGATACCCGAAAAGCCGCCGCAGATTCCAGGCCTGGATATTGCGGCTACATATATTCCGTGTTTTGAGGTGGGCGGCGATTTGTATGATTTTCTTAAAGTAAGCGACAATCGCATCGTGATAGCAATCTCGGATGTGATGGGTAAGGGATTTCCTGCCGCCTTGATGATGAGTTGTTTCAGGGGGGCGGTGCGGGCTTACGCCGATACCGGAAACCAAAAATATATTGTCAAGGATGCTGTTAGTAAGCTCAATGAAATGGCATGTGGAGAGTGCAGAGACGGAGAGTTTATCACCTTGTTTTATGCAGCTATTAACGTTGAGGATATGAGTTTGACCTATTGCAATTGCGGACATGAGCCGACAAAGCTGATAAGAAATGGTGAAATCAGGGAGTTGGAAAAAGGCGGCCTTGTCCTCGGCGTTCAGAGAAAGGTGGAATACGAGATTGGGAATATAGGGCTTAAAGAGGGAGATTGTCTGCTGTTTTATACTGATGGATTGATTGATGCGGCTAATTTTGACGGTGAATTATGGGGAGTAGAAAATTTATTAGAAGCGGCCAAAAAATATACAGATGGTTCGGCGGAGCAAATGGTAAAAAATATTCTGGGTCACAGAAGGCGTTTTGTAGGGCTTGCCAGCCAGAGTGATGACACGAGTATTATTGTTGTAAAGGTGGTAAAAAGGTAATTGGTTGAATGGTGATTGATTGAATAGTTTCTACTCACCCAGCCCCTCGTAGGGGCGCGGCGAGGGGCGGGGCTCACCGGTTACCAGTTACCAAATCTAAGATGGCGGATTTGGTTATTACGATTGATGGTCCTGCAGCCAGTGGTAAGAGCACCGTGGCTCGCCGGCTGGCTGAAAGACTGGGCGCGAGTTTTCTTGATACAGGAGCGATGTACAGGGCTGTTACTCTGGCTGCAATACAGGCCGGTGTGGATATGAACAACGAGCAGGAATTGCTCGGCGTTCTGAAAACAAGAGAGTTTCAATTTTCAGTCAGACAAGGCAGGATGTCGGTTTGCATCGACGGGGTTGATGTTACCGAGCAGTTGCGTAGTCCCCGGGTTACCGACAGCGCCAGATATATTGCCTCGGCCCCGAAGCTGCGGGGAAAATTAGTTGAAATGCAGAGGCGGTTTGCCGCAGGAGAGGGGAAAGTAGTTACCGAAGGTAGAGACCAGGGCACGGTCGCATTTGGCGATGCTGATATGAAATTTTATCTGACGGCGGAAATAAAGGAAAGGGCAGGAAGAAGACTGGCAGAGCTGCGGGCAAAAGGCAGTGTTGAAAGTCTTGAAGAAATACAAAAAGCTATAGAGCAGAGGGATAAAAGCGATGAAAGCAGGGCGGTTGGGCCATTGAGGCCCGCCGATGATGCTGTTATCATTGATACTACAGGTTTAAGTATAGAAGAGGTAGTGGAAAAGCTGGGACGCTGCGTGGAAGCGAAATGCTTAGAGAAAAGCTGACGGAAAAATGGTTCAGTTTCGGGCGATGGCTTTGCAGAATTTTTTGTGCTGTGTTTTTTCAACTGCGGGTCTACGGGGAAGAAAATGTTCTCAATGAAGGCCCTTTCATACTGGTCTGTAATCATCAAAGTTATCTTGACCCGATATTTTGCGGAGTGCCTTTGAAACGGCAGTTGCATTTTGTTGCGCGTGACTCGCTTTTTCGTAACAGGTTTTTCGGCTGGGTTATCACTTCGGTTAATACAATACCTGTAAGGCGGGATAGAGCTGATTTCTCTGCAATAAAGAAGGTCCTCGGATTACTTAGGGAAGGTCAGGGGGTTTGTCTTTTTCCTGAGGGGACGCGGACGAGTGACGGCAAAATTGCAGGTTTGAAGCCCGGCTTTGGTTTTTTGTGCAGACGGGCCAAGGCTGCGATTGTGCCGGCTGTAATTGATGGTGCTTTTGAGTGTTGGCCGAGACATAAAAAAATATTTTCTCCCGGGCGGATTGTTGTCTGCTACGGCAAAGCTATAACAAACGAAAAGATAAAAGATATGAGCGATGAGCAGCTGGCGGGGCTTATAACCGACAAGCTGCGTCAGATGCAGAAAGACTGCCGGGTAAAGCAGGGCAAAAAACCGTTGGTTTATTGACTGTGTTAGTCCTGCAGGACGGTAGCTGTCCCCGGCAGGCGGGGACAGGTATTCAAAAAAACAGTTTGCTGAATATGAAAGGATTTTTATGAAGCGTTATATAATTGTAATCATTGTGCTGATTGTTACCTCTGCGATGTTGGACACTGCCGGATACACTTCAGGAGAACAAAAGGAGCCGACTGTGCCGATGGAGAAGATTGTGCTGTCCAACGGCAGGGATTTTACCGGCTGGAAACTTTTCGTGCCCGATGCCAATTGCGATGTAACGAAGATGTGGTCGGTGAAAGATGGAGTGATTTGCTGTGAGGGCCAGCCGGCGGGCTATATGCGCACAGAGAAAGACTACGCCGACTATCTGCTTCATGTGGAGTGGCGCTGGGCAGGAGATGGCGGAAACAGCGGCGTTCTTTTACATATGAGCGGCCAAGACAAGGTCTGGCCCAGAAGTCTTGAATCTCAGTTGATGTCCGGCAATGCGGGTGATTTCTGGGTCATTGACGGCGTTGAGATTGCCGAGCACGCCGGAAGCGGAGACCGCGTCAAAGGTCGCAGGTTAATAAAGCTAAAAGAAAGCAGTGAGAGAGTCCTTGGCCAGTGGAATGCGTATGATATTGTATGCAAAGATGACTGGGTAGTGGTTCTGGTGAATGGTGTGTTACAGAATGTTGGAACCGGGTGCTCGGAGAGGTCCGGCAAAATTTGCCTGCAGAGCGAAGGAGCGCCAATCGAATTTCGTAATATTTATATCGAGCCGCTTAAATAAACTTCTTGCACTTTTCTACTTTTGTCAAAGACCTATAATTCTGCCTTAAAATTGTTGACCGGATAAATCAGACGCAGGACTCTATATGCACAAAGGTGAATACAAGATAATTTGGTTGCCATTAGGGTTGATTTAGCGACATAAAATTGTTATAATAGTTTTCTGAAGGGAATGTTATAGACAAATCCCCTGTATGGGGAGACAAAGCAACGGGGGAAGGAAATCGTTTATAGGTTTTTGTCGGATATTGTTTTTGTGAAAAAACCAGGACATATTTTTGAGAATATTGTGGGAAGATACCTTTAGAACGGCATTTGAATCTGAGGGTGACATAGATGAAAAGTTTTCGTTTGTTTCCGGGAGATTTCGTAGCGGGCCTGTTGTCTCTGCTTTTTGTGCTGGCTTTGGCGGCAGATGTCTCTGATGCGCAATTTTTTAATTCGGAGCTTGCCGAAACATCACCTCGGACGCGGATGGGATGCTACCCCTGCTCAACGTTAGGCACCGATTTCCTGGATGCGGAGGAATTGGGTCAGCACACATACAAGTTTGGTTTATCAGAGAAAAACGGGATAGTATATACCTGCAGAGGGGGACATATTGATACCGCTCACCTGCGTAAGGCAGCGGACTGGACGGCGTATATTGCTGCAAAAACTTATGAGGAGCTGAAAAAAGGTGAAACAGGTTTTTCATTCAGATTGATGGAGCCGTCGCTGTATCATGTGGAGGTTACCTATCCGGAAAACTGGAAGGACTTGTCGGAACAACAGAGGGAGAACATTATATTTGATACTTCCATTCGTCTTGGAGAATACTTTGTCTATACCGCAACCACCTGGCATGAAATCCTTACCTGGTTCGGTTATAAGTGCACGGGCTTTTTGTATTCCGAGTTTACTTCTGCATTTACCTGGGAAGATACGTTTTCAAATCTTCTTGGCACCTATGTTGCCGCACAGGCCCTTCGGGATACCGAGCACGAATATGATGAAGCGATGACATTGGCTCTTGCCGGAGAGCTCCAAAAGCTGGGTGTTCAGTCGAGCCAGACGGCGAAAAGGGCGTCTAAGAAAGTAAAAGGACGATGGTTCTCGAGCAATTTAATGCTTTTCATCAGTATGAAAAAGCGGCATTTTGATATAGGTCTGAAGGATGGATGTGTTACACCTGCGATAGTTCCATCTGTGAGCGGCTGTGAAGGGGCGGAGCCCCTGCCGTATCCTGTTCCCTCTCTTGATTTTCTCAGCGAGTATGGATTCAAGGTCAAACTTGAAATTGAGCCCAGAGAGATGGAAAAGGGAAAAATTCTGAGAATTGTATATTTAGACGGGACGGAGGATAAAGAAAGGATTGAACCCGCTATCCACTTTGTGGTGATTATGGAAAGTATTAAGGAGGAGGCGATAAAGAAATACGGCAGTAATGTGGACCTCTGCGAAGCAAAACCCTGGCGGCTGGCGAAGGCGACAGAATCGAAGGAACGTGTCAAGCTGGTTGTTCCTATTGTTGAAGTTGCAGGCGATATCACGGAAGAAACGACAGAAAAAATTGCGGATGACGTGGAGTTGAGTGATACGCCTTCTTTCCGATATCTGGTGAAAGTGGAAGAAATAGAAAGTGCCGAGTCCGATGTTCCTGTTGATGAGGTCGAAGCCGATGTCAAAGAAGATGTTGTAGAGGAAATCAGTAGCGAAGTCGAAGTGAGCGAAACGCCTCCCCGACAACTGGTTAAAGCTGTAGATTCACCGATAAAAATTTATGACTTCGGATTCAAGGTGAGCTGGATATATCTTGGCAGTGTGAGCAATAAACCCAAAATTGCTTTTTGTTTAGTCGATGATAATGTGTCTGGTACGGACGAATCCCGCCCCTCCGATGGGCTGGGCGAACTGACATCCAAGGCGTATAAGTGGCTGGAAACAGCAAGCGAATAAACTTTGGTCCCAAGCCAATTCAACATTGCCGAAAAAAATTCAGCAGCACACTAATGTTGTGAAAAACAGGTCAAAAGCGCCATCCGTTAAATTCTGTAGATAGTGTTCCTGCTACTGAAGAAAGTTTTGGTGGAATTGTCGACAGTATTGTGTAAAATTGGTCTCTATGAAGGTTTTAGTTGCAGAAAAATGTGGATTTTGTCACGGTGTTGAAAACGCCATCAACATAGCTGAAAAAGTATTGTCACGAGAGAAAGATGTTTATAGTCTTGGGCAAATCATTCATAACGGAGATGAGGTGGAACGGCTTGCGAGAGCAGGTCTCAAAACCGTGGAGAACATAGAAGAAATACGGTCAGGGACCGTTCTTATTCGTTCTCACGGAGCTGCTCCCGAACAGATAGCAAGGCTGAGAGAAAAAGGCATTAATATTGTCGATGCCACTTGCGTATTGGTTAAGAGAGTCCAGTACATAGCTGAGGAGCTCGAAAGAGATGGTTATAAAGTAGTAATTATCGGGGATGAAAACCACCCTGAGGTGCGTGCGGTTATGGGTTGTGTCAGGGATGTTGTTGTCATTGCCGACGAGTCGGATTTGCATAAGTTTGCCGAGAATGACAGGTTGGGTATAGTTTGTCAGACCACGCTAAGCCCGGATTTCGTCGGCAAAATACTTGGTGCCATAGGGAGGCGCAGCTTCAGCGAGTTGAAAGTGATTAATACTTTGTGTAAAGAGGCAATAAAAAGGCAGGATTCGGCTGTCCAGTTATGTAAGCAGGTGGATGTGATGTTCGTGCTTGGCGGCCTGAAAAGTGCGAATACGCGGAGACTCGCCGAGTTGTGCAAAAAGTATAACGACCAGACTTATCATTTACAAAACTGGAATGAGCTTGACAAAAGGATGCTTTTAGGTAAGAATATGGCAGGCGTTACGGCAGGGGCCTCGACGCCTGCGTGGATAATTGCCGAATTTGTGAAGAATTTGGAAGCCTTTGACGGTGGGGGATGACAACCTGGCGGCAAAATCCTTATAATCAGGAATTTGTATTGGCTGCGTAGGCCAATGCGTTTTTTATATTCTTAATTGAAAAGTTTACATTTGTTATCCTGCCGGTTGGGTGTTAGCCGTACCTGTCCCCGCGCCTCCCGACGCGAGTCGGGGCGGCGGGTAGAGTTACCGAAGTTGGCTTTTACTACGGGGCGAGCTTGGACTCAATGGGTGTGGGAGTAACATAAGGGCTGATTGTCGTAAATGTGGGGCGCCAGTCGGCCGAAAAGAGCAGACTCCACAGGGGAAAAATTAGTTTATGGTAGATAGAAATATAGTTAACAAATTAGGTTTATCGGAAGAGAATCTTGACGAGCAGGTCAATGAGATTTTTAGCGAGCAAGAAAATGAGTTTCTGGAAGAAGTTCTGAAGAAAAAGGTGGATTCACGTTTGCCCGGAACTGTGCTAAAAGGAACCATTGTATCGAGAATAGGTAACGATGTTATAGTGGAGGTGGGCCTGAAAAGTGAAGGTATCCTCGATGCGAGTGAATTTGACAATTCTGAGGATATAGTGCCTGGTAAAGAAATTGAGGTCTTTCTTGAAGATACCGATTCTGAGGGCGGCCTTGTATTGTTGAGCAAGCACAAAGCCGACGTTATCAGGGGCTGGGAAAATATTATCAACACGAGAAAAGAAGGTGATATTGTAAAGGGTAAGGTCATAAGACGCATCAAGGGCGGTTTGCTTATTGATATTGGCGTGCCGGTGTTTTTGCCGGCCTCTCAGGTTGATATTAGAAAGCCGGGCGACATCAGCAGGTTTATCGGTAAGGATGTGGACTGCAAGATTCTTAAAATTGATGTTGAAGGGCGGAACATTGTTGTCTCGAGACGCAAAGTTATCGAGGAAGAACGCAGGACAGGAAAGGAAAGGATTCTGGCGGAGATAAAGGTTGGTCAATTGCGGAAAGGTGTTGTGAAAAACATCGCTGACTTTGGTGTGTTTGTGGATTTGGGCGGCCTTGATGGGCTTTTGCATATCTCTGATTTGAGTTGGGGAAGGATAACACATCCATCTGAAATAATTCAACTTGACCAGGAGATAGAGTGTGTTGTTATTGATGTTGATAAAGAAAATGAGAAAATTTCGCTGGGTTTGAAACAGAAGACATCGAGTCCGTGGGAGGATGTTGAAGAGCGTTATCCAGTGGGAACGAAAGTAAAAGGTAAGGTTGTGAATGTGATGGGCTATGGTGTGTTTGTTCGGCTTGAAGACGGGATTGAAGGTCTGGTGCATATCAGCGAGATGAGTTGGACAAAGCGCCTTATGCATCCTGGAGAGATGGTTAATTTGGGTGATGAAATAGAAGTAATTGTGTTGGGTATTAACAAGGAAAAGCAGGAAATCTCGCTGGGGATTAAACAAACTGAAATAAATCCATGGGCAATAGCTTCTCAAAAGTATCCGGTTGGGACGATTGTAACGGCGGGTGTTCGTAGTGTAACTAATTTCGGTGCTTTTGTGGGGATAGAACCGGGCATAGATGGGATGATACATATTTCAGATTTGAGCTGGACAAGGAAATACAGTCATCCCAGCGAAGTTTTGAAAAAGGGCGATGAAGTCAGGTGTGTTGTTTTGGAAGTCAACGAAGAGAAGCGACGGATATCGCTGGGAATAAAGCAGATGACTGAGGACCCCTGGATACGTGCTATTCCGGAGAAGTATATTGCGGGACACATTATTAAAGGCAAGGTGGCAAAGCTTACTAATTTTGGTGCTTTTGTTGAGCTTGAGCCGGATTTGGAAGGGCTGCTGCACATTTCCGAACTTGCCGACCACAAGATTTCAAAACCGGCGGATGTAGTTAATGTTGGAGATGAAGTAGAGGTCAAGATTCTAAAGGTTGATTCCGAGGCACGTAAGATAGGTTTAAGTCTCCGGCGTGTTCAGTGGGCCGCCGAGGAGCAGGTGTCTGAGTCTGTCCAGGCCGATCTTATAGAGACGGATGTGCAGGAGCAAACTAAGCAGAGCGAAAAGGCCGGTGATGGCAAGCAAGTCGAGGACGAAACTAAACAAGGCGAGCAAAGTGATGAAAGTGCTGAAGTTGAGGAAGTGGATGTTGCAGATACTGAAGTAAAAGAGGAAGCGAAGCAAGACCAGGACGAGCCGCCTCAGGAAACTGGTGATTCCGTATAGCAGGGCAGCAATGACCATTACAAAAAACGAGACGGTATAAGGGGAGGAAGAAAGTTAAACGCCCGGGATAATTCAGAGAGCATTGGCAATTTTCCGCTGTGAAAACACAGGTTAGTAAAGACATATAGTGGCGACAGTTAAAATAAGCAATTTGTTTATGTCTTTTTTCGGGAGGGATTATACAGTATTTTTGTAAGTTCTTTTGTAAAAACAAGTTATGATTTTTGTGTCGTTTTTGCCTTAAATTCTCCAGAATTTCACAAGTTTGTCCTTGACGAGAACATAGCTAATTTGGTATAAATAGGGGTAAGATATCGCTTCTTAATTGCTTAACTTACGACCTATTGTTATAGGTAAGGCATTGTGTAAAAGAGAAGTTATAAGAAGCAATTTTTGTTTTTCGCAGTAAAAGGATTGTTGGGGAGGCTTTGATTTGTCCGAATCTTAGCAGGTTGCAGGTGTGAGATTGAGCTTGCACGAAGTTAGTAATCTGGGGTTAAGGGATTAACATTTCAGCTAAAAGCCAGACAGGGCTTTTCAACAAGGAGGAGGGAAAGCCAGGTTCAAAAAGCTATTTAACAGGCGCAGAGTTGGTGAAGAGCTTTTGTTGCTTGTTTTTTATAGTCTGTTTGTGGCAGGTATAACAAGTAGTTGAAAGCTTATATGCTTGTCGTGAACAGTTGGTGTTTTGGTTTAAACCAGAACAACAAAGATTTATCTTTTTGTAAACAGGAGGAGTGTTATGTGTAAAAAGTGTTTATTAATTGTTGTTGTTTTGTTGCTTGGGGCTTCTGTGGCCTCGGCGAAGACGGTCGCTTACTGGCGGTTTGACGATATGTACAATCCGACCATTGACTTTTCAGAAGGTCATGCGACGGCAGTCGCCGCCGGCAATCCAATGCCTGACTCAGATGGTCGGAGCGTCTGGCGAAAAGCTGCTCATGACTGGAGCGGCAATGGTAACGACCTGACAACGTTTGAGTATGATGACACCTGGGGCAATGGTTACGGCTGGGCTAGTGATCGTTGGTCTTCGGATGTTCCTGTATCACAGGTACCTTTGACCGGCATTGAAAACAAGCTGAGTATGGAGCATACAGCCGATATGGGTTGTTGCCCTGCTGCGATGACCTGGTCTGCCGGAAGCAATCCGAGCGGCGTGGACCTTGAGACCTGGACGCCTTCGGCGTGGACAATCGAGGCCTCATTCAAGCTGAATGAGATGTCAGCTTTCCATACCATCGTCGGCCGGGACGGTATAAATGTGTCTGATGTACATTCTATGAAGGCACCTCTTTATTTATCGGTTCGTCCGGGTGGTGCGGTGGCTATTGAGTTCAGCACTGTTGACAGACAGACCTATGAGGCAGTATCAGACGCTGGTAAGGTAAAAACCGACCAGTGGTACGCCATAGTGGCTGTCAGTGACGGCGAAACCTTGTCGCTGTATCTCGATAAAATCCTGGTTGCTCAGACGATCGGTATGACCGGCGCCACGAGCATCGGCATTGGTGAGGGCGCAGGCGGCGACAACTGGGCCGGAACCTGGACGCTCGGACGTGGAATGTGGAACGGTGGTCACGGTGACCGTGTCTTTGGAAATATTGACGAAGTGCGTATTTCCGATACCGCTCTGGATCCGTGTCAGTTCCTTATTCCGGAGCCCGCAACGATTCTTATTCTGGGGCTTGGTGGATTGACCTTGCTTCGGAAGAGAAGTTAATGATTTGAAAATATCGATTGGTAATTAGTTTGGTTCGATTCGGGGCCTATGCCGATTAGTTCGTCATAGGCCCCGGTTGTTTTTAAATGTGTTGTATTACGGGGAAGGATTTATAGTTAAAACCAAGTAAGAGCGGAGGCGGAATTATCTATAACAGCGGGAAAGCAATTATTGATAATAATTTGTATGCAAGGTATAATAGCTGCGATTGTAAATAACTAAACTATGTCATAATTTGGAGGTTTATAACTATGTTGCTTTGGATTTTCAGAGGCATTTTTCTTACGATTGTCGTAGCTGTTCTCTTGTTTAACGCAAGTTCAGAGACGATATCAAGGGAGGAGAATTCACCCAGTTTCTGGGCGTTAGTCTGGAGCGGTCTTGGGATGGCGGTGTTTGTTTTTATGCTGGATGTCCTTACGCCGAAGAGAAAGTTTGCCGCTTTGGCGGGGGTGTTTTTTGGGCTGCTGGTTGGCCTGCTTATCAGCGGGGCGCTGGCGCCTGCGGTTGATATGGTGGCGGATTCCTATCAAATTAACTTGATTTCGGAGGCGCGGACGGCAATCAAATGGTTGTTGGGTATATGTATATGCTATCTTGCCATTAGTGTTGTGATGCGGACAAAAGATGATGTTCGTTTTGTGATTCCTTATGTCGAATTTACCAAGCAGACTAAGGGTTCCCGGCCTTTAATTTTGGATACGTCTGTAATAATTGATGGTCGGATTGCGGATTTATGCCAGAGTAAAATATTCGATGCTCCGGTGGTTATTCCGCGTTTTGTTCTCGGTGAACTGCAATTGATAGCTGATTCTGCCGACAGGCTTAAGCGTAACCGCGGCAGGCGGGGGCTTGATATACTTAATAAGATGCAGATGAGCCCTGTTATTGACGTTGAGATTAACGATACGGTCATCCCGGAGGTAGAGGAGGTCAAGGGTGTTGACCAGAAGCTGGTATTGTTTGCTATGAATAGCAACGGACGTTTGGTAACGACCGACTACAACCTTACCAAGGTAGCTCAGGTACGCGGCGTTGATGTGATAAATATAAATGATTTGGCCAATTCTCTGAAGGTAATTGCTCTGCCCGGTGAGACTATGGAGGTTAAAATCATAAAGCCGGGCGAGGAAGCGGAGCAGGGCATAGGTTATCTGGCCGACGGAACGATGGTGGTTGTTGAAGGCGCTCGTAACAAGATAGGGCAGGATTTGGTCATTAGCATTACCAGCTCGCTTCAGACATCGGCTGGAAAAATGATTTTCGGAAAATTTGAGGGGTATGCACAGCAGACAGAGAGAGATTCTCGGCGAATGTCTTATAGAAGGCCGGCTGAGACGAACATATCGGAGGATAATAAAGACTGACATTGAAAATTGTGAGCGGCGAGTTGGAACGCGCAATAGTCTGCTTGCGTTTTCTATTTGGATTTCAAGAGGCATTTCAGAAATATTGCTATAGCAAATATATTACCAGGTGCGAATAATGACCAGTAGAAATGGTCTTTAAAATCCGCTTTGGTGATATATTGCCCGGCAATGCAGAATGAGACGACCATAACAAGGCCGGCAATGAAAAAACCAAGCCAATCCAGCCGATTTACATTAAGAATTCTGCCGTGCGAATCTTTGTAAAGTATTATTACTGCAAACAGCAGCAGTGTAAGTGAGATAAGCACAGGAGCCAGCAGAGGGCCGGCCCATGTCGTCGGTATCAGAAACAGTATGTCCCAGTCCATAATTGACATAGGCCAATCGGGAATTGCCTTGAGACAGGAACTGAGGATTTTAAGCCAGATATAATAGAATATATCCCAGACGGCGAAGATTGTAGCGAAGTAAGCAAACCTCTGACGTCGGTTTTCACCGAACAGCCATGCACCTGTGAAGATTAGTACCAAAGTGGCTGTTTCTCTGCCGATTTCAGTTACAAGGATTCTCCATTGTTGCCTTATTGGAATATCTGACAAGGGGAAGACAAAACCGTCCGGATGAAAGATTGTTCGCAGATAAACAACCACAGCGGCTTCGATGTATGCGAAAGCGATGCCGAAAATGACAACCATACATAATCGTCTTAGCATTTTTTTTTCAACTGCTGACCTGTTTCATCCGTGAGTTTGTTGTTCATATCCGGGTTGTTATAGTTTTTGTAGTTCTTTTATCAATGCCGGTATGATTTTGCTTTCCGGAACGGTTGCGATTTTTTGGCCTTGGCGGTAGATGTAACCTTTGTTCTTTGCCGAGCAGACAGCCAGGTCGGCGTCGGCGGCTTCACCGGGGCCGTTGACGATACAACCCATCACAGCAACACGCAGTGGTTTATCGATATTGGTGAGGATTTTTTTGACACGTCGGGCCAGCTTGATTACGTCAATCTCAGCCCGAGCACAGGTTGGGCACACTATCAGCTCGGGATACCTGCGTTCGTAAAGGCCGAGTGCTGTTAGAATCTGTTTTGCAATTTCAGTTTCCACAACCGGGTTGCCGGCTGCACTTACTCTGATGGTGTCACCAATGCCTTCCGAGAGCAGTGTGCCGAGGGCGACAGCCGAGGGTATCCGGGCGTCTTCGGGTAGGCCTGCGTGGGTCAGGCCGAGATGAATAGGATAGTCAAAAGCCTTGGCAATTCTGCGATTGATTTCGATGGTTCTTAAGGGGTCGCTGCTTTTTGCACTTAAAACCAATTGAGTGAAATTGCGACTTTCGAATATTCGGACATATTTTTTCATCTCTCTTAACATCAAGGCGAGGCGTTTCTCAATCGGAACAGGTCGTTTTTTCAGGTCCCTGATACTTGCCTCGTTGACGCCGATGCGGATGGCGACCTTGTGCATCTTGGCTGCGTCTATTATTCGATTGATGTCTTTTCGATTTTTTATGTTGCCGGGGTTGAGCCGAATTTTAGCGGCGCCGGCTTCTATCGCTTCAATTGCGCGGTCCGGGCTGAAGTGGACGTCGGCGATTAGAGGGATTTTTATTTTTTGGACGATTTTTGCAAAAGCAGTAGTGTCGGCTCGTCTGGGAACGGCGATTCTCACCATCTGACAGCCGGCTCGGATGAGCTGATTTATTTGCCTTATACAGCGGGCGATATCGACGGTCGGCACCTTCGTCATCGACTGGATGGCAATAGGAGCACAGGAGCCGATTTTTATCGGTCCAATCTCGACAGTTTTTGTTTTTCTTCTTTTAATCACATCAAGATTGTAGCTTGTTTTTTTCTTGCAGGCAAATTAAAATACGACCCGTTCATACGGATGATTATGTACCACGGCCATCTTGGCCGTGGTATCACGGGCTGGAAGCCCGTGATACGCTTATGGTTTCGATGCTGATATATATCTTTGTGGTTTTGTTTGTGGCCTATTGGGGTTGGGGGGTAGTGCTTTATATTATGCAGCCCAGGTTTTTGTATAGCCCTTTGCGGGAGGTTTCCTATACGCCGGGTGACCTGGAGCTTGATTTTGAGGATGTGGTTTTCAAAAGTGAAGATGGATTGCGATTAAACGGCTGGTATATCCCGGCTTCATCACGAGGCCGGGATAGAGGTCTGGCAGGCCGGGGTGGCGGTTCGCCTGTAACGTTGGCTGCGAGGGGAGCAAAGTTCACAGTTCTGTTCTGCCACGGCAATGGGGGCAATATGATGCATCGCCTGGACAGTATAAACGTCTTTCGTAATCTGGGATTAAATTGCTTTATTTTCGACTATCGTGGCTATGGTAACAGTGAGGGAAGACCCAGCGAAGAAGGGACGTATCTGGATGTTGCGGCGGCATACAGATGGCTGACTGAAGAAAAGAAGATACAGCCGGATAAAATTGTTGTCTTTGGCAGGTCTCTGGGCGGGAGTATAGCGGCACAATTGGCAGGCAGGGTAAAGGTGGGAGCTTTGGTTATTGAGAGCGCTTTTACTTCATACGCTGACATTGGTAAGAAATTTTACCCTTATATGCCGGTGCGGTGGTTTGCGAGATTCAGCTACAGGACGATTGATTATATAAAACGTGTTTCCTGCCCGGTGATGCTGGTTTACAGCAGGAATGACGAGGTTGTGCCGTTTGATTTTGGCCTGGAGCTGTATGAGGCGGCGAATGAGCCGAAAAAATTCGTCGAGATATTCGGCAGTCATAACGATGGCTTTCTGGTATCAGGCGAGGTCTATAAAGAGGCCTGGACAAAGTGGCTGAAATTCTTGAAGGATTATCAAAGCCAGGCAGCCGGTCAGCAGGCCTCTTAAACCGCTCACATCATAGGCAATCTGTTATTTAACTACCCAACTTACGTCAATTTATTTTCTACGGGATTATTTTTACTCGAAGGTTGAATTTGCGGCTGGTATTTTCGATAAAGCAGCCCGCGAATAAGCCAGGCGATGCCTATGGCAAGGAAAATGAAAGGCACTAAAACAAATACGGATGGAAGGTCAACTTCTCCCACGTAGATCCAGACGAACAGGCCAGCTGCGATTAGAATCCAGGCGGTTCCGGCGGTCAGATACTTTATCCATAGTAGCCCGACTGGTTTGGGTGGTCTTAATTCTGATAGCGGCGTGCCTTTTTCGATGGCTGCCATAATCTGTTTGTGTTCGAGCCGTTTCTTATAATAGTAAATCATGCCAACTACTATTAATGGCGTCGATAGCGCTATGAACACTATCAGTGCTGTCAGTCCCCCGACTAATGGTTCTAATAAAAATCTCATTTTTGTTTCCTTTCAATTTAATTAATATTGATGAGCTGTTTCGTTTATCACTTTATGTCTATTGCGCCGACATCAGTGCTTAAGCTTACTTTAGTTTTACCTTCCCCGATGGTGCCATGGAGTTTTTTACTTATTGTGCCCTTTACCGTCATTGGCAGCCCTGTGTTTATAGAGCCGATTTCTGTATTGGCATCAATAGCGGCTGAAAAATCAGTTGGAACGGTGAGGTCAATATGGCCGATATCCGTTTCGATATTTATACTACGTAATGCGGGGGCTGTTTCACAATAAGCGACGTTCACTTCACCGACGTCCGTTGCAAGGTCGATATCTCCTGATATTCCTTTGCATCCAATTTTGCCGACATCTGTTTCTGCTTTTATTTTACCGCTGATATCCGAGATACAGATTTCTCCGACGTCGCATCCAAGCTGTAGGTTTGTTTGCTTTGGCACGGTAACGTTGTAGCTGACACCTACCCAGCGGCCTCTTTTTAAGTGGGGTTTTTCAATCTTTAATGTCAGCGTTTTTCCTGATGGGACGAGGTTTATTTTCACTTTTTCGGCTATTTCCTGTGCCTCTTCTTCGGTGGGCGCTTGTACGCAAATCTTGGCAGTTCCATTACAATCAGTAACATCTGCCCCTGTGATAGTGATAGAGCCGACATCGATTTCAGCAACGAGAACCGAATTTGGTTCAAGGGCGGCGTAAATGCTGTCGGTTCTTTCATATTTGGCTTGTGGTTCGCATCCCGAGCTGATACAGCAGCTTCCTAAAA
>Ga0315549_1001784_pt1 | contig 21692 bp, 24 predicted proteins | sample SalMarSW160200MG_FD_203101 | JGI IMG/M metagenome (GOLD analysis project Ga0315549, IMG submission 203101) | Salt marsh sediment microbial communities from the Plum Island Ecosystem LTER, Massachusetts, United States - Salt Marsh Sediment SW1601-200 ... | reverse complement strand
CTTCTAAATTTGTTCTAAATGCATCAACAGCTCTTGCCTGCTTTTTTACTTGCAAATAATTTCTGGCATGAAATTTTGATCCGTCCATATCTCCTTGTTGTCGTAGCCTCACTGCTTTATCTCTGGCAAGTTTAGCGCTCATATCTAATTTCTTAGATTGACGGAGTAATCGTTTATTAAAAACTTTTAACTTTATAGTTGCAGAGCGAATAGTATCGCTTTTTTTGCCTCCAGAAAGCCAACCACTAATATCTTTTAAAAAACCTATGAGAAATCACCTAAAAAATTATTATTCTTTTTATAATATATAAAAAATCTAATTATATAAAATTATTTTTGGAGTCCAAAAATTATTTTTAAAATTACAACTAAATAAGTTCTGTTAAAATTGAAAGTACTTATTTTATTTAATATAATCTTTATAGCTATGTTAGATTATCTATAGCAATCGTCTTAATGACTTTTTATACTCTTTCTAGTAAAATAATCGGAAAAGAGTATATTTTAAATTGTTATAAGATTATCCTTTTTTTATAATAATAAAAGTTGATAACTTTAGCAATTTTATAAAGATTGAATCAATTCCTCATGTTATTTTTAAAATATAATAATATAAATGAATATAAAAATTCTAAAGACTATATATATTAATAATAATTTAGATTGTTATAATAAAAGAGATTTAAAAAATTCTAAAATAATTATATTATGGGGTAAGAAGGAATGTCCTCCGTAGATTCAAAATTATATCAATTTGCAGTACAAGAAGCACAAGAAGCTGTGGCTTTAGATTCGAAAGGTCAATACAGACTAGCAGTAGTAAAATATCAGAGAGCAGCCGAAAGTTTAATTCAATTTATAAAATTTAATAAAAATCAAATTATGAATCAGAAATGTAAACTTCAAATAGAGGAATATTTAGATCGTGCTAAGGTTTTACAAGCCCATTTAAAAGGTGGAAGTTCGAAAAGAGTTCCATCTAAAAGGGATTCAGGTAAACCAACTGAAGATAAAATTGAAGAGGAAGGAGAAAATGTATCTACTGAAGAACAGGAATTATTCGATATGGTTTCAGGAACAATAATTACAGAATCACCTGATATTAAATGGTCAGATATCGCAGGATTAGAAAATAGCAAACAATTAATAAGAGAAGCAATAGTTTTACCTATCTTAAAACCAGAATGGTTTACGGGAGCAGTAAAGCCATGGAAAGGAATCTTATTATTTGGTCCACCAGGATGTGGTAAAACTTTACTAGGAAAGGCTGCGGCATCTGAAATCAATGCTACATTTTTTGGTACTTCTGCTTCAGATTTATTAAGTAAATGGCTTGGAGAGAGTGAAAAATTAATTAGTTCTTTATTTAAATTAGCGCGAGTAAGAGCTCCAAGTCTAATTTTTATGGATGAAATTGATGCTGTGGCAACAAAAAGAGGTGGGACTGAAAGTGGAGGTGAAAGAAGAGTAAAAACACAACTTCTAAGTGAAATAGAAGGATTAAAATCTTCAAGTGATAAACCTCTACTTGTAATAGGGGCAACAAATCATCCTTGGGATCTAGATAATGCTATTCTTAGCCGATTTCAAAAAAGAGTGTTTGTTCCTCTGCCAGATATGGAAGCTAGAAAGGCTATTTTCAAGCTTAATACTAAAGGGGTTAATATGACGATGGAAGATGATGATTTTGTTGAATTAGCAGTTAGATCAGAGGGATACTCTGGAAGAGATATAGCAAATATTTGTAATGAAGTAGTAATGCTACCTATTCGGGAAATAGACATTTCAGGTCTTATTGATAACCCAGATTCAGATGTACAAAGGAGAGCTATTACAATTAATGATTTTAAAAAAACATTGAAGAGATCTAAACCAATACTATACAAAGAAGAATTAAAACAATATCAAGATTGGGAAGATAAATACGGTCAAGATTAATTAACATAAGATTTGTTGTTAAAAATGGAAAGACAAAGAAAGAGAGTTAAAGAAGTTTCAAAGGAAATTAAACAAAAGACAGATAAAGAACTAGAGAAATTAAGAGAAGAATTAGAGAGATTAAGAAGATTAAAAGAACAAAAAGAAAGGGAACAAAAGGAAAAGGAGGAAATAGAAGAGGAATCTAAGTCCAAAGAAACAAAGAAAACAACAGACGAGTTAATATCTGATGAAAATATAGAAATTAGTGGAATTGAAAAAATTGAAGATAAATTAAATGAAATTGATACATTTTTAAGTGAAGAGTTAGAACGTATTGATCATAAAACATATGAGAAAAATGCAGAATATATTGAATCACAACTCCATGAATTGGAGAAAGAAATCGTTGGAGAAGCAGGATTAATCGAAAAGGAATTATCTCCTTATGAGAAATTACTTGAACATTATCCTTGGCTTGAAGAACCTAGATATGATTATATGTTTCAAATTCCCAATAAGACTAAAAATCCCAATGATTTTGAATCTTGGCAAAATGAATGGGGTAAGGTTCTGTTCGATTATGCTAGATATGCGATATTGCATATTCTCTATCTAACAAAACTACACAGTGAAAAACCCTTTTTAAAATTCGAAAACCGTAAAAATGCTATAAAAGAAATAGCAAATAAATTGGTAGATGATGAATTAGGAGAATGGATTTCTAAAAAACAGGATAAAATTAGGGTTTATTGGAAAACTTTAGATATTTGGGCCGATGAAATATATGAATGGGCTTATGAGCTGGGAAAAATAGAACCTATACTTCTCTATGAAATTAGAGATGCAAAAGAAGAATTTAGTTCGCTTCCTAAAGCAGATATTGTAAAAATATTTGAAATGCTCTCAAAAGAAGGAAAGGGGAAGCTTATTAAAACCGATGATGACCAAGTTGCTTTAAAAATAGCAATTGAATAATTTTTAAAATAAATTATAGTGATGGAAAAAACCATTGTTTTCCTTTAAGAATAGATTCTGTAAATTTAGCAAGTCCACTATCTTCTAAGGATTTTAATGCTTTAAGTGATCTATTTTGCGTCCATCCTAAATCTTTAATAAGATCTTCTAATACTATAACGCCCTGACCTTTTTCTTTTACTAAGTTAACTACTTTATTTTGATCTGCAGTATAATGAATAGGAAAAAATTGAACCATTATAGCACCTGATTCAAGTTTTTTCACTTCCTCAATAACACCTCTCTTTTCAAGATTATCCATAGCCTTAGCAACATCTCTAATCTCTACTTTTCCATTTAGTATCCCCGTATTTACAACATCAAAGATTTCAGATAAAGGTAATAATCCAACTCCTATTTCTTCCTTTCTAAGAAGAATACGTTGATAAGCCAACATTCCAAGTTTATCAAAATCAATTTTACTTTTTTTACTTAATACATCAATTTCTATTATTTGTTCTTTAATAATTTTTGAAGATGGTATGTTATATTTTTTTTGGAGATATTCAACTTCTTCTTTTAATTTAGGATTTAATGCTAAAATTACTCCATGTTTTTTTGCCATTTCATCAATTTTTTCTTTCGTGAGGTTTTTTATTGAAGCTTTCGCTTCCATTTCTTTAAATTTCAATTCAGCAGCTTTTTTTCTCATGGCTTCCCTGAGATCAATCTCATCCTCAATCTTTCTTATACCCATACAAATTAACACCAATTTTTAATTAACATAATGATTAATAAATAATAAAAATGTTTTATTTATTTATCTTATCCGAAAATGGTTGTTTTAACAGATTTTAGAGCTTTAAATACAATAGAAAAAAAAATTATTAGAAATTCTTTGGTTAAAATTTCTTCAAATTTCATTTCTTTTTTAAATATTAATAATCAATTTTTATATGTTTTAATTGATAGAAATAATGAACTAAAAAAATATCCCGAGATCTTTTTCATTCCTGAGGACCTAGAAAAAATTATATTAAATTTCGAGAATAAAATCCAATTTTCAGGGATATATCTTGGATTTATAAAAAAAGGAGAATTCTATCTCAGTATTGAAGGAGCAGAATATTTTGTAAATATCGATTTATTTCCAAAAAAATTACATATTTTCGTAGATCAAAAAGCTGAAAAGTCAATACTTTATGGAAATCATATAAAAAAATGGATGATTAAATCTGATTTAAAAAATATGAAAATAGATTCTCATATTCTAATTTTTAACCAATTAAATGAATTAATATCAATTAGTAAATTAATAAAAAATGAAAATGAAATAAAATTTCTTAAAATGGATGATATAATTGCTTTAAACATTATAGATAAAGGATATTTTCTCAGGAAACAGCCATAGATAATAAAAGCATATTTAACACAATTATATGAAATTGAACTTAATCAATTTTTATATTACTACTATTTGTCTAATCATTATTCTAAAAAAGTTATAGATAATTAATTAAAAAAAAAAAGAAAATAAATAGATTTTATGAGTTAATCAATTGAAATAAGACTGAAGGAAGAGGAATGAAGAATTCATCCTTTCTTTTTATCACAACTGTACGAAAGTATTCTGCAAGACTGAGAAAACCTTGAATAATAGATTCATCTTCTTCAAATTTAAAAATAACGGTAGCTAATGCTCCCCCAGTATTTAGATTTACTTTTTCATATACTCTTTCATCGATTAAGGGGATTTTTAACTCATTTAAGATTTGATAAACTCGTTTTTTATAGTTAAGGGAAATCCTCATTAAAATATACTATTATAAAGAGTTCATTCTTAGCCATATTATATCACCATTTTTTATTTTTTTAATACTTGATATTCTTAATTTGAGTCCTCCAATTCCTTTTTAATATTTAAGATTATTTCATTTATTTTTTTGATATAATCATTTAATCTATCACGAGCTACAATAATAGTCTCTTTTTGAAGATTTAAAAGATGCAGTTTTTTTTTAGGACTTAAATCCAAATTTTCTTTTTCTGGTTTAATTATATTTGATAATAATTGATAATTTAGGATATTATCAAAATACTCTAGTTCTTCTGAATCAAATGGAAAAATATGTTCTGATGATAATGATAAGAAATGTTTATAAACCTTTCTTATTTTATTTTGACTTTTTTTCATAAGTCTTAATGTTTCTTTCCCTTTATCTGTAATTTCATAAACTTGTTTATTTCTTATCTTATTTTTTTGATAAACAAGTTTTATTAATCCCATTTCTCTTTGTTTTTTTAATATCCAATATAATGTTGATGCTGTTGGATTCCATATCCCCAACGTACGTTTTCTTATTTTATTGTTTATCTCATATCCGTGTGAAGGTCCATCTTTAAGTATCGAAAGAATAAAAATAGTAGCGAAATTTTTTTTTATTACTTTTTCATAACTTTTTGCATATTCTTCAACCATTTCAGATCTACTTTAATTTTATAATTTTGAATATCAAGTACCAGTGACTGGTAGTTTCAGTCACTGGTATAATATATTTATAGAAATATAAAAATTTGCTTTTTTGAAATTAAAATTAATTCTTTTTTATCAAACAAATAAAAAATCCGATTGAATCATGAATATGTGGAAAAAAGCGTTGAGAATACTTTAGATCATTAATTAATTCATCATCTAATATTTGATTATAACCAGGTATACCAAATTGTTGATGAATTTTCTCAATTTTAAAACCAGATTTTCTTTTAAGAACATTATTGATAACATATTCATTTTCTTCAGGTGCTATTGAACAGGTGCTATAAAGTAATAATCCATTATTTTTCAATGAGACTAAGCCAGCAGATAACAAATCCTCCTGTATTTTTGTTATTTTTTTTATATCATCCATAGTTCGATTATTTTTTCTCTCTGGATCATCCCTGATTAATCCTTCTCCTGTACATGGTGCATCCAGTAAAATTTTATCGCCCTTTAAATTTAATTTTTTTAATTCTTTTGCATCGTCATTAATCAAAATTGAATTATAAATTCCCATTCTACGTAGATTAAATTCTAACGCAGGAATTCTATTTTTATTTCTTTCTATTAAAATTAGTTTTCCTTTATTCTGCATTATCTGAGCTAAATGAGTTGATTTTCCCCCTGGAGCAGCACACATATCAATAATAAGGTCATTAGAATCTGGATTTAAAATAATAGGAGGGAGCATAGAAACTTTATTTTGTATGTAAAAATATCCTTGTAGATATTCATGAAGTGCTCCTAGATTTGAAGGGGATTTAACTACATTAAAAGCATAAGGTATCCAATCTATTTTTTTTAATAAAAAGCCTTTTTTTTCTAATCTTATTTTTAAATCTGAAGGATTTATCTTTAATGTGTTAACTCTAATACTTAATATGGACGGATGTTCATTAGCATTTAAAAGGTTTATTGTTTCTTCTAATCCAAAAAATTTAATATATCTTTCAATCATATAAGATAAATATCCATATTTTTTAGCAAGTCTATCGACTTTTTGTTTTAAATTATTAATATAGAATCAACTCGAAACTTCTAAAAAACCAAAATTATTTCTTAAGATAAATATTATTACTTCTATAATAAATATTCGATAAAAAAAGTGTTTTTATTGATTGAAGTCGAAGTAAAGGCTCATATTGAGAATCCAGAATTTTTTGAAGAGCAACTAAAAAACAAACGCTATAAATATAAAAGTTCTCTTAATCATGAAGATACATATTATAATATGCCACATGGGCTCAGAGATTTTATAGAGTCCGATGAGGCATTAAGAATAAGAAAATCAATTGAATTTAGTAAAAATGACAAAGAAATTCCTAAAAAAATAAATTATTATCTCACATATAAGGGAAAAAAATTAGATAATAATACAAAAACTCGAAAAGAAATTGAAATAAAGGTTGAGGATGGAGATACTCTAAAAGAACTATTAACCATTATCGGATTTATAGAAGTATTAACTATAAAAAAAGAAAGACAACTATATAAAACTTTATATAAGAATTATGAAATAGAAATTCTTATAGATTATATACCTTTATTGACCCAATATTTCCTTGAAGTAGAAATAGGTACAGAATTAGAAGAAAATATCGAAGAAACAAAGCAAATATTATTTGAATTTTTAGATTTTTTTCATATTAAGAAAAAAGACTCTATTAGAAAGTCTTATTTAGAATTAGTATTAGACAAATTTGAAAATAATTAAAATATTAAATTATTTAATATCTTCTTTTACAACTTCATGATGACAGATAGAAATAGGATGATCTGAAGAAGCGATTAATTTAATATTTTCATTAATATGTACATATGAACTAAGAATGACAGGTTGGTCTTTTTTTCCCTTTAAAATAGCATTTTTTTGAACATAACAATTATCTGCTATTATTGTTTTCTCAATTTTCGTATTTTCTGAAATATTTACATTATTGAAAATTAAAGTTTCTTTTATCTCGCAATTTACTCCAATATTAACGTTATGACCTATAATTGCATTAGGTCCAATTACACAATTTTGTTCTATGATAACATTCTCACCTATATTCACGGGAGATTTAATTTTAACACTTGGATCTATATTTGCATTACTTTCTATTAAATTATTATTACTTATATCGTTATTTTTTAGGATTTCTTTCATTAAAAGAATATTTCCTTCCAATAATTCATTAGGTAACCCTATATCTTTCCAAATTCCTGATATGGTATAATGAGATAATTTTCTCTCAGTTGCTAAAATAGGAAAAACATCCCTTTCTAATGATAATTTTTTATATGGTTGAATATAAGAGAATATTTCTGGTTCTAATATATATATACCAGCATTAACAGGAAATTTTTGATTCTTTTTAATAGGAAGATTAAATCTTTCTTTTTCCAAAAATTCCAATATATTTTGAGTTTTTTCATCTATAATTAAAACACCATATCTAGTAGGATTATCGACTAATCTACTTGCGATTGTTCCTATTTTATTTTGATTATTATGTATATTAAGCATATCTTTAAAATCAAAATTTAAAATAACATCTCCATTAACCATGAAAAAATTATCATCTCCTAAATATTCTTCAGCTAATTTAAGAGCACCAGCAGTTCCCATAGGTGTTTTTTCATCAGTATAATGAAGTTTTAATTTTAATTTTTCGCCATTCCCAAAATAATTATTTAAATAATCGGACATAACACTAACGGCAAGAACGATCTCATTAATCCCAGCTTTTTTTAAAAGTAACATCTGCCTTTCAATTACAGGTCTATTCCCAACAGGAATTAGCGTTTTTGGAATAGTACAAGTGAGTGGTCGCAGTCTTGTCCCCCAACCACCCGATAGAATTATCGCTTTTGTCATTTTCAAGCTTTTCTTTCTATTAATGAATAATTAATACATTTATAATTTTTAAAATTATTTACCAATAGAAAAGATATTATAGAGTATTTTCAAATTATTCATATTTAATAATAAAAAACATTATAAGATGTAATTAATTTGATAAAATATCAATAATATGTTCTTTAAATTAGATTAATATGCCTTGTATCCATGGTCTTGATGAATTGAATTGTCCTATCTGTAAGATAACAGATTATACAATACCAGAGAAATTAAATAATTCGAAAAATGTTAGGAATAATCCATTAAAACCAGGAAATCATATATTTGATAAAAAAATAACTGAGAAAAGTATATTTCAGGATAGATTTAAAAAAAAAAATGATTTATTTCAATTAGATTTAATAAATCCTATTTCAAATAATCCTTTTCTAAATGAATTACCTAATTTTAAAAATAAGATGTTTTTAAAAAGGTTAAAAGATATTGATTTGAAAAATCCTGATAAACATGGAATCTCTAAGAAAATGTCGCTTGAGAGTCCTGAATGGAAGATAAATCAGAATGATGATAAAGAAAAATAACTATTTCTTAATTTTTATTGAAGAATTTACAATCTAAATTAAAAGTCTTATATATTGTTTCTTCCTAATTAATACATAATCTTAATTTTGTATAATTTAACTATACAAAATCAAATGAAAATATTATAAAAACATCAAGAGGTGAGACTTGTTGGAAATATCTTGGATTTCTCACTCATGTTTTAAAATTAAAACAAATAATGGAATTATAGTTTATCTGGATCCATATGAAATCCCTAAAAATGAAGAAAAAGCCGATATCATTGTATCAAGCCATAATCATTATGATCATATGGACGATAATGCAATTAACAATGTTCTAAAAGAGGATACAATTGTTATTGGTCCGGAGGCAATTGAAAGAAATTTAAAAAAATTCAATAGTAAAGCATTAAAACTTGGTGATTCATATGAAAAAAAAGGAATTAAAATTGAATTAATTCCAGCATATACCATTAGAAAAAGTACTCATCCAAAAAGTAATCAATTCGCTGGAATTATTATTGAAGCCGAAGGAAAAAGAATTTATCATGCAGGTGATACAGAACGAATTCCAGAAATGAAGGATTTAGAGTCAAGAGATATAACTGTTGCACTTCTTCCCTGTGGAGGAACTTATACAATGGATTTTGAAGAAGCTTGTAATGCTGCTTTGGATATAAAACCAGAATATGTCGTTCCTATGCATAATTGGAATAAAGATTTAAATGAATTTAAGAAACTCTTAAATCAAAAGGATCCAAATATAAAGGTGGAAATTTTAGAAAATACAAATTTGAAAATCTAAATAAGTTTTAAATTATCTTTTACTTTATTTATTATTTTTTCTATATTTCTTTAAGTGATGATTTATATTTCTGTAAAACTATTAAATAAAATAATAAAATAATATAATTACAATATTCAATATAAAAATTATCTGATAGTTAGTTGACATATTATGGAAATTGACCAAAATTTAATTGATGATACTAAAGTTGCATATATTTCTATGGAAATTGCTTTAGATAGTAATATACCAACTTATAGTGGAGGTTTAGGTGTATTAGCAGGAGATACAGTACGATCTGCTGCAGATCTAAAGATTCCTATGGTTGGAATTTGTTTATGTTATAGTACAGGATATTTTTATCAATTATTTAATGAAAAAGGAGATCAAAAAGAAAAAGAAATCGAATGGAGTTTCTTCTATGAGTTTGATAAAGTAGAGAAGCCAATTACTCTTAAATTAGAAAATAAAATTATAAAAGTAAGTGCTTGGCTATATCGAGTTATCGGACAATCGGGACATGTTATACCAATATATCTTCTAACAACAGATGTTGAGGGAAATGAACCATGGATGCATAAATTAACAGGTTCACTTTATGATTCTACATCAAGATGGAATAGAATATGCCAAGAAATTATACTAGGAATAGGGGGAGTAAGATTATTAAATTCTTTAGGTTTCAACAATATTAGTACATATCACATTAATGAGGGCCATGGAGCATTTTCTACTATTGAACTTTATAATAAATATAAGAATGATATTAAAAAAGTAAGAGAAAAAGTTGTTTTTACAACACATACGCCAGTTCCAGCGGGCCATGATCGATTTAACAATGATTTGATTAAAAAAGTCTTCGAAAATAGATTTCCTCCAGAAATGTTAAAATTAGGGAATGAAAATGGAGAATTAAATATGACCCTCTTAGCAATGAATAGTGCTAGATATATTAATGGTGTTTCAAAAAAACATGGTTTAGTAACTAGAGAAATGTTTCCAAATTATGAAATCGACTATATAACGAATGGAATTCATCTACCATTCTGGGTTTCAAAACCAATTAGAAAACTCTTTGATAGAAAATGGCCTAATTGGAGGACACATCCAGAAGTATTACAAAATGCAGTTGAGATTGATGATTTGGATTTGTTTGATGCTCATATAGAAAATAAATTCAATTTAATCAGTTACCAAAAAGGGCATTCTTGGAATTTATTGGATGAGGAACTCATTACTATAGGTTTTGCTCGGAGATTTGCTACTTATAAAAGAGCTGTTTTAATTTTTAATGATCCTGATCAATTAGGCAATATATGTAAGGGTAAAATCCAATTTATTTTTGCAGGTAAAGCACATCCAAAGGATCAAGAGGGTAAAAAATATATAAAACAAATATTCGAAGCAGGAGAATACCTATATGATAATTATGGTGTGAAAGTGATTGTCATGGAAAATTATAATATGGATTTAGCCCATATGCTTGTATCAGGAGTGGATATATGGATGAATTATCCTGAAAGATATAGGGAAGCCAGTGGAACAAGTGGTATGAAAGCATCACTCAATGGAGTTCTCAACCTAAGTGTATTAGACGGATGGTGGATTGAGGGATTTCATATGAATAAATTAGGAGGGTGGGCAATTGGTAAATTTCCAGAAGAGTATACAAAAGATGAGAAGATAAATGACTGGAATCGCGACGCTCATGATATATATGATATATTAGAAAATGAAGTTATCCCCACTTACATGAATCATGATGAATGGCTTTTTAAATGTAAAAATGCTATTGCTTTAGCTGCTTTTTTTAATACACATAGAATGGTTGAAGAATATGCTGAAAAAGCTTATAAATTGAAAAGACAGAAGCCTTGGACATTTTTTGGATAATTAATTGTTATTAATTGATTTATTTTAAAATTTCTCACTTTTTACCACAATTATAAAGCTTAAATGGATAAATTTGGATATAATCTTCAAATTTCTGTTCTTGGAAATATTTATCTAATACTTGGTCTAATATATCCTCCATTTCATCAATTCCGGCTCTCATCCCATTTATATCTTTTGATAAAAGTATCATATAAGTTGAATTAGATTCGAGGTAAAAACATCCTTCTTTAATTGTAATATCGAGATAATTCTCCATAATATCATTAATACATTGGATTAATTTAAAAGTTGAAAAGAATAATATCAAGTAAGATTCAAAATATGGTTCTTTCATATAGGAATCACGAATACCCGTTGCTTGAAGTGGAGTATTTAAATATTTTTGAAATAAATTCTGTAGCTTAATAATGTCCTTTCTGAATTTTATTTTATTATGATAAAATCTAAAATCATTTAATAATTTCAATGGTTCTCCCTCTAAATAATCTATTGATATTGGAGGATATTTTAATTCAAATTGTTTCATATCTTTAACCTTTTTTTTTATTTTCAGTTAATTTAATACAATAATTAAATTAAAATTATAAGGAATTTTTTTTAATTAAGATATTGTTCGATTTTTAAAAAACATCTGTTTTATGAATCAGAAATCAATATAAAAAAAATTTTAACTCAATAATGAAATTAGGATCCTTATCGTTAAGTAATAATTTATTATTAGCTCCTTTACAAAATGTAACAACTTCTCCCTTTAGGAGATTTTGTCGATATTTTCAAGATATTGGGTTAGTATACGTTCCAATGATATATACAAAAAGAATAATAAAAAATCCTAAATTTCTTGAACAAGAATTGATAAAGATTGAAGAAGAGCAACCTATATCAATCCAATTAGTCGGAAGTGATCCTAATACATTTAAAGGTGCATTAGAACATTTAGAAAGTTATAAATACGCTTCGATAAATCTAAACGCTGGATGTAGCTCAGTAAGATCTTTAAAAACTAAACATGGAGGATATTTAATTAAAGATTTAGAGTTATTAAATACAATTATTAATTTAGTTGTTAAATATTCATCAAGACCAGTCTCTTTAAAAACTCGCATTGGTTATGATGGAATTGTTAATATTAATGAATTCAGTAAAATGATAAATGATTCAGGTCTAGATTTTATAATTATTCATGCAAGAACGGCAATGGATCGCTTCAAACCAATTAAATTAAATTTAGATGCCTTAAAAGAAATAAAGAGTAGATTAAATATACCAGTAATAGGAAATGGAGATATCAATACACCTATGGATGCAGAGAATATGCTTAAACATACCAATGTTGATGCTTTAATGATTGGAAGGGAATCCATGGGAAATCCTGAGATTTTTAATAATATCCACGAATATCTCTCAAATGGTAAAATAATTTATCAAAATAACCATGTAAAATTAATGAAGAAAAGATTAGAGATTTATGAAAAAATAATGAATGAGTTTATTCAAGATATATCATTAACGAGAGATATAAAAGAATATAAATTTAAAGAATTAAAGAGAAATGCTATATGGCTTACAAGAAATATACAATTCTCAAATAAATATAGATATAATTTATGTCTTGCAAGAAATCTCAGAGATTTAAGAAAAATATTAGATATTATTTATTCTGAATCATAGATATAAATGATTAAAGAAAAAAAATCTATACTAAAATCTATTTTTTATATTTTTTTAAGAGTTCTTCAGGTGTAAATACACCATCTTCAGTTATTACTCCTGTAACTAATCTAAAAGGTGTGATATCAAAGGCATAATTTAAACATTCTACACCTTCAGGAACAATCTGAACTTTTCCTAGTACATGTGATACTTCTTTACTATCTCTCTGCTCAATTTCTACGTCATCTATTATTTCATCAAGCGATAATGTTGATGTTGGAGCCGCTACATAAAAGGGAATCATGTTATCTTTGGCTGCTAATGCTACAAGATATGTACCAATTTTGTTAAAAACAGCATCAGAAGTTATTCTGTCTGTTCCAACAATTACTTTATCAATTTTTCCTAGTTTCATTAATAATCCTGAAGATGTGTCAGAGATAACTTTTACAGGTATTTTATCATAATGTAATTCATAAGCTGTTAATCTTGCTCCCTGTAATCTAGGTCTAGTCTCATCAGCTATAACTGAAATGAGCTTACCTTGTTCTATAGCAGATCTGATTGGAGCTAAAGCTGTACCATATTGCACTGTTGCTAGAGATCCTGCATTACAGTGGGTTAAAACGGTATCACCATCATTTAATAGTTCTGCGCCATATTTGCCAATGTTTTTATTTACATTAACGTCTTCTTGAGCCATTAATTTCGTTTCTTCTATTACTTCTTCAGATATTTCAAGAGAGGTTCCAATTGATTTCTTTATTACATTCATTATTCGATTTATTGCCCAAAATAAGTTTGAAGCTGTAGGGCGTGTATTTCTGATTATTTCAGCAGCTTCTTCCATTTTATTTAAAAAATCCTCTTTTGGAAGATTGTTATAATCAAGTGTAGCCAATGCCATTCCCATAGCAGCAGCAACTCCTATAGCTGGAGCTCCTCGAATATTCATCACTTTAATTGAATTTGCTACATCTCTAAAATTATTAAATTCTAAAAATTTTAATTCATGAGGTAAAATAGTCTGATCAATCATCTTGACTTTATTATTTACCCATTCTATTGATGGAATCATTATATTACCATTTTTTTATTATTATTTTTATTCAAATTCTTATAATAGAGAATACTTCAAACTATAAAGAAATTAAATTTAATTCCTATAAAAACATTGATTTTTTATGCCAAATTGTATTCTTTTTTATAATTTGATTTAGGGAAAAAATAAATATTTATAAATAATGTTGATAAACTTAAACTTTAATTATTAAAAAATATATTTTTTAAGACAATGTCCATACCTATAATTCCTCATGGAACTATTCATGATATACTCATGTTATTTTGGTTTTCAGCATTCTTAACATTACTTTACATGACATATTTAATGATAAGAAGGGTAAGTAAAGATAGAATTCTTTCAGCAATGACTGGATATGCTCTTTTTATTTTATGCTTTGCTATTTATGTATTTTTACGCGGTTTTTATTATTTTTTTAACTCTTCCTGTCAAATTTTTAATATGTGGTTTTTTGATTTTAGTTTCTTCTTTATGTGGTTAGGTTTTATATTTATAGTCTTTTTTACAGAATTAAGTAATAAAATAAATGATCCTAAAAAAAAAAGAAAGTTATATTTTCCCTTTACATTAATTACCATATTTATTGATCCTATAATCCTTTTAGGATTTAAAGAATTCTTTGGAATTGCATATGAAATAACAGGGGCAATAGCAGCAATTCCTACAATGATCACTCATTATAATTTTATGAATCAATTTAATAATTTAAATATTGTAAGAGTAAAAAAACCTGTTCGGTGGTTCATTTTAGGCATGTTTTTATCAGGTTTTTCTAATGCACTCCACTTACCAGATATGTGGTCTTTAATCCCAAATTGGAATCTATTATTACATTATAATCTTATTATAATTGGTTTATTTATGGCAAGTTATTGTTGGAATATATTACCTGATATTTCTGAAATGGATTGGTTGCAAAAATTAGATAAATTATTAATTATTCAGTTAAAATCAAATGTATTGATTCATCAATTTTATTTTACAAAGGGTGAAATAGAACAAAATAATCTTGATGATATTGTGGGTAGTGCTCTTGGTGGGATTAGTTCATTATTAAAAGAAATTCTCTCTAAAAAAGGTCACTTAAGGGAGATAGACCATGCTGAAAAAAAGATTATAGTTCATCATGGACAAGCTACTATGTGTTTAATGTTTACAAGGGGGAGTTCAAGTGAAATTTTATTTCGAACAGAAATGTTTCATTTAGCATTTGAAAAAAGATTTGGAGTGGAAGAAATAAACAATTGGGTCGCAGATCTATCCATGTTTTCAAAAATAGATGACATCGTTATCAAACATTTCCTAAGATAACCTTACAACTATTTATAAAAATTTATTTATTCTTATAATAATTACCAATTTCTATTCTAATTATCAATTTCATCTCAATAACAATTTTTCACTTATTCATACTATTATATAATTTTTTCATACTACAAATCTATCATTATATTAAACGTTATATTCATATTGATTTCGGAAATTTTCATATTATAGTTAATAATCCAAGGATTTAAAAATCTATTAGAGTATTTAATTAATAACAAATTATATTTATGGAGTATAAAAATGAAAATTGTAAAAAAGGAAAAAACAACAAGTACTGCTTGTAAGTGTGGCGGAGGCTGCATCTCAAACAGTTGTAAGTGCGGCGGTGGCTGCATTTGCAAATGTGGTGGCGGCTGCTAAAAACCTTAACTTTAAATATTTTTTTTAATATATTTTTTTTGTTTATTTCAACAATAAAGCCATTTTATTCCTATGAATATTTTAGCTTATTTCATATTTTATGTTAATAATTGATTCATTTATTGCTCAGAATACTTTGAATTTTAATCATTCTTATTTTCAAATTCTCTCTAATGATCTTTAATTGTTCATCTAAGATTTTATTAATTACTTTATTTATTGTTGGAAAAATAATGCCAAGATGCAGTTTTTTTAGATTATTAGAGATTTTGTTTGAGATCTTCGCAAAAATATAATCTAAATCTTTAATTTGAGTGGAAAATAAATCAACTATTTCTGTATTTTTGTTTGACTCTTCTATTTTAAACACCTTTAAAGTTAAAAATATCAAAATTCCTAAATCTATAAGAAAACTGAAAAAATACAGAAAAACTCTGAATAAAGAAAAAGGTGTTGAGAAGATTCAAATTATTAGTCGTGAAGATTCCATTAAAGAATTAAATGAAAAAAATATAAATTTAATATCTAAATTTCCAAAATTAAAACCTGGTTCATTAAAAGAAGATACATTAGTAGATGATGAAACTAAAATCGTAGAGAAATAATTTAATTAATACTCTTTTTTTATTAATAAAATCAATTAATAACATCTGATTTTAAATATAATTCTTGATATAATGTGCTGGTGAAAAATAGATATAAAAAAAAAAGAGATAATAAGTTAAATACTAATATTATTGCCAAGACGGCTAGAAATTGATATTTTTAAATGGTTTATTCTATTATTGGACAACTACTGATTGTAATTCTATTTGAATGAGATAATCCATATCAGTATCATCATAATAAACTGATTTATTTAAATCATTTCCTTGGACATTACTCTTCCAACCGCTTCCATGATCCCATAAAATCACAGCATACTAAGCAGCAGGATAGTTAAAAACTTCCAAAAATTCCAATAATAATCATTAGACAAAATTATTGTCTATAATTACCAAATTATTGTCTTATTAACTTATATATCACGAAAATCTAATATAATTAAAAATTTAAACAAAAATGAAGAATATTATGAACTTAAAGCGAAATCTGATGTTAATTTCTTTTAGTATTATGCTAATATTTTCTCTTATCCCTTATACAAATGCTCTTTCTATTGATGAATCTGAAATAGGAGTAGATATTGGTGATAAACTTAGTTGGGGTATTTATGAAACTGCTTGGAAAGACAATTATATTCATAGTTACCAGGTTTTAATTAAAAATGTATTATCAGTGGAAGGAGACCTAATATGTAATGCACAGATTATATATCCTAATAATATGGAAATATATTTAGTAGTGGACATACTTATATGGAATTCTAATACAGGATATCTTGATATGAGTGAGCAATCTTTTTTTGAATGGCCGGGAGGTCTTTATATTGTACCCAAACCATTAAACCTATCTCTATTGGGATCATATTTAATTAATCATGGATATACAGATGTTATGATCTCCCGAGGGCTTGTTAATACAATAATAGGTATCTATGGAGATATATACTATTCAATGACATTTAATGACAATGGAATCTTAATAGAAGGGAGTGTCTTTCATACGATTATTGCGGATTATTCCTTTGAACTTAAACTAGAAGATTATGATGATGGAAGTATATCATTTGGATCGATTTTCTTTTTTATAATTCCTATTGTAATAATTGCTTTAATAATCAAAAAGCGAAAATCAATAAATATCTCATAAGTATAACTCTCAGAAGCAAAATCAAATTAATAAAAATAATATCATAATTTTAGATTTTTATAAATCTAATCAAATATCTTTTTTTTTATTTAAGTTAACTTAATTATTATTACCCAATTTTAGATTTATCATTTATTAATGAAATCTATAGGAATTAGCTATGAGAAATAATGAAGTATATGAAAGAGTTTTTCTTTCGATATAACTATAATATATTAATTTCATTGGTATTTATTTAATATATTATTTTAATATAATTTTAGATTGAAATGTTTATATGGCTAAATTTATAATATCCATGGATATTAATAAATCCCCTGATATTGTCTGGAGTGCTTTTATAGATTCTCATAATATGATGCAATGGATGAGTAATTTAGAAAAAGTGGAATTAATCAAGGGAAAATTTGGAGAAATCGGTGCTATAGGTCATTTACATTATCTAGAGAAAGGTCACTCTTATGTTTTAGAAGAGAAATTGATTGATTATGAATTTGAGAAGAAAATTAAATCACAAATCACAGGACAAGGAATAAATATTGAAGTTGAAACAAATTTAAATTCAATTCCAAATGGAACTAAAATTTCAATGACTTGGAAGGGCACAAGTAAAAATTCAATTGCAAGAATAATTATGAGATTAATGCAAAACAAAATCACCAAAAATTCAAAAGAAGAGTTAAATAGGTTTAAACAACTAGTTGAGAAATATGGAACTAAGTTTCCTGAGAAATCATTAGAATCGAAAAATAATGAACAATAATTAAGATTTTTAATTTTTCTTAGAAATTAAAAACCAAATAGTTCAATTTGGAGAAAAAAAGAAAGAAAAAAGATTAATAAAAGAAAGAAAGTAATAAAAAAGGAGAATGGATGAGAAACCGAATATTAGACAGGATCGGGGGATTTAAATCTTCTTTCTTTTTTAATTTTTGATCTTATATCTTTTATTTATATTTAAATAAAAAATCAACTATTCAAAACAAAAGATTATCAAAATATATTATTAAAAAAAAATTATCATGATTTCTCAAGAAAATATTTCTTTTTACTCTTAAAGCAGATTAAAACTACTTAACTTTTTTCCATGATCCATTTATATATCACCAATAAAATCTCTTTATTAAGAATAATAAAATAAAAGTCTTTTAAAAAAAATATAAATTTGGAGATAAAACATGAGAAAGAAAGAAAATTTAATAATTAATAGAGACCAATGGGAAAAGTTAAGAGATTATAAATTAAATTCTATTAAGAAAAGATTTTTAGAAATGCGTGAAATACAGCAATATGGTTATTAGATCTTTATACCTTCGCTTTTTAATTTATTGTTAGAATTGATTGAATGCTTAATATTATCTGTATATTTAAATTTATGTTTTATCTGATATTTTCCCGCTTTTTCTAATATATATTGAGTAGATTTACTTATCCATTCTATTTATTATAATTATGTTTTTACTCAAAAATTGGACTCTAATAATCATAAATATAAATTTATATTTTATTTTATTAAGAAAATATTTTAATTATAACTTATGGTTTAGTATAGAAAATGAAAAAAAATAATAAATTAATGATAAGCAGAGAAAATTGGGAACTTCTAATAGAATATAAAAAAACTTCCTTCAAAAAGAGATATTCAGAATTATTAGAATTTGAACACATAGGGTATTAATTTCCAATAATATAATCCAAAAGTTTTAAAAATTAAATTAAAGTAGAACACTAAATCATATACTCAAATATATCTAAATTTCTTTTAAGATATTATCCTAATATTTTTATGTTTCAAGAATCTAACCTAAGATATGAATCTTAATTTATATCCTTATATACTTAATCATATAGTTCTGAGAAAATATAAGGATTATAATATTTATGATTTAAGAAATGATGAATCATATATTATTGATGAGGAAGCTTATTCAGTATTATTATTGATTAATGGGGAGAATTCAATCAAAGAAATAATAGAAAAAAATCCTTTAAGTAATAAAGATGAAGTAAAAGAAGCTATCGAACAATATAAAGACCTAGGAATAATCCAATTTGAATCATCAATAGTTTCAAATCCTTCTCTATTAATTAATGAATATATTAATGTTCCTAAAGAAAATCCATTAAATCCCCCTTATCTAAAGAATCTAATGATAACTATTACTGAAAAGTGCAATCTGAGTTGTAAACATTGTTATATAACTGATAAGAATCTTGTAGATATGTCTTTAGAAAATATTTTAGAGCTAATAAAAAAATTCTATAATCTACAAGGAATTAAATTGATTCTAACAGGAGGAGAGCCTTTTTTATATACAAAATTAAAAGAACTTTTACAAAAACTTAAAACAATTCCTTTACAAAAAGTTCTTCTCACAAATGGTACTTTAATAAGTGAACAAAACCAAGAAATTCTAAAATTGTTAAAAGATAATAATTTTGAATTATTTGTGAGTATAGATGGACTAGAAGACAGTCATAATGAGTTTCGAAATGCTGATTGTTTTCAAAATACAATTGAAGGAATAAAAACATTAATAGAAAATAAAATCAAGGTTTCTGTTAATACGATGATTCATAAACAAAATTTAAATGATTTTAATAGTTTATATAAATTAATTTCTTCTTTAGGAGAAATTAAAAATTGGTCAATAGATATTCCCACATTTGATGAAAGCACACCAAAAGAAATAAGAAATAAATATGAGATTTCTTATAAGGAAGGAGGAAAAATACTAAAAGATTATGGATGGGGTATTATATATGAAACACCATATGAAGGTGAAAAGATAAATTATGCCTGTGGGCCTTATATGATGGCAATAGATGTGGTTGGTAATGTTACCAAATGTGGATTTTTCACAGAACAGAGTATTGGAAATGTTTTTAAACTAGGAATTAAAAAGAGTTGGGAATTGATCCAGAAAAATCTTAATTGGAATATAGAAGATTTAAAATGTAAAGAATTAAATTGCGAATTTTTAGAGGATTGTCGAGGAGGTTGTAGATATCGTGCATTTCAACATACAAATAACATCAATGGAATTGATTCATTTAAATGTTTTCAATTTGGAAAACAAAAATAAAACCTAATTAAAATCAATAATATAATAGAAAAAGTGAAAAAAAGATGGCTAAAAAGCATATAATTATTCGTTCGGAAGATGATATAAGTCCCTTAAATAGACAATTAATAAATGTTATATGTCATAAATGTAATTTTTATGCAGAAAATCAAGAATATTGGGAAAAAGAATATGAATGTGGAGCATATAAATTTATTAGGCAAATGGTAAAGGATAATATGATTAATATCAATCAAATTGAAGATATCTTCAAAAAAACTGATTTAAATCCTAAAAGGGATCTTAAATAAATTTTTATTTATCAATATACCAAAATAAAAACTTTTTAGATAATATATGGAATTGTTGTAAAATTTTATAATAATAAATAACTCTATTTGTTAGATAATGAAATATGTGTTAAAACTAAAAAACTTGAAAAAAAAGAAGCAACTTTTCTTAATAATTTCATTATCTTTTTTTCTGATTGGTGTGTCTATTTTATATTCAACTAGATTTAATAGTTATATATATTTTAAAAGAATTAGATGTAATTCAGCAGGTGCAACAATCTCCGCGAATTTATATTTTCCAAAAGAAAATTTGGAATTCCAAGAAAAACATCCACTTATTTTTTTTATTCATGGACTTGGAAGTCAAAAAGATTTAGATCCTCGCATTCCAATTGAATTAACAAAAAGAGGATTTTTTGTGGCTAGTATTGATTATCGAGGGAGTGGAAAAAGTACTGGAAATCTTTTAGATATTAATCATAATAATTATAGAAATAGAACTAATATTCCTGCGATAGCACAAGATTGTTCAAGATTACTAGATATGATAGAGTCTCTTCCTGAATATAGTCAAATAAATAGTTCCCAAATTGGATTAGTTGGACACTCGTTTGGTGGTATGGTAGCACTAATGAATGGAGCTTTAGATAAT
>Ga0315549_1001781_pt1 | contig 21714 bp, 13 predicted proteins | sample SalMarSW160200MG_FD_203101 | JGI IMG/M metagenome (GOLD analysis project Ga0315549, IMG submission 203101) | Salt marsh sediment microbial communities from the Plum Island Ecosystem LTER, Massachusetts, United States - Salt Marsh Sediment SW1601-200 ... | reverse complement strand
CATCTTCAAATTTTTCACCCGCTTCAAATTTCACCAGAGTGCTATCCTCCACCAAATTTCCACTGGAGTTTTTGATTGTTACTTTTACCATGCTGGTGGAGATCCCATCTGCTGGAAGTGATGAAGGGATTAGTTCAATTTCCACAGAACACTCAGAGGAGGGTCCATCGGAGATGACGATCACGGTGGAGGTGGAAAACACGGTTCCTACTTTAGCTCTCAAAATGACTGTGCCGGATTTGGTCCCGCTCAACAAGGTGACATAAGCCTCTCCATAGGAGTTGGTGTTTATGGTGACTGGAGTGACGATATCTCCATTGAGCGCTTCTCCCCCTCCGGGACTATCTATAATGTAAAACTCCACGGGGAAGTCCTTACCCACTCGGTTTCCGTTATCGTCGTAGCAGGTAGCAGTAATCTGAGCGGCTTCCACCCCACCGGTCCCTTTAACCTGAATGGTGGAACGATCCGAGGTCAAGACGATATATGCCACAGTGTCTGTGGGAACCAAAAGTATTTGGCTTTGCTCCTGAAGCTGTTGACTCCCCAAATCGGCACTCGCCTTGATGTAGGCAGTTCCGGTTCTGAATCCAGCCGTGTAGGTCACCTGTGCGACCCCACTTTGGGTAAAAGCGTAAGCAGGTATGGCTCCAATCGGATTCCACTTTCCATCCTGGTTGGTATCATGGATCAAATTGTCGATTCCCTCGGTAAAGTAACCGTCACCGTCCACATCATCAAATTCCTCACCCGCCACAAATTTTACCATGGTGCTGTCCTCCACCAGGGTGCCGGTTGAATCTGTAATGGTTGCCTTTATGATGCTGGTGGAGATTCCATCTGCCGGAAGCCATGAAGGAGTAATCTCTATTTCTATAGGTTTGGTGGTTTCCCCAGCCGATACCACCTCTATCTGTGCGGTTTTGGGCTGAGCTCCCTGAACGCTTACCTGAATTGTGGCGGTGCCCAAACCTGTGGCAGAAAAAACCGATGCGGACAAACCATTGTCATCGGTGGTGTCAACAGTAGGGGTAAAGTATCCGATTGAAGCAGGGCTGACCGAAAAGGAAACCCCTACTCCTGAGACGGGGCGATCCCCGTCGTCCTTTACCTCCACATCCACCATGCCGGTATGCCCCTTTTGAACGGAGGAAGGGGCATAAAGAGATTTTATGATCACCGCCCCCTCGTCTTCCTTGGTCACTTTCTCGGAACATCCGATCATTAAGATGGCAGTTGCTACAGAGAAAAGGACAAACGTGGAGATGACTACCAGAAAGTTTGATACTTTTCTGTTCATAATTAACTCCCTTTAAATTTTAAGTTTTTAGTTAGAAATTAACACTTTCGTTCTAAATTTTTGTATCGGCATAAAACCTCAATTATTTAGAAAACCTAAAGCTTTTGTCCGCAGGATCCTGTGGAAATAATCCTGGTTGAACCATCTGAGGGTGATAAAACATGAATGTTTGAGGAGTCAAAGGTTAAGGAGGGTAGGGCTTGTTCCCGCCCGTTTGGCGGGAGGAGACAGGCTTCTCTCTATTGGGCTGTAACATAAATTCAGGATATTGTAGTTGCTCAATTTATTGAGCACTGTCGTCACTATGCCTGATAAATCAGGCAACTACAATAGCGAATAAATTTATGTTACAGAGCACTAGGGTCTCTAACGGGTTCACACCCTGCTCCAACAAGTCGGTTACTAACTAAAAACACGGTGTCATGCTGACCCCGCCTTTGGCGGGGGAAGCATCTGATTTTTTTAGATTCTTCGCCCTTCGGGCTCAGAATGACAGTGAAACTTGCTTCCCATTAGTGTTCCATGGCTGGCAGGCTTCACCAAGGGGGCAAGATAAGCTATCGAAACATTTAAGAGAATTTTGGGGACACCTGTGGGACAAACCCCCGCCCCTACGCATGTTTCATCAGATTGATCTTATTAGATTATGGAAGGATAAGATTAAGCAGACCCCCCACTATTAGAGCCGAGGCGATCATGATGGCAGAGGATTTTATCATGTCCCTGGTTCCCAGCTCTTTTATTAAAACAGCGAAGGTGGCAACACAGGGGAAGTACATGGTCAAAACCACACTGGCGACCACCAGTTGAGAAAGATTCAGACCTAAAGGAACAAGCATCCCTACCGCTACGTCTTTTCGCAGAAAGCCGATGATTAAGGCGCCCACCGCATCCTGTGGTAAACCTAAGACCCCGGTGACTACAGGAGAGGTAAGCCGTCCCAAAAATTGGATTATTCCCAGCGAATACAGGACGTTGGTAACCAGTACCCCTAAAAGGACGAAAGGAATTGCCTCTCTCAAGAACCATCTGATTCGCATCCATAACTTCTTTAGCAATGCTCCCCAGTATGGCATCCGGTAAGGGGGGATTTCGGTAAAGATTTCCGGGCTTTCGCCTTTTGAAAATCGGTTCAACAAAACTCCCAGCACCACCCATACAGCCAGAAGAGTTCCAAAGACCAGCCCTAATCCCTTGGCTCCGTATCTTCCCACCAACCCAACCACCATGGCGGTCTGCGCCATACAAGGGACGGCAACAGCCATCATGGTGGCGGCAATGAATCGCTCTCTTTTGGTCTCCAGAACCCGGGTGGCCATTGCCCCGGGCACATTGCAACCCAAGCCCAACATCATGGGAATTATTGCCAGTCCATGCAGACCAAATCTGTGCATCACGTTATCCACCAGAACGGCCAGACGGGGAAGATAACCTGAATCCTCCAGGAAGCTCAAAACCAGATAGAAGGAGAAAACATAAGGGAGAACCATGGCGAGGGGAACAAAAAGACCGGTGGTTAAAAGACCTAACGATTCCACGAAGTCTATCTGACCCTCTACCAGTTTTCCGATAAGGACATCATGGATGAAACCTGTGCCTAAAAGATTCGAGAACTGCATCATCAACGGTGCCCACAGCTTCTCAAATACGGGTTCAAATATAAGTCCGATGAGTCCCTCTCCGATAAACCGAATAATTTTGAACACCACAAATAAGGTTATCAAAGCCAGAGGCAAACCGGTTGCCGGCCTTATGGAAAGATCTTCCAACCTTTCCAGGAAGGTGTGATGACGATGGGTTATTTTCTGCACCTGGCTGATGATCTCCCCCACCTTCTCCCATCTTTTTTCCTCCTCATACTGAAAGGTATTTGCCTTAGCATGGGGAAGCTCTGAGACCAATTCTTTAATTCCTTCGCCGGTTATGGCACAGGTGGGGACAACCGGCACGCCCAGAATCTTTTGAAGCTTGTTCACATCAATAGAGATACCGATATGACGGGTCTCATCCCATAGATTCAAAGCCACCAGCACCGGCTTTCCGCTTTTCAGCAACTGAAGGGCGAGGTTTAAGTTTCTTTCCAGGTTGGTGGCATCCACCACATCGATGATCACATCCCCCTGTTTTGCCATCCGGATAGCTACCTCTTCTGCCGGGGAGTTAGGGTTAAGATCATAAGTTCCGGGCACATCTATAATCTCCACCACCTCACCCCCCAGTTTCATGCGCCCCCGGGTGAACTCCACCGTGGTGCCAGGATAGTTGGAGGCGATCACATTAACTCCGGTGAGTCGGGAGAAGATCACGCTTTTGCCCACGTTGGGATTGCCCATCAATAAAATCTTGCGCAACAGTGACTCCTTAAGTTGAATTCGATAAAAGGGGTCTTTTTATATTTTCTCATATTTCCAAACTTTTACGTATTCGCCTGCCAGATTACGGTATCCATTGAACTTGAGCCCGATTCCATCGATCATATCTTGCAGATCGGTTTTTATGAACTCTTTGAAATATTTGCTTTCATAAAGCTGAACAAAATGATAGAATAAAAACTTTCTGAATTTTCCTTCAGGATAGGAATAGTCGACTATTATGATCTTTCCTTGTGGTTTAGTAACCCGAACCATTTCCCCCAAGACCTTCTCTCTGATCGTGCAGGGCATCTCGTGAAGACCAAAAGAAATACAGGAGATATCAAAATGATTTTCCTTATATGGTAAATCTTTTGCATCCCCTATTTCAAACCGCACATTCTCATATCGATTTTTCCTCACCGCCACCTTTAGCATATCCTCAGAAAGATCAATTCCCACAACCTCGAAGCCTCTCTTGCCAAATGCGAAAGCCTGTTTGCCGGTGCCGGTGCAAATATCTAAAATCTTTGCTCCCTTTTCCGGATTTGTAAAACAAAAAACTTCTTCCCTGATTCCCCTGATAAACAGATCAACCCAATCATAGAGGGGAGCCCATTTTTTGAAGAAATGAAGAACATACGTGGAATGTTCATCCTTCATTTTTCTTTCTCCACCAAGATTTTCTTTGCCATGCCAAACCCGACGGCGACATGAGAATTCCCTATTCTAACGGTAACGGGACCCCGCATAAACTGTGCACTTACTTTGGTTACTTCCTTGCCCACCCTAATGCCCAGAGATGCCAGACGGCGGGTCAATCCGTACCCACCGTGAATATGCACCACCACCCCGGTCTCTCCTTTTTCTAATTGAGTCAAATCTATTTCGCTCATAGTTTCTCCACAGGCAAGAAGTCAGAATCAGAATGTCCACATGGCTATAGCCATTAAAGTACAATCAGGTGCATAGTTTGTTTTTACACTATAGGGTATCCGAAGCTTTAAGGTAAACTTCCGATGTTCATATTCCTCTCCATATGGTTTGAATTCAACCCCGAACGCAACTGCATGATCGTGAGCTTTCATTCTGTCCAGGCCTTTATTCTCAAAACCTTCAGCCAATTCAATGTCCTCGATATCAAACCAGCCTACTGCTCCCAAAGCGGCTTCTAAGATGCCACTGCCAAGAAGATCAAATTCCAAATTGAGCTTATAGTTGAGACGGTCGGTTAAATCCTGATCAGAAAATTTCCAGCCCGATATTTTATCTGCTTTACTTCTCCAGTTATAGAAGAGATGGTTACAGAAACCAAACCGGCCAATATGATCATGATAAAGTATGACAACTCTGAATTCATTTGCCCCGTTACCGATACCATGCTTGATCTTCTCGCCATTACTGACCGGAACCTTAAAACCGACCCCAAGATTGAGATGAATTTCGTCGAAGATTCCAATATTTTCACCATAAAAGAACTTATAACGCGAACCGATCCAGAATTCCCCTAAGCCATTATCTTCGACTTCACTCCACTTCTTTTCCTTTTTATTATAGATTTTTTTGTCTACCCATTTATAAGGGAAAAGAACACCAATATCCCAACGGTCAGTTATTCCGTATCCCAAGCGGACACCAAAGGCGTAGACCCGGTTATGTTCATCTTTTTCCAGATCCACCATTTCGTCAGTTCCCCGGTTGTATTTTTCCTTCATGTCGTTGTATTTCACACTGGTCTTAATCCAGATTTCCCCTTTTTTAATTCCCAATGGACATCCGGTTACTTCCTCAGCAACCGATATTCGCGACATCATTAAAAAGATATAACCGATGATCAAAAGCGGAATAAATTTGTATCTCATCTTTGGTTTCCTCCTTCAAAAAGATTTTGGCAATAAAACCATTATTTTATTTCAAAACTCAAGGTAGCGGTGTAAGATAGCTCGTTACATTTATCTTTCATCTCTTCAGTAGGATGGGTTTTATAATTTACCTTCACCATCCAAATTCCCGATCTGATAATTTTTATCTCAGCTATTCCTTCTCCATTTGCAGTTGTGGTATAGGCGTAGGTTTCATTCTGCGTGGAGAATCCTAAATAAGTGGCATAAACAGTCGGGTAAGAGCTCAATGGATTCCCTTCATACAAAATCCTTACGGGCAGAAAGTCCCCTTCCTTTAAGCTAATAGGATTCTTCAAGGGGACGATCTCTATTTTCTGTCCTATGGGTGTTAAAAAATTACTGTCCCCAGTATCCACATTGATAATGGCTTTGGCAAATTGCTCATAATAGGTACTCACCATGACATTGGACAAACCGGTTTTGGGGCCGATCCGATGATTTATTTTTCCATCCTCGAGCCACATGGTATAAAATCCTGGTTTTAGTTCTGCTACCAAGAGATAAGTTCTTTCTCCCTCAAAATTTATTCTGGTTGCCAAAAATCCACCCGGGTGAGGTGAAAGCTTTTTAAGTTTACCCTCAGGATCAATCAGGTAAAAATCCTTTAAAAACTTTTCTTGGTCTAAAAGATCATGCACAGGGTATCTATGTCCCCAACCGAAGTAAGCAATGGCACCCCCTCCAATAGGAAGCGAATAATCTGAGAGGTTCAGCCACATGGTATGCGCCAGAGCCTTTGCTCCAAAAATTCCTGTGACCAAAAGTAAGGTCAAACTCAAAAGTCTTAAAATCTTATTTAAACTATCCACAATCCCAATACCTCTCCTTTCTGATTTTTCTTCATTTTTCTTTACCACCTCGATGCGCTGAAGCCTTTAACCCCGAAACAAAGAGCTCATTTGATGGTAGGTTCATAAGCCTATATTTAAGCTCTCGCTGAGTCGATTTGAATGCTTCTTTCTCTTGTCGGGTCGCTCTCTTAGATTTTATCTTCTTTCTCAGTTCAAAGAATCCTTCTGGAAAAACCTCTTCTTTTATCTTAATCTCAATCGAATCCCCCGTCGATTTTCTGATGAAGCTAAACACAAAATTATCTTTGGACAGGTTTTCAAAGTTTGTTTCTTGAGGCAGTTCGATCTTAAAATCACCCTGTCTATTCATCCCTGTTTTCGCTCTTGTAATGAAATCAAAAGCATCCTGGGTGCCCAAAGTGGGGCTTTTGCTGATTATCTCAAAGTCATTTCTCTTTGGTATTTCATCGCCCCAGAGTTTGGAGATAGCTATCCATGTTGCTCTAAATCCAATTACAACGCATGGACATATATCCCCATGATATTTTCCTATATCTTTTATGGATATTTCCAATAGGTTCTTCTCATCGTAGATCAAAATAGGGAGCAATTTAGTCTCTTTTTCTTCACCAACTGCTTTCCCCTCAATTTCGCCTACCTGGGCAGAAAAATCTGTTGGTTCTGCAAAGGCACACGTAAAGATCAAAATGGTCAACAAGATCGCCATGCCGATCGAACCTAGACACCTTCTTTCATCCATCTTAATTCCCCTCCCGGTATTTAAATTTCCTAAGTGTTTTACCCCTTTTGATGAGGCACTTTTAAATGTAAGCTCACTATCATCGGGATTTTGAAGAGTTTTTGCATTCATCGCAATACCCGAAGATCTGAAAACGATGAGAGGTATGCTCAAATCCATTTTTTTTGCACAGTTTGATAAGCGCTCTCTCAATTGTCTTATCTGAAAATTCGATCACCTTTCCGCATTTGAGACAGATCATGTGCTCGTGATGAGCATGTCCCAAAACTAACTCGTAATGGGAATGCCCGTGTCCTAAGTCCACCTGGCGTACTATTCCACTGTCCACCAGAAGCTCTAAGGTTCGGTAAACGGTAGCCCGGGAGACGCTTTTCTTTTTCCGCCTCAGGCTATATAAAAGGTCCTCCACCTCTAAATGTCCCCGATGCAGGAACATCTGCTGAAGGACCGCTTTTCTCTCCTTGGTGAACTTAAGCTTCCTGGCTTTCAGATACTTAGTAAAGTTTTCAGTGGCTTTTTTCAACCATTTCTCCTTGGTTAAAATTGAGACTGAATCTCAATCTCAATTAGCAAAGTCTTCATTGTTTTACGGAATGTCAAGAAAAAAATTGGCTTCTTTGGAAAAAATTTTAGGAGGATCATCCTAACGGATTTTATCGTTTCCCTAACTCGGAGCAAAGCATTCCGGAGAGGATCAATCCGCCTCCCAGAATTCCGAACCAACCTAAAACTTCACCCAGAAGGATAAAAGAAAAGATAGCGGCGAAGACCGGCTCCATGGCATAGATAAGAGAGGCTTTGACCGCGGTGGTATCTTTTTGCATCCGGTTCTGAATGTAAAGCGCCAGAGCCGTGGCAAGTATTGCACAGACAAAAATGGCTAAAACCAGTTGGGGATGGTAAACCAGTTTGATCCTCTCAAATACAAACATGAAGGGGAGGCTCAAAAGGGTGGTGATGAGTATCTGAATGAAGATCAAAGAGAGAAAATCGAATCTCTTGGTGTATGTCTGCACAAAGATCACCTGCAAGGAAAAAGAGATCGCACAGAAGAAGGTAAGAAGATCGCCTATGTTAAACTCTGAGCCTTTGGGGCAGGTCAAAAGAAAAAGCCCACTTATAGCGAATATCACTCCGATTAAGGAGAACATCCTGATCTTTTCTTTCAATATCAGATAAGAGAGTGGTGGGATCATGACCACAAACAAACCAGTGATAAAAGCGGACTTGGAGGCGGCGGTGTATTTCAGTCCCAAGGTTTGAAAGGCAAAGCCTAAAAACAAAAATACCCCAATTACGGCTCCAGCTTTGAGGACGCCTTTATCTTTAAAAGAGATTTTTTTGGAAAAGATCAGCCAGATCGCCAGAGTTGCCAGCCCAAATCTAAAGGTTAAAAAGACGAAAGCAGAGGAGAAGAAAAGTGCGGTCTTAACTAAAGGGAAGGTGGTCCCCCAGATAAAAGTCAGCAAAAGCAGGGACAGCTCAGCTTTGCGGGATGGGCTCAACATATTTCAGCAGTTTGCTCCACGCAGATCCTAAAGCATCACAATACAAATCGGATGAGAATATAACAGCAAAAGTAAAAGATTCAAACCGCATTTTCAAAAAATGTGTGGAGACCCGCTCCTGGGTGGATGTTATCATCCACACTAAAGCCATGGGATGACGGGGACCCGTCTGGGACAACATCCCACGGGGAGCAAATCTCAGAGAGTAGCGTAGGCAAGCCTTCATGGCTTGTCCGCAGGATATTGAGACCAGCCAAGGCGTAAAGCCTTGGCTACGCGTTGTTCCTCTTATCTTTATCGGATTCTGTATATCCGCTCCGGTGTTATGATTAGGTCAACTCTGGCGTCGTGGTCAACGTGCGGGACGAACTCAACCATTTGCAGGGGATGAATGGTGGTAACGACGGGAATTTCGCCGAATTCATCTTTAATCTTTTTAACCTCGATGTCTCCGTAACCTCCTCCTTTGCCCAATCTCCAGCCTGAGCGATCGACTGCCACACAGCTTGTAATGATCAAATCTGGTCTTGGCATTTCTCTGATCCCGCCTGTGGCGGGATATTCGACCGGCTTGCCATACTTAAACGCACCTTTGATACTGGAGGCGACGTCCTCTTTGCCTTCTACGTTTTGTGGATCGATCCGCATAAATCCATGTTTCAACCGGGGGGATGCCATAATCAAAATCTTCCCCTCTTTTAGGGCGAATTCTCTGATCTTCTTCTGAGCGTAATCCGGATTGGCAAAGATAGCCCTTGCCTTCTTCCATTCCGGAAGTGTTCTCACCAAGCTGGCTGCCTTGTCACTTCCCACAAAATTGGGAATTCGACCTCTAACCGGCAATGGAAAGATAGCCACGTTCTTTTGCTCCAAGAGAGACCAGATTTCGTTTCTTAACTGCTCTTTTTCCAGAGAGATTTCATTCTTCATAGTAGTTCTGTTTGCGCTGTCTGTTCTTACGAAGCGGGGCTGGTCATGCCGTAGGCAGATCCCCCGCCTTTGGCGGGGGAAAGCCCCGCCTACAGGGAATAGCTATCTCTCCCCTTTAATCCCCCTCTCCATGCGCGGTGAACAGTTCACCGTTTCATGGAGAGGGGTTCACCCTGAGGGGGAAACAGAAAGTGAGGTCAAAAGAGCTTATCCATCACCCAGATCAAGATTATTATAGATACGATTGAATCGATCACCACCAGAATGGAATATCTCACGTCTCGCCAGGTGACATCATGCGAAAGCGGCGATTTGGTCAAAAGAAACTTGAACTTCTCGCCTTTCCGGGAAACTGCCACCTTTTGCCACCCCTTCAAAATCAGCCTGAGGATCAAAATGAATAAAAGAACAAGTATTGCTATCTTAAGCCCGCTGAAAGTTTGCATCTCAGCTAAATCTTTTTGTAAAAAAGAGAGTGGAGACCTGAAGGTGCGCAAGCATTCATACGAATCTCCTCTACAATGTTTCAAGATGTGATGGGAGAACCAGAACCTAACTTATGGTTATCAACTAATTATGGTGACAATCTGAGATACCGTAATAGCCAAAGGCAGGGTTGACAAATAAGGATGCGTATGCATTCATACGAATTTGTCAAGCAGGCTACGCCATGCTTGACCTACAAAACTTATTAAGGAGAGCATATAATTGTTTACATCCCCCCTTTACTAAAGGGGGATTCGTATGAATGCATACGCATTTCAAGTCAAGCCCAAAACAGGTGTGGGAGAAAAAATCAATGCGAAGCTCGTATGAGTGCATACGCACATTCATACGAATAATAAGATGTAAACTGTTTCCTGCTCCTCTTAGTAATTGGTGGGCGTAATTTCATCGCAGACTACACCCCGAATGTCTATCCAAACTCTTGGTGCTGAGGTAAAGCTTTTGCTCCTTTTCCATTCTGGGAAAGAGAAAGGAAAGGTTAATAGCCCTATTTCCCCTTAATTCACCTAGTGTAGTGTCTCTAACATTTCTTTACATTGTCATTGCGAGGGACAAAGTCCCAAAGCAATCTCAAAAGCGAGATTCCTCGCTTCGCTCAGAATGACAGAGTAGCAAAGCTATTTATGAGACATTACACTAGTAATTATAGAAAAAAAGTTTTCTGCCCAACAACTTATAGATCAATTCATCACAAACAAAATTTTCCCAAAGTGTGCGTTCACTTTTGTGACCAGGCTTTTAATGGTGACTGTAGTTGCCTGATTATGGTCAACAACTTTTTAACTTGACAAATTTATAGCATTGGCTTTTTTGAATTTGGCAGATGGATTGTCTCGGTTTTGTAGTAGCCTGCTTGACAAATTCTTACTTGTCAATCTCGCCTTTGGCGGGGCTACATTCTCTGAAAGCAAAAGCCTTTGAGGTAGCTATCAGGTCCAAAACACCAGTGGCTCTCAGAGTATCCAGCCTTCCCAAATTGGCAATAACCCTCTGTCTCACCTTCTTTCCCTCGCGGAAATTCTCTACAATCTGCAGGTACCCCCGAGGACCTGATCTTTTTACCCGAACAAACATGACACCACAATATTACATATGCATATGCTCATATGAGTGCATACGCACATTCATACGAATATTTTTGATTGACCCCTTGCCTTTAGTTAGGCTGAAAAAGATTAGCACCTATATTAATCTCGTTCTCCTGACCTATCTGACTGCGGTTTATTACGACTACTCCAATGGCAGAAAGCCAAGAGCTATCAAATCGCTGGTAGCCTGAACCTGAAAAAAGACAAGATCATGACCATTTCTTCTAAATATTTATGTCCCAGTCACCCATAGGCGGGACTCGCAATGACAAATCATTGCAACATTATTTATGAGACGATGTACTACATATGCAATAGGTCCATGGGCGGAGACAAAAACTCTAAATTAGAGAAACTTTTTTCACTTCAGCAGAACCATTCTTATGGTCTCAGACTCTTCATCGGTCTGAAGTTTACAAAAATAAATTCCGCTGGCGACTTTTTCGCCATGTGAGTCTTTTCCCTCCCAGACTATTTTCTTCTTTCCCTTGGCTTGAAGACCATTGACCAGCTCCCTGACTTTTTCACCTCTAAGGTTGTAAATGGTGAGCTTAACCTCTGCATCCTCAGGTATGAAGTAGCTGATGTTGGTCAGAGGATTAAACGGGTTGGGATAATTGGAGAAGAGTCGGAGACGTTTACCAATATTTTGCTCAGGGAACTCGTCCACCTGGGTGACTCCGACAAAATTTATCTCAAAGGTATCTGAGTCAAAAGGTGAAAAACAATACTGAAATGACACAAAATCTCGAAAGACACAATAGTCTCCCAAAGGTAAGCCAACAAATTCATAATTGCCGGATGAATCGGTAAAGGTGCTATCCTCTTTATCGCCTGAAAGATAAACCACTGCGTTTTCCAGAGGAAAAGCAGTTTGATCAGTCACCTTTCCTCTGATGCTGTTCAAGGTGAGGTTTTTATAATAATGGAGACCTCCTTTGGACTCGCCCACAAACAAATCCAGATCATCGTCTGCGTCAAAGTCACAAAGGACCAGGGCACTTCGCTCTCCCACATCAATGGAATCGTAGCAATCAGTGACGGGGACAAAAGAGAAAGCTTCTGGAGTGCCGTCGTTTCGATAAAAGTATATTTTCCCTTCTTCATTTCCCACCAGCAGGTCAAAGTCGCCATCTGAATCCAGATCACCAAAGGTGGGGACGCTATACTTCCCCACATCTATTAAATCAAAGTTCTCCGAAACCTGAGTCCAGGAGGGATTCTGGGGTGTGCCATCATTTCGAAAGAAGTGAATCTTTCCATAAATCTGCCCCACAAACATATCTAAGTCGGCATCGCCATCGATGTCCACAAAAGCGGGAGCAACATATGTTCCCACATCAAGGAAGTTGTGTTGGTCTGGAATCAAAATCCAAAAGGCAGAGTCGGCAGTTCCAATGTTTTCATAGAAATCAATTTTACCATCTTTTCTTCCTATAAACAAATCCAGGTCGCCGTCACCATCTATGTCGGCAAATGTGGGAGAAGAAAAATCCGCATCGATGGCAAAATAATTTTCAGTAACCTTACTCCATGACGGTATGGGGATTGTTTCCTCAGTCCGATAGAAGTTGATGTTTCCTTCAGACTCTCCTATAAAAAGATCCATATCACCGTCGTCATCTATGTCCACTAGAGCAGGATGAGAAAATGTTCCCACATCTATGAAAAGATAACTTTCGGTGATGGTTGTCCAGGAGGGAAGATAAATGGTGCCGTCATTTCTATAGAAGAAAATCCTCCCTTCATCCTGTCCGATGAAAAGATCCAGATCGGAATCGTCATCGACATCTGCAAAGACGGGACTGCTCCGTCTTCCCACATTTATGGAATTGTAATTAGCCGTGACCGGTTCCCACTGGGGAACAGTTTCACTTCCGGTATTTCTGTAGAAATTGACATTACCGTATCCCTCTCCTATAAACAGATCAAAGTCTCCGTCCGCATCCATATCCGCAAAAGCGGGGATACTCTGCTCTCCCACATCGATAAAATTGTAGTTTTCAGTGACAATATCCCAGGAAGGCGTTTCTCTGGTTCCCAGGTTGCGATAAAAGCTGAGTGTCCCCTCTTCTTTTCCCATGAACAGGTCTAAGTCTAAGTCAGCGTCAATATCCACAAAAACGGGAGTGCTTTCTGAACCCACATCAATGGAATCATAGAAATCGGTGATCCGACTCCAGTTGGGAGAATTTATGTTTCCATCGTTTCTAAAGAAGCAGATTTTTCCTTCTTTATTACCCACAAACAAATCTAAGTCGCCATCATCATCAATATCTGCAAAAGCGGGAAAGCTCCTTCCTCCAATAGTCGAATCGTAAAAATCTGAGACGAAATCCCAGAAAGGATTTTGGGATGTGCCCTGGTTGCGAAAAAAGCGAATCTTTCCGTCTTCGTCTCCGGCAAACATATCCGGATCACCATCTGCATCAATGTCAACCAAGGTGGGTTTGGAGAATTCCATTCCACCAGCAAAGGCACAATCCACAACTTGCCCGTCCACTTTGACTTTTAATTGTTTTCTCCATCTTATTTCAGTGGCAAAGGATTGGGACCAAAGTAGAAGTTGGATCGTAAACAGAGCGCCACATATCCATTTTATCCGCAGGATCCTGTGGATATGTTTTTTAGAGGAGGTATGAAGACCGAAATAGTTTAACATCCAATGCCAGAGTTAGGCTCATTTTCATTTCGTTCTTTCAAATTTATCTCCGCTCTTTTGAGTTGTCAAGACAATTTGCCGATGATTCTTTGAAAAAGTAGTTTTCGGAGACAACCTGGAGTGCGAACATTCATGTTTGTCCTTTAGGTTTTTGTTTTTCAGGGGCTTATCCGCCGAACTGAAAGTAAAACTTAAACCGATTCAAACCTCTTGAGTGGCGAAGAGCCAAACTTGAAAGCGTAAGTTATTAAGGAGAGCATATAATTGTTTACATCCCCCCTAAAGAAATGGGGGGAAGGGGGGATTCGTCCCGCATTTTGCGGGACGCATTTAAAACTTGGAAAATCCCCCTAAATCCCCCTTTACTAAAGGGGGATGCGTATGCATTCATACGAATTTCAAGTCAAGCCCAAAACAGGTGTAGGAGAAAAAATCAATGCGAAGCTCGTATGAGTGCATACGCACATTCATACGAATAATAAGATGTAAACTGTTTCCTGCTCCTCTTAGTAAATACCAAAAATCCAAATTTTCCTCAAAAAAACAGGAAAAAATTGAAGTTCGCATTTTGGAAATACGCCATTTTTCAGTCTAACCCGTTGTTCTCTAAGGGCTTATTGGTAATAACGTTAAATTGAGAAAAGTTGATTTTTTAAGAAAAATTTAAGGATTTTCTTAACCCCCAAAAGTTATCTTAGATTTGGAAAAAGAAAAAAACCAGGATGAGGTTATTCCCCTTCCTCTCATACTGGCTCTGGGTGGAGCCGGTGGCCCCGCCGTTGGCGGGGCCCCTGGTTGAGAGAAAAAAGGACGGAAAAAGTGGAAAAAGCAAAACAAAAAAACAAAGAGGTGCTTATGAGAGAAAAAATGCAACAGTGGGGCTTTTCGGAACTGTTGAACTTTGACCCAAAACCTGGAGGTGTTCAGATGAAACTCGATGATTTAAGACCAAACTCCACTTCTGTTAACCCGAAATCTATAACTACTTTCACAAAAAGAAGGAAAGCCATGAAGACAAGAATCTTTATTCTGACGATACTCTTTGCTGCGATCTGTATGTTTTCATTCTCTTCAGCGGAAGGCACGCCTTCTGATCAGCCCTACGCTTGCGAGGAGGATATAATCGAGGTGATGTTCGCGCAGGATTCTAAGGTGCGTCTCCGCGGAGGTGCACTGGTCGATCTGGCAACGGATGCTCTGTCCGGCGTGGATCAAGTGCTGGCAAAATCTGCTGTGGTAGAATGGTATCGAATCTGTGACGTACCGGAGGAGCGGCTGGATGAGATCCAGGCCAGAGGTGAGGCGAATACGGGCAAGCCTGTTTACAATTTGAACAACATCTATCGTCTGCGAATTCCAAAGGGACATGATATCTGGGCAGTGAGCGCGGAGTTGGAAGCATTACCCGGCATCATACTTGCCCGACCTGTGCCGAAACCTATGCCTCTTCCCACTCCTCCCAATTACGCTTCGTGTAACGGTGACACGTGTCAAGGTTACTTGCGCTCGGCGAGTTCCACTCCGACAGGAATTGACGCTGATTATGCCTGGACCCAAACCGGGGGAAATGGAGCTGGCGTGACCGTGTGTGATCTGGAGTATGGTTGGAATTACAACCACGCTGATATCACCAAGGCTTTTGGCTCCCAAATCAATCCGAATCCGATATTCTATCCAGTTAACGCTGATACTAACCACGGCACCGCGGTCATTGGTGAGTTGGTTTCCGACAACAATGGCTGGGGAACCACTGGCATTTGCTATGGTGTATCTTTGAAAACCTGTGGCACGGTTTACCCCAATGCTACGACTTGGAACGTCCCTGGTGCAATGGCGTATGCGATTGCCGCTCTTTCCCCAGGTGATGTGATTCTCTTGGAACAGCAATGGGCATACACCTACGGTGGGTCGGACTACATTCCCATCGAGTGGTGGCTCAATTATTACCCAAACCCTCAAACGTTCAATGGAGTCTATGCCGCTATTGTCAATGCGGTGTCGAATGGCATCCATGTGGTTGAAGCGGGAGGGAATGGCTATGTGAATACCGATTACCTCACTTGGCATGGTAATTCAGGTGCTATCATCGTAGGGGCAGGAGGGGCATACCCTGGAGGCACTTGGACTCAAGGAGATTTAGCGAAACTTAACTTCTCCAGTTTTGGCAGACGTTTTGACCTTCAAGGCTGGGGCGAAAATGTGACCACCACAGGATACGGTAATCTATACAGCGCTGAAGGGTATAACTATTGGTACAGGAGAGACTTCGATGGGACCTCGAGTGCCTCTCCTGTCGTGGCGGGCGCGGTTGCCTGCTGCGTTGGGTATTGGAAGGCGAATATCTCCGCTACTCCGCCATCTCCATCCTATCTCCGAACTGTTTTGATAAACACAGGGACTCCTCAGGTCTCGCCTCAAACTGGGAAGATTGGTCCCAGACCAGACCTGCGGGCTGCGTTCACGGCATTTAACGCCGAGTGGGTTGATCTGACTTATCCTCCCCTGGGAGAAGACATAACCTACAGCGCAGGTGTTGCCTGGGGCGATTATGATGGCGACGGTGACCTCGATGTTTATTTGACGCATAGTTGGTATCCCAACGAGCTTTTCAGGAATGAGGGGGACGGAGTTTTTGTTGACGCCACCAGCGGACCTTTGGGCGATTCAGATGCCGGCTCAGGCGTGGCTTGGGGAGACTATGATAATGATGGCGATCTGGATCTATACTTAGCGAACTGCACAACTGCCAACAAGCTTTTCCGAAACGAGGGTGGGGGGGTGTTCGTTGACGCAACCAGTGGACCCTTAGGGGACCCGGCATGTGGTATGGGTGTAGCTTGGGGGGATTTTGATAACGACGGCGATCTCGACATCTATTTGGCTAACGATGGTAGCGCTAATAAGCTTTTCCGAAACGATGGGGGCGGAAACTTTGTCGATGCCACAAGTGGTCCTTTGGGAGATACGGGAAATAGTTGGACTGTAGCTTGCGGGGATTATAACAATGACGGCGACCTTGACATCTATATCGTGAACTGGGGCACTGCCAACAGGCTTCTCCGAAACGATGGCGGATTGGTATTTGTGGACATAACCAGTGGACCTTTGGGGGATGCACTAAAGGGTAAAGGGGTGGATTGGGGGGATTATGACAATGATGGTGATCTGGATCTCTACTTCGCCAACCAATACACTGGGAACAAGCTTCTGCGCAATGATGGTGGGGGGGTCTTTGTGGATGTTACCAGTGGACCCTTAGCGGATGGAGGAAACGTGAAAGGCGTGGCTTGGGGAGACTACGACAACGACGGCGACCTGGATTTATTCTTGGCGAAAGGTGATGGTGCAACTTTGGGTCCAAACAGGCTTTTACGTAACGATGGTGGCGGGGTCTTTGTTGATGCAACTTCCGGAGCCTTATCAGATTCGGGAATGTGGAGCGGATCAGCTTTGGGAGACTTCGACAAAGATGGCGATCTCGATCTGTATGTCGGCAACCTCTCTGGTGCCAACAAGTTATTCTTAAACCAGATAGGTTCCACAAACCACTGGCTTCACGTCAACTTGGTGGGAAGTGCGTCCAACAAATCAGCGATCGGTGCCCGCGTTCGCGCTGTCTCGGGTAGCTTATCCCAGATACGAGAAATTTCAGGGGGTTCTGGCTATATGTCGCAGAACTCTTTGACCGTTGAGTTCGGATTGGGTTCCGCAACCGTGGTGGATACCCTGCAGATCCGGTGGCCATCTGGGAAATCCATAGATACGTACACTAATGTTCCAGTGGACACGCTGTTGACACTTCATGAAGGAGGATTCACCCGCGGCGACGCCAATGGAGATGGGGTGATAGACCTGGGGGATATACTTTATTTAATAAGCTACCTATATAAAGGCGGTCCTGCTCCAAATCCTTTATGGACTGGAGATGCAAACTCTGACGGTGTGGTTGACCTGGGGGATATACTCTATCTGGTCAGCTATCTGTATAAAGGAGGACCTGCTCCGTGTTCAGGAAAAGGGAGAGGTATTCTGACTAACACCTCCAGATTGAGTGGTAGTTTGGGGCATGCAGATATCTCACTTATGCTGAAGAGTGATTCAGCAGATGAGAATTTGACTGGTTTTGCTAAAGTTTCTCCGGAAGGTTTTGATGAAGTCTCCCAAATTTCAGTGATAGGGAAGTTTGATCGGGATGTAGCAGGGGTGCATTTGGAGATTGACTTCAACCCGGATGAAGTTACCCTGCTGGATCCAGCCTTGACCCCCTTAACCAGAAGTCTCCAGCTCTTCTCTGGCACAAAGGATGGGACACAGAAGATCGGGATGGTGGATCTGTCGGGCGAAAACTTCCTTCCAACGGGAGAAGGGATTTTGGTCAATCTTAAAGCAAAAGGGAAAGATTTAACCAGCATCAAGATCAAGAAGGCGATAGTGTTAGGTCTGGATGCTATGCCACTTGACTTGGAGCTCTCCGGCGAACTAAGGTTCAGAGAAAGTAAAAACTCAGAATCTGTGCCCCAGCGTTTCTCCTTATCCCAGAACTATCCCAATCCCTTCAACCCCCAGACCAGCATAAGATATGCTCTGCCACAAGATGCACAGGTGAGACTCATCATCTATAATATTTTAGGGAAGAAGGTCAAGACTCTGGTGGATGAGTTCCAGTCTGCTGGATATAAGACGGGGTGGTGGGATGGGAAGGATGAGAAAGGAGACCAGGTGGCAAGCGGAGTGTATTTTTACAGGCTGGAAGCTGACAAGTTCTCTGAGGTGAAGAAGATGATGATGGTGAGATAGCTCAGGTGTCCGACAAGAAAAGTAAGCTAATTGCAGAGATGTCAGACGAATTTTAAGACGGGTTAGTAGCCTAAATAAAAAGCCCTCTTGAGAAACTACCCCTAAATAACTTGACCTCAAGAGGGCTTTAATTTTTTTTCATTCTGCACCTCACAGCTGATTAGTTAGATTAAGCTGATAGGTTGTTATAAACATTCGTTTAATCCGTTCCATCTGCTGTGAATATTTTACTCCAGGGGGAAGGTATCATCACCCGCAATGGTCTCTTGTGGATGATAACATCCACAAGAAACCAAACGCGTAGCGGAGGGTTTATCCCTCCGGCGCGAAGCCGTGAAGGCTTCGCTCTTGTTGGGGCGGGGGTTGTACCCCCGCCCCTCTATGCGGACAAGGGTGCAACCCCTGTCCGATCTGGTAAGTCCTCAGCAAGGTTATCTTCCTTCTATGGGCAGGAATGCAACTCCTGCCCGAACAGAGAATTTGTCAAGCAGGCTGTCCTACGGATCCGTCTGCCCAGACGGGCAAGTGTCCGCTTGGACGCCATGCTTGACCTACAAAACTAACTATACACTCAACTGGTATTTCTGACCTTTCTGGGCTTTCTGTAGCTCATTTTCGTTTTTTTTCAGCCTTCCTTGAATGATGATGTTTGACCGGTGGTTCTGGTGCATCTGGTGCTTCTGGTGGTTTTTTTATTTTTTTCTCACTTTTCCTCCAAACAGTTCTCAGGCAAAGAATTATGGGCGTTGGTATCTGTGTCCTGAGAAAGAAGTTGGTCGTCCCAGAGGATGGCGGAGCACCCGTTGGGTGTTTTCGCCTTTCTAAAGCCCATGGTGGAAAGGAGCCTGCCAAGGCGGGAGTAAGTGAGCTGACTTTCTTTGGATCTGTTCTGGTTGAAAGTATCGGTGATGGTTTTAACCGGAAGAATACCATTTGTTACGAGGTATTTTAATCCTGCGATAGTATTGGTGATTTGAGATTCGAGGTCGAGGGGTTCGGTTTCGGGATAGAGTTTTGGTAATTCCTCATTTTTTATCGCTTCTATTTCCTGCCAGAAGAATTTTTCGGCCCTATGGGTTTCACTCCGTTCAGCCCTATGGGTTTCACTCCGTTCAACTTCCGAGGTCTTAGCCACTCCTATGGATTTCGCTTCGCTCAGCCCCCCACAAGGGGAGAGGGAATAGAATATTGTCGGGTAGCCCTTCGGGCAACCCGACCTACGAACTTGCGGGACTTGCTGGACATGCGGGACTTGCGGATGGCTGTTTTTCATTTTTTTCAGTTGTCCTGCGGTAAGAGCTATGCCGTTCATACCAAAGGACATAGCGGACCTGCGATACTGGTGTTTCTGACCTTTCTGGCGATTCTGGCCTTTCTGATATCCGTTTTGGTTTTTTTCTCTGTCATTGCATGGTACTTCAAGGGGGATTATTGATCTCACACATGACAAGTATCTGCGCACATAGCTTCTGTTCATCATCGTGACGTAAACAAGATTCTGCACTCCAAAAGCCTGTTTTTCACTCTCCAATAACGGTGGAGCTATCCTTTTCACCATTGAAGCGATGGTGAAAATGCTCTTGCTGAAAAGAAGGACAAGGAGGTAGGTGGGATGTATGTGCCGGTCGGGTCCCCCGACCCGACCGGGACTTGCCGCCAGGTCAGGGGACCTGGCGGGCACAGATATTCGACGACACAATCTGCGTAGTAATACGGGATTTTCTTGACATCGCCGGGAAGAAATAGCTTCGAGTGGTTCGTAAAGAAATTGTTCTTGCCCCAGTCTAACTCAAGTTTTCCAAGACCGAGGCTAATCATTGAACCCATTTTGGTATTCCCTTTAGGAAACGCCCTTTGCGCCTAACGAGAAGCCGTGTTGCCCCGCAGCACAGCCGTGGGCCACCCATCTTTGTTATTTAGGTGGAGGAGGATAGCTTGTTGGGTCTCCACCTGATGCTCTGATTGACATTCTTATTTTGTCATGAGCATCTAAGATGACTCCATATTTATAAAACTTATGCCAGGCTTGAATGCTGATATTTAAGATGATCTTTGTAAAGAACTCTTGTCGCATCAGTAATTCTTCGAATGACTGAAAAGGCATCGCATTGTCGTGAACAATGGAATGTCTTTCATTAAATATCTCAGAAAGCTTCTCGTCATTCCAATCGGCAAACTGAAGCTGCACTTCTTCGGTAAAATCACTCCACGAGAATACTTTATCTGTCTTTATTCCAATATTATCAAATGCCTTTAGAATTTCTTTTGTTCCTTGCCTAATTATGTGGTCAGTAGATTTCTGGACAAATTCATTTAATACATCATCATAGTTCGTATGCTTCAAGAATTGTTCCACGGTAATATTTTTGTCTTTCGAAAGGCTAAGCAACGTCTGAGAATTAGCCTTGAAGATCACATCAAAGACGTGCTCGAAAAAAAGCTCCATAACCGTGCACATCATTACTAAGCTCAAATTCAGAACCGTTTTCTTTGAGTCGTTGAATTTCTTTACGTATGAGTCCTTAATTGCTTCTTCAGCTTGCAGTGCAAATGCCTCAAATTCCTTTTCGGAAAGAACTCCTTTCTTTACAAACCTTGCATCTCTGACCAAATCGGCAATGCCACCCATCCATTTGGTAAGTGACTTTTTCTTCACTACAGGTTCATCCATCGCATTTAGTGCGTAATCAAGAAACACGTAAACGTCTGATAATTTGCCCATAAACAAGATAGTTTCTATAACACGCGTTTTCTTAGAATCCATTAAACATACCTCTGCTTTTTATTCTGTAGTATATTCCTTCATGTGATTTGATCCAGGTGATTCTATGCAGATTACCCACAGCAGAGCTGGGGGCCACCTGCCGATATGGCGTAACACGGCGTATAAGCGACCACGAACAGACCGTCTGCTGTAGCTGTTTGTTATGATATTTCAATCTCCTCTTTTTGACTGCATGTAAGAAGCGAAATCCTTTAGAAAGATACGCCTCCAATGAGTCCCAACTAAATCGTAAGGAACACTTCTTACATCGATTCTAATTAGGTTTTCTCTTGATCTTTGTGATGGATCTGTTGCGCTGACGCCTTTCTTAACACCTATCTTTTCTAAGAGC
>Ga0315549_1001780_pt1 | contig 21727 bp, 16 predicted proteins | sample SalMarSW160200MG_FD_203101 | JGI IMG/M metagenome (GOLD analysis project Ga0315549, IMG submission 203101) | Salt marsh sediment microbial communities from the Plum Island Ecosystem LTER, Massachusetts, United States - Salt Marsh Sediment SW1601-200 ... | reverse complement strand
CGGGCACGTTTTCCGATGTGTTTATCGTTAAAGGCAATCAGCTCATCGCAGTTTGGGCAGTTGAACCGGATTGACATACTATAATCCGCCTCTGGTGGATAAATCCGCTAAAATTGCTTCATAGCGTCAACGAAGCTGTTAAGATTATTGGCCCATTTCTTGGCTTCAAGCAGGTCGACCTTGTCTTCTTTTACCAGCTTTGCCATGTGCTTTTCCATGGTTATCATTTTTTCACCGGGCTTATTTTTGGTTTTTGTCTGTAGTTGAGAATACAGCTGCTCTATTTTACCGGTGCGTATCTGATTGGCGCAGGCATAGTTATTATTAAGAATTTCCATTGCTACAATCCTGCCTTTGCCATCCTTTCTTGGGATAAGTTTCTGGCTGATGATAAAAGCCAGCCCGAGCGAAAGCTGATTTTGCACTTCATGCTGTCGGCCTGATGGGAAATAATCCAGTATACGTGTGACTGTGCCGGTGGTATCTCTGGTGTGCAATGTGGAGAAAACCAGATGGCCGGTCTCAGCGGCCATAAGTGTCATTGATATCGTCTCGGCATCACGCATTTCTCCGACGAATATTATGTCCGGGTCCTCTCGCAGCATTGCCCTTAGCCCTTCCTGGAAGGACTTGACATCTCTTCCAACCTCACGCTGCGAAATCATTGATTGTTTATGGCCATAAATATACTCTATAGGGTCTTCAAGGGTTATAATTCGGCAGGCACGCTTTTCGTTAATTCGGTCGATTAGCGAGGCAATTGTTGTAGATTTGCCAGCACCTGTGATTCCTGTTAAAAGGACAAGTCCCTGATTGAGATTGACAATGTCCTGCCAGATATCATTTGGAAAGCCAATTTCCTCTACTTTTGGAATTTTTAGCGATAGCGCTCGAATTGCAGCACAAATACCGTCGTTTTCCTGAAATACATTTATCCGAAACTGCAACTGTCCAAACCGATAAGACAAATCAACACTGTGCTTGTCTCGGAATTTCTGCAGATTTTCATCGCTTAAAAGCGGATAGATAAGCTGCTTTGCTACCTCAGGCATTACAGCAGGACCTTTAAGTCTTACCAAATTGCCATCAATACGATATGCCGGCGACTCACCGATTTTGATATGCAGGTCCGATACGCGCATCGCACCATGTTTCTCGAAATAGGCCAACATATCCAGTATGCTGAAATTGGTATCTTCCGCTGTTGGATAAACCTTTGTTGAAGTGCGATATCCTTCAGCCATATTTACCTCCACTTATTGTAGAAGCATGATTTGGCTATTAATTTTGATCTTTTTATATCAACAATTATATAAGCACGATTGCTGCAAAGCAAAGATAAAGTTTAACAATTTGATACCGATACCGATGGTAGTAGAGGAGAGGTTCTCGCCCGGTTGAGCTCTCGTCTCGCCGGAGCGGGATACAAAGAGCAATGTTTTTTTCCCTTTTTAATCCTGCTTCATAGCATCAACAAAAACTCTTATATTATTGACCCACTTTTTTGCTTCTAACAGGTCGATTTTGTCCTGTTTCACCAGTATTGCCAAGTGCTTTTCCAGAGTCATCATTTTTTCATCCGGCCTGTTTTGTGTCTTGATTTGAAGCTGCGAATACAATTGCTCTATTTTACCGGTTCGTATCAGATTGGCGCAGGCGTAGTTGTTGTTAAGAATCTCCATTGCTACAACGCGCCCTTTGCCGTCTTTCCTGGGTACAAGCTTCTGGCTGACGATATAGCTGAGCCCGAGAGAGAGCTGATTTCGCACTTCATTTTGCCTGCCTGATGGGAAATAGTCCATTATACGTGTTACCGTGCCGGCAACATTTCTTGTGTGCAGTGTGGAGAAGACCAAGTGGCCGGTCTCGGCAGCCATAAGTGTCATAGCTATCGTCTCAGGGTCTCGCATCTCGCCGACAAATATCACGTCGGGGTCCTCTCGCAGCATTGCCCGCAGACCGTGAAGAAAAGATTTGACGTCTCTTCCCAGCTCACGTTGTGAAATAACGGAGTATTTCTGCTGGAAGAGATATTCAATAGGGTCCTCAACGGTTATAATTCTACAGGCGGATTTTTCGCTGATACGGTCGATTAGCGAGGCAATTGTTGTGGACTTGCCGGCGCCGGTGATACCAGTCAGCAGGACAAGGCCGTGCTTGAGATTAATAATATCTTCCCAGACATTATTTGGAAATCCGATTTCCTCAACTCTTGGAATCTCCAGTGATAATGCTCTTATTGCCGCACATATACCATCGTTTTCCTGAAAGACATTTATTCTAAATTGCAGTGAGCCGAACCTGTAAGAGCAGTCAACATTGTATTGAGTCTGTAGTTTTTGGCGATTTTCTTCGGTCAAAAGCGGATAGATAAGCTGCTTTGCCACCTCCGGTGTGACGGCCAGGCCTTTAATCTTAACCAGGTTGCCATCGATGCGATACGCAGGAGACGCACCGACCTTTATATGCAGGTCCGAAACCCGCATTGCGCCGTGCTCCTCAAAGTAGGCCAACATATCAATCAGGCTGAATTTTCCAAACTCTGCGGTCGAATAGACTTTTGCCGAAGCAGGATACTCTTCAGTCATATTTGCCTCCCTCAGAACTATATCCGGGTCTATCCGGCCACGGCCGACTCTGCCGTGACGAGCACCCGGACGAGCTTGATTATGATACAAATGCAACTTACCCCGTCAGAAAATCCGCCACCTACAGGCCAAATTCCAGATACCTCATCTCCAACAGGGCTACTTGTTTATTTTTTTTACCGTTAGTTATTATATCGGCACAAGTTGGGCAAAGCAAAAGTGAAATTTACAGCAGGTCCTGACGGCAATTTCCGGTAATATTCCCGCCCTTTTATGGGCTGATGACAAAATTTTATTTATTCAGTAAACAATAATTTTGGGCTTGCTTTAACAGATACAACCGCCCGACAATTAAATACTAATGATTAAATACAATTTTTACTGGCTTTACCAAAACAAAGGGCTATAATCTCGTCTTGGCTACGGCCTGGCTGTCTTCGCAAGAACGAGTATTGTGTCGTGCATGACCTGGTTACGCCTATAGCCAATAACGTGGAACGTGTAAAAAACCAATAAAGTACATAATGCCGGAAAGTAAGGATGCGAAAAAAACGGCTATCTATTTTAAGTGTTTTTTCATTAGCGATTATGGTACCGGCAGCAATTTCATCATCTGTTGAGAACAGCGCCCTCCAGCAGAAGGCCCAGGCCTTCGTCGGGCAGGATTTGCACCTGGCAGGGCGGGAGCTTATAAGCTATCAACTAACTACCGGTGAATATGCCCTCGTTTTCAAAGATGGATTCTCAATGTCGATAGGAGTCAACAATTTTTCCAGCGACAGCGCAGTAGTCTGGCTGGAAAGTGTAACAACAGAATTTCGCGGCAGCGTCAGTATCGACTATAAAGCTATCGTCTATCTCCAGGGCAATGTATCAGTTAAACAAACTGAAGAAACCGGGACTACCGACTTAAGCCAGACAACGGTTGAAGGCGGGCAGGCAATGATTTCCCAGTTCGAGGTCAGCGGCGAAGTTTTTGCGACCGCTGATAAAAGAGAAATATCCGACCCTCGCGAACTTGAGCTTTATGCGAATGCCATTGCCTCCTGCCGAGCCATCGGGATAGATTCGAGATTCGTAGCTCAAGCCCAGATACCGGCACCCAAACCACCGGAAGAGAAAATCATAGAAAAGCCGATTACGCCGGGCGAGCTCGCAGCTGAGCCGAAAGCAAAGGAACCTCGCTTCAGGTATCCAATTAATATAGCACCTATAGAGGAAATTGCACCGAATGTGGAGATGGATGAGGAAAAAGGGGTTGCGACAGTTCAAGGCAGGTTCTACCTGTGGCAAAAGCAGGATGAGAAAGGCGGTCTGCTGGAACTACAGGCCGACAATGCCGTTATATTCTCATCACCCGCTGCCGCCAGCTCGTCACTGCCGAAAGGATTAACAACAGAAACAACGGAAGATACAGAAAAGCAGATAAAACCGGATGACTCAGCAACCCCAACGGCAGCAGAAAACGAATCCGGCACGACATCTAACACACAAAATTCACTCATTAGGGCGGAGAATGCTACAGCCGGACAAGACGATATTCTGGCCGGCTCAAATGTCAGAGCAATTTATATGTCCGGTAACGTCGTAATGACCGAAGGCCAACGAACGATTCGGGCAGACGAGGTTTACTATGATTTCGAAGAGAAAAAGGCCATTGCTGTAAAGGCAGTGATGAGAAACTTCGATGCATCGCGGGGAATACCAATTTACGTCAGGGCCGAGAAGCTGCGACAGATAGCTGAAAATAAATTTTCAGCAGAAAATATCACTTTAACAAGCAGTGAATTTTATCTGCCACAGATTTCACTTAACGCATCAGAGGTAATTATTACCGATACGACCAGCATTGACGAGCAGCAAGGCAAGGTCTCCGATAGAAGCTATGATGCACAAATGCGTGATGTTCGTTTAAAGATGTATGATAAAACGGTTTTCTACTGGCCCTTTTTGCGGAGTAACCTACAAAGGCCCGATATACCACTAAAGAGCATACATGCAGGTTATGACAGTACCTGGGGGGCCTCAATAGAGACAAGATGGTATCTGGCGCGGCTGTTGGGGTTACGAGAGCCGGAAGGAACTGACAGCACCCTGGCATTGGATTATTATGGCAAACGCGGTGTAGGCGGCGGTATTGAGATTGATTATACAAGAGAAAATTATTTCGGCAGAATTTTAGGTTATGTAATACATGACAGCGGCGATGATGACCTTGGCAGGTATTATGCAAGAAGAAACGTCAAGCCCCCACGAAAACTTCGCGGCCGGTTTCTATGGCTACACAGGCATTATCTACCTTATAACTGGCAGCTTACCACGGAGATTCACTATGCATCCGATGAATATTTTGTCGAAGAATATTACCGCAGTGAATTTAACGTAGGCAGAAGGCAGGAGGCAGTTGTTCATTTGAAGCGCATCGAGGACAACTGGGGACTTTCTTTCCTCGGCAAGACAAGAATCAACGATTTTACCGATAAGCTGGAAGAGCTACCGACCGCAGAATTTCACTGGACGGGTCAGTCCCTTTTCGACGACAGGTTTACTGTGTACAGCGATACTCAAATCAGCCAACTGCGTCAAAGGATAGGCAGCAAACATTCGACAATGATAGACGAGGGTATGTTCACATTTGCATCACATAGAACCGAGCTTGATATGCCGTTCCAGATGAATACTTTTAAGGTAGTCCCGTTTTTGGCAGGAACTTTCGGCTATGACGACCGAAGCGGCTTCAGAAGGTCGCTTGTGGACGGTACTTACACAGGCCGGCCCGGCGAGAATGGTGTCTGGATTGGTGAAGCGGGGGTGCGTTTATCATCGCGACCGTACTGGAAGGTTTACCCTGACGTCAAATCGCGACTTTGGGATTTGAACCAGTTGCGGCACGTTATCAGGCCCTACCTGACGGCTGTTGGTTATTTAGAAAGCAACTCTGTAGTTGAACAGCGTGATATACTGAACATAGGTATTTCTCAGCGGCTGCAAACCAAAAGAGGCACGGGCGATAAAACACGGACCGTTGACTGGATGCGGCTGGACACGGAATTTACGTGGGTAGGTGACTCTGAAAGCGCCAGTTCCAGCGGTCCTGACAGATTTATCTGGAATAGACCAATTGTGCCGCTGCGTGTGCTTTCGGCGCCCGGCATTTTTAACGGCGACCTTACGCCATCGCTTCAAAGATTCGAGATGTTCGGACCAAGACGCAATTATTTCGGTGCAGACTATATCTGGCGGATGAGCGATACCACTGCGGTATTGTCCGATATGTATTTTGACATGCAAAGCGGTGTGGTGGAGCAATTCAATATCGGTTTTTCGCACCTGCGCTGGCCCAATTTAAGCTATTATATAGGCAGCAGATACTTAAGACGCACCCAGATTTTGAACGAAGAAGGCTCGAATGCGTTTACTTTTGCGGCTACGTATATGCTCGACCCGAGATACACATTAATTTTCTCGCAGCAGTTTGATTTCGACTACGGGGCAAATATACGAAGCGATATAACACTCGTAAGACGCTACCACAGGATGTTCTGGTCCATAACATATAGCGCCGACGAGTCGCTGGATACCCGTTCGATTATATTCAGTATATGGCCCGAAGGCGTGCCGGAAATGGCATTTGGACCAAGAAGGTATACGAACTTTGCCGGTGTGGCTGGCTATTAACAATTGATTATCATTTAAAAAATTCGTCCCTAACTGTAGTAACAATGCAGACGCAGGCGGCAAAAAAGCTCTTGGTCTAAAGCCAACTTAAGAACTTTAAGGAGAGTATTATGGCATTGGTTAATACGAGAAAGATGTTTGAAATGGCGTATAAAAATGGTTATGCGGTTGGCGCTTTTAATGTCAACAATATGGAAATTACACAGGGCATTATAGACGCCGCAGCGGAAGAAAAAGCACCTCTTATTCTGCAGGTGTCCAGGGGTGCACGCAAATATGCGAAAATCAGCTATTTGAATGCGATTATCAATGTGGTCGTTGAGGAAAACCCGGACATCCCGATAGTAACAAATTTAGACCATGGCGATAGCTTCGAGACCTGCAAGCAATTTGTGGACGACGGCTTTACTTCGGTTATGATAGACGCTTCACATCTTCCGTTTGAGGAGAATATCGCAGTAACCAGGAAGGTAGTCGAATATGCCCATCAGCGGGATGTTGTTGTTGAAGCCGAACTGGGCCAGTTAGGTGGTATCGAAGAAGATGTTGTCGGGGTCGATGATGTCAGGAAACATCTGACCAATCCGGCCCAGGCGGTAGAGTTCGTTGAAAAGAGCGGCTGTGACTCGTTAGCTGTGGCTTGTGGAACCAGTCACGGTGCCTATAAATTCAAGAGCGAACCGACACTGGCTTTCGACGTAATACAAGAGATTGCAGATAAACTGCCCGGATTTCCGCTGGTTATGCACGGCTCAAGCAGCGTGCTAAAAGAATTCGTTGACCTTATTAACAAATACGGCGGCAATATGCCCAACGCAATGGGTGTGCCGGAAGAAGCGGTAAGCAAGGCGTCAAAGATGGCAATCTGCAAGGTTAATATCGATACGGACCTTCGGCTGGCACTGACGGCCAAAATCAGGCAGGTCTTTGCCGAGAAACCAAGCGAGTTTGACCCCCGCAAATATCTCGGCCCGGGCAGGGATGCTATCAAAGATATGGTCAAGCACAAGCTGCACGTCCTGGGGTGTGCCGGAAAGGCAGGTGAGTGCCTGTAAATAAGGAGTTTCCCAGTAAATTTCAAAATGGAGTCACAATAAAGCATTAAGATTAAGGCGACAAGTGAAAAAAAGCTTTTCAAGATTCGAAACTCATATCATTATAAGTTTGGCTCTATTATTCTATGCTTTCGGTTTTTCACCGATAGCCCTAGCAGTAGAAGCCAATGACATTTCTATAGATGCTGCCGGTGAACCAGTTGCACAAATCGATAATATTTGCTCTGCAATATATAAAGGCAAGTTCGCAAATGCCCGAGAATTTCTCGCAGAAAGCGGACAGGTCAAAAGCCCGGCTATCGCCCAGCTTACAAACATTATTTCCGAGTATGAAGCGATAGAGAAAAGCAGACAGTCAGCCCGTGAAGCTGCATATCAGGAGCAATTAGCCGAGCTGGAAAAGTTACAAACCAAATTGGAATCCTGCGATGCAAACGATGCAAATAACATCAGCGTTGTGAGCGACGCGAATGATATTCCAAAGGCGCTCTTAACCATCGCCCAGGCATGCGAGTTTGCAGATGAGCAGCAAAAGCAGGAGCTCCTGTCGAATCCGTTTGTAAAGAAAACTATTCAGAAAGCAATAGACCGGGCAGCAAAATATGAATCTGAAGGCAAATGGCTTGACGCATATATAACCTGCTATAGCTGGTTACAGGCCATCGAACCGGACAATGAGGCATATTCGGATTATGCCGACCAGCTTGTTGAGAAGGCAAATATCGTAGCATCTTTCCAGGACAGCCCCTGTGAGACTTCCATTGAGCGTTTCCGGGGCATCGAGAAAGATATGTTTATCCGGGCGATTGATTACCTGAAAGTGAATTATGTGGATATTATTGACTATCGACAAATAGCAATCAAGGCCGTCAAGCGCTGTCAGCTGCTCGGGGAGGTTTTGAAATTATCATCTTCACAGCTGTCAAATGATTTTATTGGTATATCTTCAGACGACACTATCAGGGAATCCTTTTCCCCACCCGACAGTAAAAAACTTTCGGCCTGGTTAGCAGCTCTGGCAGCAATTCTTTGGGATGAAGTCGAACAATCGCCAACAGAGTTCGATAATGACAAGTTTATCGATATTTTTGAGAAGGTGCTGGCTCTAAATTCTGCTACTGTCCAGCTGCCGGAGTCTGTGCTTGTTGCACAGTTCGCGGACGCAGCATTGTCAACGCTCGACCCTTATACGGTTATGATCTGGCCAAAGCAGGTGCAAAATTTTGAAAAGACGATGACTAATGAGTTTACAGGCATCGGCATAGAAATTACAAAACAAAAAGGGTGGTTGACCGTAGCAAGCCTGCTGACCGACACACCGGCATACAACTCCGGCCTTGATGCGGGTGATGTGATAGAAAAAGTCGATGGTATTGAAACGAAGGATATGTCTCTTACCTGCGCGGTCCAGAAAATTACAGGCCCCAAGGGGACCAAAGTGACATTGACAATAAAACGCCCCGGTGAGGAAAAAACCAAAGATATTACAATAACAAGGGCCAAAATAACTGTTACGACAATTCGGGGCTGGCAAAGGACCGAAGAGGGCAAATGGCTGTACACGATTGATGACCGGAACAAAATCGGGTATGTCCGCATCACAAGCTTTACTGAGAGAACTTCTTCAGACCTGGAAAAAATATTAGGTGAGCTTGAGGCAGATGGATTAAAGGGATTGATTCTGGACCTGCGATTCAATACCGGCGGACTCTTAGATAGTGCAGTTGCGGTAGTGGACAAATTTATTAAAGAAGGCCCGATAGTCAGAACGGAACGCGGCTTTGGCAGAGGATTAGTCTTTGAGACAGCACACGAGGAAAATACGCATCCAAATTACCCCTTCGTTATACTGCTGAATTACGGCTCAGCCAGCGCCTCTGAGATTGTCGGTGGAGCCCTGGCAGACCCGCAGTACAACCGGGCAACTTTAGTGGGCGAAAGGACTCACGGTAAAGGCAGCGTCCAAGGAGTAACGCACTATCCCGGTGGAGGAGCCCAGTTAAAATATACGATGGCGTATTATCATTTGCCTTCCGGCCAAAAAGTCGAAAGCCAGGAGGCAATGAAAAAACAGGGCAGAAAAGACTGGGGAGTCGGGCCGGATGTCGAAGTTGAATTGAGAAGCAATGAGCTTAAAAAAATGATAGACGTGCAGCGGGATAACGACGTGCTGGTCAGAGCCGGCCATGACAAAACCAAAAACCACACGAAAAAACATACTGCCGAAGAAACGCTGGCGGCTGACCCACAGTTGGCGGTCGGGGTTTTGGTTATTAAAAGCAAATTGATTCAGGAAAATGCAGAAACCATAGAACGGGAAACTGTGAAGCTTTAAATTCGGTGGTTTCGGCTTTCGGTTTTTATCCGCCTGACGTGGGGCGGGTTCGTCGTTCGTCACTCGTGACCCGTGCGACGGGAGACGGATTTCTAATACTGAGCACATTTTTGGCTTTGTCAGATATTAAAACTTTTGAGGATTGCAGATTTGACAAACACAAACGATAAAGGAAAAGCCCCTTCGCAAGGCCCATCTCCGAGCGATGCGGAGAATTTAGAACGACAGAGCCGGTTTGAACGGCAAAGGCAGGAAAAGCTGTTGTCCATTAAGGAATCGGGCATCGACCCATACGGGACGAGATTCGACGGTGCCGAGCCGACAGTTACAGTCAAAGATAGATTCAAAGACGGCGACGAGACACAACGGGCCAAATGCGCCGGCAGAATTGTATTATTGAGAGATATCGGCAAGCTCATCTTTTTAACACTGCGAGACCGCAGCGGAACTATCCAAGTTGGGCTGAGCAAAAAGCTGCTGGGCGAGGAAGCATCAGGATGGCCGCTTGCCAAGCTGCTCGAACTCGGTGACATAATAGGCACCGCCGGCCAGTTAGGCAAGACCAAAACCGGCGAGATTACAATATGGGCAGATATGCTTTGTATCTTAAGCAAATGTCTTTGTCAGCCGCCGGAGAAATTTCACGGCCTTGCAGACATCGACCTGCGTTACAGACACAGATTCGTGGACCTGTGGGCTAATCCTGAAGTAATGGAACTTTTTTTACAACGCAGTGCAATCATCGCTACTATTCGGCAGCTTCTCGAATCGAAGGGGTTTCTGGAGGTTGAGACGCCGATGATGCAGACGATAGCCGGAGGTGCCGCTGCAAAACCGTTTACAACGCATCACAACAGTCTCAATCTGGATTTATTTTTGCGTATTTCACCGGAGCTGTTTCTAAAGAGATTACTTGTCGGCGGAATGGAAAAAGTCTTTGAGCTAAACCGGAATTTTCGCAACGAGGGACTCAGCAGACGGCATAACCCTGAATTCACGATGCTTGAAATATACCAAGCCTATGCCGACTACGACGTGATGATGGACCTAACCGAGGAGATTATCTTCAGGTGCGCTGAAAAACACTCTGCGGAGCAGATTAACTTTGCAGATATGACAATTGACTATACCCGGCCCTGGCGGCGGGCCGGTTACGCGGAGCTGCTAAAGGAATATAGCGGCTGCGATATTGATGATATAGAATCCGTAAGGACAAAGGCAAGGCATCTGGAAATAGAAGAAGCGGATATGGACGATGCGGTGGTTATCAACGAGGTATTTGAGGCGACCGTTGAGGAGAACCTCATCGCTCCGACATTTGTGCTCGATTATCCGGCGGCACTGTGTCCGTTAGCCAGGCGTAAAAAAGATAATCCCAAACTGGCCGAGAGGTTTGAGCTGTTCGTCGCCAAAATGGAGCTGGCCAATGCATACACCGAATTGAACGACCCGGCTGAGCAATACGAGAATTTTCTTACCCAGTTGCGCGGCCAGGAAGAATCACTGACGAAGATGGATACTGATTATATCACGGCATTGAAATATGGTATGCCGCCGGCAGGAGGCTTGGGTATCGGAATCGACCGGCTGGTAATGGTGCTGACCGGTGCCGCGAGCATTCGGGATGTGGTGCTGTTTCCACTTCTAAAACCGATGCTTTAGCCACAGAGGGTAAAACTTTTTATTCAGCCACAGAGAAAATAAAAATTATTTAGCCACAGAGGACACAGAGGACACAGAGATAAAAAAGAATTTTAATGCAAGACGAATTGACAGAAAAAATTATCGGTGCAACTATCGAAGTTCATCGAGACCTTGGCCCTGGGCTTCTTGAGTCGATTTATGAAGAAGCTCTGTGCTATGAATTTGAACTTCAAGAGATAAAATATAAAAGACAAGTGCCAGCGGATATCATTTACAAGGGTAAAATTATCAAAGGACAGAAAATCGACCTCCTTGTTGAGGATGAAGTAGTTGTAGAAATAAAATCGCTGTCTAAAATGCCTGAAGTTGCATTGGCTCAGACCCTCTCTTATCTGAAGGCGACAAACCTCAGACGAGGGCTGATAGTAAATTTTGGTGAGAAACGACTTATCGATGGCATCAAACGAGTGGCTCTGTGATAGCCACAGAGGTCAAAAGTATTTTTTTAGCCACAGAGGACACAGAGATAAAAATGGGAATGGACACACCAGATGATTTAATAGTTGCGTATGCAGATGTCATCGCAGGACATCGAGTGTGGCTTCAGCAGTTTGACAAGCAGCGATTGAAGGAATGGGAGGATTTACTCAAGAATAATCCAGAAGCGGCTATTTGCGAAGCCGAGACCGGAAAACTTCTATCAGACCACAATGTTGATGTCCGACCTTACGAGGATTTATCTCATGGCGGGCCTGATTTTTTATGTACCAAAGACGATAAAAGATTCTATGTCGAAGTAACCTGTATAACTCAAGATGTAGCCACTAAGAAAACGACTCTGTCCCCTTCATATCCTGAGAAGGTTGACGCGCAGTTTTATAGATTTTTGACCAAACATATTCTTGGCGAGCTTCGCAAAAAAACCAAGCAATGTGCCGGGCTGGACTTGCCATGTATCGTTGCAGTTGCGACTTTGCATACTCATGCAGGGGCTCACTGTTTTAGAAAACGCGCTGTTGAAAATATTCTGACTGGTACCACACAGATAACCATGGATAATGTGCAAGAAGGGCGTGCGGCAGGTGTTCCTTATCAAACTACGGCTTTGAGTGATTCGGCATTTCTTCGCTTTTCAAAGAGAGCTGATGGAGCCATAGAATGCGCTCGCAACCCGATTTCGGCCGTTTTACTTTGTGCCTTTGGGCTAAATCCACCCAGGGTATATGGATTACTTCATCCCAACCCAATTAATCCTTTAGACAGAAAGTTACTCTCTGCAATAGAGTTCTGCAGGTTGATACCAGGTTTTGAGAGAACAGACCATTTGAAGTTTGAATGGATTTGACTATCACTGATATAATATAATTTGTTTGATTTCTCTGTGTGCTCTGTGTCCTCTGTGGCTAAAAAATTATGTGGTTTATCTCTGTGGCTAAAATAAATTGAGTGGGTAAAGGATGCTGAAATTATTTTTATGGCTGCGGTATCTGCGTAAAAAAAAGATTGTATATATGAGTATCGCCGCAGTTGCCCTGTCCGTATCGCTGCTGTTCGTCGTTGCAAGCTTGTTCACCGGTTTTATCAAAGCATTTGAACAAAGCGCTGTTGAGACAATGGGCGACGTCGTTCTTTCAGCACCGATTAAATTCGCAAAATACCCTTTGTTTATTAAACGTCTGGAACAGACAGGGGCGGTAGATGCTGCGACCGCTACACTATCGGCCCAGGGGCTTTTACATCTTGGCAAAGGTAATGTGCGTGCAGTGAACATCTGGGGGATTGAGCCCGGGCGACGGGCAAAAGTAACCAATTACAAACAGTTCCTGCATCGACAAAGAGACCTGCCGGGTGAGCCCAACTTTGATGTTCCCAATCAGCAGGCCTCTGCCACATTCGGAGGATTTGTAGGAATCGCCGTGGTAACAGAGCCGGATGAAAAAACCGATGAGTATGATAAAAATGCCGTTAAAGCCATATTTGGCCAGGATGCCGTTCTTACAACGGCGGCAATATCACAAACCGAGGAGTCCAAAAACACAACAGCACAGGTTAAGAGAAGGACTGTAAAATTTATAATTACAGACATCGTCGAGACCGGAGTCTATGAGCTCGACAAAAGATTCGTATATCTTCCGCTCGAAGAGTTACAAAGGGCTTTGTATCCGAACGAGCAGGAGCCGCTCGTTGACCAGATTCAAATTAAACTCGCAGACGGCATACAAATAGATAATGCCCTTGCACAGATTCGGGGCGTGTGGCAGGTTTTCGCCGAAGAGCAGCTCGAATGGGCCCCGTATCTTATAAAATATACCAATATAGAGACAGCAAGGCAGATGCAGAGCCGGTATATCGCTGAACTGCGAAAGCAAATGGGAGTTTTGCTGCTGATATTCGGCGTTGTGGATTGCAGTGTAATCGTGCTGATATTTTGCATATTCTATATGATTGTGATGACACGGCGAAAAGACATCGCAATAATAAAGAGCTGCGGGACAGCAAGCAGCTCAGTAATTTTTGTCTTTGTCGGTTTTGGAGTTTTTGTGGGAGTGATTGGTGCAGCCCTGGGCACCGCTCTGGGATACATTATCACAAAAAATATAAATACAATTGAACAGTGGATACGGGTGATATTTGGTTTGAAGCTGTGGAAAAGCAGTGTGTATATGTTCAGCAGGATACCAAACGATGTCAACTGGCCCTCGGCTTTACAGATTGTATTGCTGGCTGTTGCAGCCGCAGCAATCGGGGCGCTGATACCGGCGATTGTCGCAGCAAGAACAAGGCCGGTTGAGATTTTGCGATATGAATAAGCCGGTAATTAGTAATAGAATTTATCATTTAACCAATTACTTTATTTTCTGAGCTATGTATAAGATTATTCTTGCAACAAGGTATTTGGTAAAACGGCGGATAACATATTTTGCCGTGGCGGCAGTTGCGCTTTGCGTGTTTATCGTCGTAGTAGTGATGACAGTGATGACTGGCCTGGTAAGCGAATACAAACAGAAAAATCATAACTTTGTGGGTGACTGCGTTGTCGGCACCGAATCACTGGTGGGCTTTCCTTATTATGAAGACTTTATAAAAGAGCTGGACGAAAAAGATTTTATTGACGGAGCTTCGCCGGTGATAAAGAGCTATGCAATGATAAACCCGGTTGCTACAGAGCGAAATATTGCCGCCGAAATTATGGGCATAGAGCCGGTTAGACACAACAAAGTTACCACTTTTGCGCAGATGCTGTATTACCGAAAAAACAATGTATCGAAGGCGTTTGAGCCGATATATGACCCGAATCTTGCGGGTTGTGTTCTGGGAATTGACCTGGCGATAGAGCGCGATGCGAACAGCAGGTATTATCACGAAGTCAGCCCGTCCCAGACAGCCCTTTCAATCAGCTGCTTTCCATTGACTGCAAAGGGTGCGCTGGCCAAAGCGGGAACAGACCTGGTCAACACGCAAATTTTCTATTACAGCGACACCCTGCAGAGCGGATTGGCACAGGTGGACAGCTCGATGATTTATCTGCCGTTCGAACAGGCGCAGTTACTTTGTGGTATGGCCGGTCCGGTCAAAAGAGCTAATGCTATCCATATAAAGTTCAAGCCGAATGTCCAGCCACGGGACGGATGTGAAAAGACAGCTTCGCTATGGCAAAATTTCAAACAAGAAAAGGCCGGGGAAAACCAGACAGAATTGCTTGATTCCGTAACTGTGCAGGGATGGAAAGATTACAGACGGGCACACATCGCAGCAATGGAAAAGGAACAGACAATGATGATTGCGATGTTTGGCCTTGTGGGAATTACGACTGTTTTTATTGTTATTGTTGTCTTTTATATGATTATCAGCCATAAAAGCAAGGACATAGGTATTTTGAAAAGCATAGGTGTTTCGAACAGCAACATCATCCAGCTATTTTTGGCGTTTGCCTTTTTGGTGGGACTTTTGGGCTCTGCCATAGGTGCTGTGGGTGGATGGAGATTCCTGGTGCATATAAACAAGATAGAGGGCTGGCTTTTCAAACATTTCGGATTCCAGTTGTGGGACAGGACAATTTTTGCTATAGGTGACATTCCCAATCGGGTAGAATTAAGCGTTCTGACGGTTATAATTCTCATGGCGATAGCTTCCTGCCTGGTCGGTGCGCTTGTTCCAAGCTGGCAGGCGGCGAAACTAAAACCGGTTGAAACATTACAGGTGCGCCAGCTATGAGTAAGAACAGTATTATGTTGAAAGCTGAAGGACTTTATAAATCTTATCAGATGGGTGCGACTGAGGTTAAGGTGCTCAAAGGCATCGAACTGGCTGTCGGACAAGGCGAGTTCGTGGCAATAGTCGGGGCCTCAGGCAGCGGAAAAAGCACGCTCCTGCATATATTAGGTGCGCTGGATAAGCCCGATAAAGGCATCGTCAGCTTCCAGGGCCGGCAGCTAAGCCGGTTCAGCAGCGGCGAATTAAACAGGTTCCGCAATAAAATGGTGGGATTTGTTTTTCAGTTTTATCATTTATTGGACGAATTAGATGTGTTGGAAAATGTTTATCTGCCGGCGATGGCGATGAAGAGCACAATCGGATGGTTAGCATGCCGCAACTGGGCCAAAAACAGGGCAAAAGAGCTGCTCGACCAGCTCGGACTCGGCGAAAGAGCCAACCACAAGCCATATCAGTTATCGGGCGGCGAGAGGCAGAGAGTGGCTATCGGCAGGGCGTTGATGAATGAGCCGAGATTACTTCTGGCTGATGAGCCGACAGGAAATCTTGACTCTGCAACAGGAAATGGTATTTTAGACATCTTTGAAAAGTTAAACCGGGCAGGACAAACAATTGTAATGGTAACCCACGATGAGAGAATCGCGGAAAGGGCCGGCAGAATTATAACGTTAGCTGATGGTAAAATAGAGCATAAAAGCACAATAGCATAAGAATCCGACAAATCTGCGTCCTGTGCAATATTGTATACTTATTAACGGGAGATTTTATGGCATTGAAAATCTGGCTCGATGACAAACTCGTTGACAAAGCAGATGCTAAAATATCTGTCTTTGACCATGGTCTTCTTTATGGCGACGGAGTTTTCGAGGGTATTCGTATCTACAACGGCACAACTTTTGAGCTCCAGGCCCATATCAAACGGCTTTATGAATCTGCGAAAGCGATTCGTCTTGAAATTCCGATAAACCAACAAAAGCTTATCGATGCGATTGAAAAAACCATTGAAGCAAATGACATTGTTGACGGTTATATTCGGCTTGTGGTCACGCGTGGAGTGGGAACTCTGGGTATCAATCCTTTTATTTGCGAAAACAGCAAATTGATTATCATAGCGGACAGCATCCAGCTTTACCCAGAAGAGCTTTACGAAAAAGGGATGAAGGTAATCAGTGCAACCACAGTGCGCAATCATCCGCTGACACTTCCACCTCAGATTAAGAGCTTAAACTACCTCAATAACATTCTGGCCAAGATCGAAGCGCTGGACAAAGATGTGCCAGAGGCAATTATGTATAACCATGAGGGATACGTTGCCGAAGCGACAGGCGATAATGTTTTCATTGTGAAAGACTCCTGTATTTTCACACCACCGATTGAAGCTGGAACGTTGGACGGGATAACACGGGCTCTTGTTATCAAACTGGCCAAGGGAGAAAAAATCGAGGTGACTGAAAAGAACCTTACGAGATTTGATTTATATATCTGTGATGAACTCTTCCTCACCGGCACGGCTGCCGAAATTATCGGCATCATCGAGATAGACGGCAGAGTTATCGGTGACGGCAGTCCCGGACCAATTACAAAACAGCTAAGAAAAAAATTCTTCAAATACATCCACGGAAAGGAGAAATAGCGTTTACCGTACAGGCACAAACCTCGACTCTTGGCTATCACCGGGCAAATATCAAACTTCTTATCTGCTGTGAGCGCTATACACAAAAGTAATGGAGTCATCGGCATATATTGACCATTTGCTGCGCTTAAGAGCAGGCACATCCAGCGACATTCAACGGAATGATGTCCCTGCTTTTAAGCTTATTGACGGACAGTTACGCAAAGTAAAAAAACTCATCAAAGAGCAACTGAACATCTCAGAAAAAACAGGGATTATTAATCAGTTGCTGGAATATATGAACACCTGCAGCGGAAAAATGCTCCGACCCGGATTAGTCCTGCTCTCAGGCAGCGCCGTCAATGAAATCACTGATGAGCACCTTCATATTGCAGCAATTTTTGAGATGATTCATAATGCCACGCTCCTGCACGATGACGTCATAGATGATGGACAAAGACGCCGTGGACAACCCACAATAAATAATCTATGGGGTAACGAAGCAGCGGTGTTGTTCGGCGATTTTTTGCTAAGTCGGGTATTTAAGATGTGTGCCGGCTTAGAGCCGCGCATAGCAAAAGAAATTACCGCTACCGCCGGGCGAATCTGCGAAGGCGAACTGAGACAGGTGAGCGAAAGCCGGAACTGGCAGCTCGGCGAATCGCAATACACCGACATAATCACTGAAAAAAGCGCCTACATTTTTGGCAGCTGCTGCTATCTTGGCGGTCTTCTGGCAGAAGGCACTGAAATGCAGCTTCAATCACTCAGACGTTTCGGCTTAAATGCCGGTATTGCATTTCAAATCACAGACGATTTACTGGATATAATCGGCGACGAAAGAAAAACAGGAAAAACACTCGGCAGTGATGCTGATAAAAACAAATTGACTCTGGCGTTAATACACCTGCTAAGAGCTGCGAATGAGAATGAAAAAAACGCAATTCAAAATAAGTTAAGCGCCGCTGGAGAAAATACGGCCACCCTCACAGAGATGCTTCGTTCCCGCGGCAGTCTAGAATATGCACAAGGCCGGGCGCAAGAATTCATTGCAAGGGCGATTGCAGCATTATCTAACTTGAAAGATAGTGATGCTAAAGATGCTTTGATTGAAACAGCAAAATTTATGGTCAACAGGGCTGTTTAGTAAAGACTGATATATACAAAACCGCTTGCAGCCCTGCGTCAGATTAAGCGTTTACCTAAACGAGGAGGCAAGGTCGGTGTAATCGACAACGGTATTTATCCGTTAATCAAAATTTCATATCCGCCCTTGCTTAACAAATTTCAACCTAACGAACACCTCTATATAAAATGAAATAAAATTTCCAACTCCCTGCTTAAAACGCCTTTTGCAACTTACAAGTTCATCGGTATTAAGCAGCAAATCAAATGAAAGAAAATGCTCCCGGGGAATTTTTATGGAGGAAAATGCAGAAAATCGGAGCATCCACCCATATATTGAAACCCTCCGAGCAACGGCTACACACCTTTTATCATATGCAAATATTGCGAAATAAATTTTCGACAGTTTTACATATCTTACGTATAATAATACTTGATGAATGAGGGTAAGACCGATAATAAATTGTTTTTCCAGACCGAAGAGGCCAATATGGCATCGGCAGTGCCTCTGGCAGCCCGGATGAGGCCGAAAAAACTCGATGAGTTTATCGGGCAAAAGCACATTCTTGGGCCGGATAAGCTGCTGACGAGAATGCTCCAGGCCGACAAGCTCAGTAGTCTGATATTTTACGGGCCACCGGGAGTCGGCAAAACCTCACTGGCAACGGTGATCGCAAATTACACAAAGGCCAAATTTTACTATCTCAGTGCGCCTGCAGCCAGTGTTAAAGAAATTCGTCAGATAATCAACAGCGCCCAAGACCGACTTGCAGCCAGCGCAGCAAGGACTGTGCTTTGTATCGATGAAATTCATCGCTTTAACCGGGCCCAGCAGGATGTCCTGTTGAATGATGTCGAAGCAGGAGTTTTAATCCTGATAGGTGTTACCACGGAAAATCCTTTCTTTTCAATCAATTCGCCGCTCATTTCCCGAAGCACTGTATTTAACTTCGAACTGCTCCGTCAGGAAGAGGTTTTGCAATTACTCAAAACAGCAATAGATGATACCGAGCGGGGCCTTGGTAAATTTCATATTGAGGCGGATGAAGAGGCATTAAAATATCTGGCCTTTATGTGTGATGGCGATGCACGAAAAGCCCTGACTGCTCTGGAAATAGGCGTGTTATCACAGGCAGCTCGAAAAGAAAAACCGAGCGTAATAAAATTTAATCTGGAAGTTGCGAAGGAGTCGATACAACAAAAGACGTTTGTCTATGACGGCACAGGCGATACGCATTACGATTTGGCCAGCGCTTTTCAAAAGAGTATGCGAGGCAGCGACCCTGATGCCACTGTTTACTGGCTTGCGAGGATGCTCACCGGCGGAGAGGATACGCGTTTTATAGCCCGCCGGATTGCCGTTTGCGCAGCCGAAGACGTTGGAAATGCTGACCCAACGGCGACGGTTTTAGCTGCCGCAGCCGTTCAGATATCTGAGTTTATCGGATTGCCGGAAGCCCAACTGGCGCTGGGGCAGGCAGCTATATATGTTGCCTGTGCACCAAAATCAAATGCTGCTGCTTCTGCTGTTTGGCAGGCGATGACAGATGTAAAACAGGAGCCAGTCAAAGCCGTGCCAAAACATCTGAAAGACAGCCATTATCCAGCCGCGAAAAAATACGGCTACGGTGTCGATTATAAATATCCGCACAATTTCAAAGATGGTTTTGTGCCGCAGGAGTATCTTCCGGAGCCGGCGAAGAAATACTATATACCGAAAGAAAACGGATACGAAAAAAATATCAAGCTTTATTTACAAAAGCTGCAATCCCTGATACAAAATAGCAAATCGGTCAAAAAGAACACTGGGAAAAAGGATAGCTGAATGGATAAGAGTCAGTTGCGTCACGAGCTGCAGAACCGTCTGCTCGAGATGAGCGAACAGCAAAGAAGCGAAAAAAACCGCAAGGCCTGCCGCAATTTAATCTCTACAGAGCAATTTCAAAATGCATCAGTAATAATGATGTATCTGTCTCTTCCGCATGAGGTGGACACCACCGAGCCGATACTTCACGCCTGGCAGCTCGGAAAAACAGTGTCGGTGCCGAAGATTTCCTGGCAGCAGAGACATATGATACCGGTGCAGATAAATTCACTGGAAACAGGTTTTTCGACCAGTGCCAACGGCTTGAGGAATCCGACAACGGGCGTGCCGGTGCCGTTCGAAGAGATTGATTTGGTGATTGCGCCGGCGCTTGGATTCGACAGAAAGGGTAACCGGCTCGGTCGCGGCGGCTCATACTACGACAGATTCTTCGCTAATAAGAAACTTAAGGCATCCAGATGCGGCTTTGCTTTTTCTGAGCAGGTGCTCGACTCGTTACCAGTAACAGATGGTGATGAACCGGTGGATTTTCTGGTGACGGATGAGGAAATAATATATATCAACAATCGGAAAGGAGAATAAGATGGCGCGTTATCCGCTGAGCAGGCGAAGAAGCCGGCGACTAAACCGAATGAACATTATTTTACCTTTGGTTATTATCGTTGCGGTAATTGTCTTCGTCTATGGTTTTAATCCGTTCGGCAAAAACAAAAAGCAGGCACCTGTCCCCCCAAATGACGTCAATGTATCGGAAGTAAATCAGGCAACCCTGTTTGAGCCACCGGCGCTGCCATTGGAACCAAATCTACTGACAATACCCGAGCCAACTGCCGAGTCTAATCCCGAAGTGGGTGAGCTTATAGCCGAAGCTATGGCGTTGATTAACGAAAATACGGGCAGGATTATAGAAGCCCGCAACATTTTGAACGAGGCGCTGCCAATGCCAATGAGCAGCCAACAGCGGGAGTTTGTCAAAAACCAGCTATCTGCACTCGCTGATAAATGGCTGTTCAGCAGGTCTGTTTTCCCCGAGGACAAACTTTGCGGCAGTTACACGGTCAAGCAGGGCGACCAGCTTAGAGCAATCGGAAAGCAACATAAGGTGCCGTATGAGATTTTAATGCAGATTAATAATATTTCGCGTCCGGAAGCCCTGCAGGCGGGAGAAACGATAAAGGTCATCAACGGCCCGTTCCACGCCAGGGTATTTCGCTCGACTTATACGATGGATTTGTATCTTCAGAATACTTATGTCCGTAGTTTCCCCGTGGGTCTGGGCAAGCCGGGTATGGAGACGCCTACAGGGCTTTGGATTGTCAAGCAGGGCGGCAAGCTGATTAAGCCGGTATGGACCGACCCGATTACCGGCAAAACATATCATCCTGAAAATCCGGACTATCCTTTGGGTTCAAGATGGATAGGACTGAAAGGTATTAGTGGACAGGCCAAAGACAGGACCGGCTTTGCCATTCACGGTACAAAAAAGCCCGACGAAATTGGCACTCCCGGCTCACAAGGATGCATCAGACTGCACAATGGCGATGTAACACTTGTCTATAACTTACTGGAGCCGGGCTTCTCGCAGGTGGAAGTCGTGGAATAAATATTTCAGAGTAGAACTACATCTATAGAATAGTATAATCTTAACAT
>Ga0315549_1001776_pt1 | contig 21764 bp, 25 predicted proteins | sample SalMarSW160200MG_FD_203101 | JGI IMG/M metagenome (GOLD analysis project Ga0315549, IMG submission 203101) | Salt marsh sediment microbial communities from the Plum Island Ecosystem LTER, Massachusetts, United States - Salt Marsh Sediment SW1601-200 ... | reverse complement strand
GGCGCGGTTCCGGAGGATACAATCCGGGCAATGGTTGACGGCATTCTCCAGAGGTTCCCGGCTGATGAAACGGGAAGACTTAAAGTGCTTTTAACCTCTTGGGTTGAGCATAACCAAAAGCACGCTGAGAAATTTAGCAAATGGGTGGAGAAAGCAGAAAACATGGAGAGCGACCCAATGTACAGTGGGGCGCTACAGGCAGCCGAAGAGGTAGAAAAAGCCAATGAACAGCTGTCCGATGTCTTGATTAAACTGGGATAAGAGAATTGAACTAGCATCTGATGTCACTTCTTTTAGGACGTAATGTAGGAATGACGAACAACAGGTATAACTCGCACGAGAAGTGCTGCTAATTTGGCTATTGGAGAGACAGGATATTGCCTACGCAAAGCAGTTACGATGGATATGACCTCGAGCCAGCTTGTAATTTGGCTCGCCAGCAGTTGGCCGAGATTGAGGACGTGGAGCAGCTATGCCTCAAAAGCGATGCTAGATACCTGATAACAGGTTCTCAACAGGAAATCGCCATCCAATATCTAAACCTGTTATACCGGATTGCTATGCCGAATGTTGAGGTCTTACCGGCGGATAGCGGGGAGGAAGTCTCGATAAGAGATAGGGTTCTGATTTTGCATTACTTACTCTCGGCCAAGGGAACCGCCATCACCAATAAATTAATTGCTTTCAAGGAACTTCCAGGAGGAGGCAATTATTTTCGGACATTTTCCAAGCGGGCAATAGAACCTCTCGTGGAACACTTTGGCGAACAGCCTCACGCACTAATAGATGTTGCTGCTAAACTAGGCGGCCATAAGGTTGCCTATGGTGATGTAGCCGTAACTGTTAATGCCTTCAGCCGGGTACCTGTAACCATAGTCCTGTGGCAGGGTGATGAGGAGTTTCCCGCTCAAGGGGATATCTTATTTGATGCTGCTATCTCTGATTATCTCTCTACCTATGATGTAACTGTGCTTTGTGAGAGCATCATTTGGAAGTTGGTCAAATTCTCTAGAGAAGGACGTGCATCAGGCCAGTAAGGAAGAAAGACAAAATTTCTACAAGGGATGCACCTGGAAGGGGGGTAGAATGGAAATTTCACAATGGAAAGCAAGTATGGAGAGAGAGCGCGAAACGAAGGATGCTTTCTTTGCCCAACAATGGCAATCACCAATACCGCCGCAAGATAAGCCTCGGTTTAAAGGCTTGGAATACTACCAGCCCGACCCAAACTACAGATTGGAGTTGGAACTTCATGAGCATCGCGAAAAGCAGGCAGTGAGAATGGCTTACACCAAAGGCAATGAGCAAGATTTTGTTCGCTGGGGTGAATTTCGATTCAAGGTAGGTGGAAAGGAGCAAGCTCTCCAGGCTTACAAGCTCAGCCGTAAAGAAGAGATGCTGTTTGTTCCTTTTAAGGATGCAACGTCCGGGAAAGAAACCTATGGGGCAGGTCGTTACCTCGACATTGAGCCTGAGAGAGACCGCACTGCGGAAGGAAAATGGATCCTGGATTTCAACCAGGCTTACAATCCGTGGTGTGTCTATAGCGAAGCTTATACCTGTCCCTTCGTGCCTGCGGAGAACTGGCTCGAAGTTCCAATACTGGCCGGCGAGAAAAATTACCCGTTAAAATGAGGTAGAGCATGAAGTTTTTAATAGCCTTCGGCACAGATGACGGCAAAAATCTCAACAATGACCATGTAGGCATGGCGCAATATTATTACGTTTACGAGTTCTCCGATGGCAGAGAAAAGCTAGTCGAAAAGAGAGAAAACACGCGCTTCGAAGGGGATGAAACAATGAAGCATGGCGACCCGGAGAAAGCTAAGGCTACCTCTTCTGTTTTGAAAGGTGTAGACGTTCTTGTGGGCAGGAAATTCGGGCCTAATCTTCCGAGGTTACTTGGAAAATTCGTCTGCATACTGGTGAGGACAAATACTATCACTAGTGCGATTGAAGCCATCCATAATAACATGGACAGAATAACAGAGGAAAGGAATAAAGAAGAGGGCAGAAAACATATCGTGCTAAAACCGTAACTAAGACCGCGACAGGAGAAAGAAGTTTGTTGAGGTGAAGATATGGAAAATCGCGCTTCTTTCCGAGATTATGCCATTGTTGCCTGTGGGACAGTTAATCTGGAGCTGAATTATCTGAAAGGTAGCGGCTTTCTGGATGCTAAAAAAATCCTGTACACCAAGCCCGGGCGTCATGAGGTGCCCCAGGAGCTCGAAAGCCAACTGATAAGACAGATAGGCGCCGCTAAGAAATACGCAAGTAAAATTATCGTGGTGTATGGTGGTAAATTCTGCTATGTCAATGCTGATAACCCGTATCGGAACATAGATACCATAATTCAGGAACAAGAGGAACCTGGGGTCAGTATTTCCAGAATAAAAGCTACCCATTGCATGGATATGCTGGCCAGCGAGGAAGAAAGAGAGAAAATAAGCCAGGGTAAAGATATTTATTGGCTTACCCCGGGATGGATGGAATACCGCCATTATGTGTATCAGGGTTGGGATAAAGGAACAGCGAATGAAAATTTCCCCAAGCACACCGGCGGAGCAATCATGCTGGATGCGATAGCTTATTATGACAAGGTCATGGAAAATGAGCCTGAGAAGATTCTGGAATTCTCTGACTGGATGGGCATTCCGCTAGAACCCTATAAGATTACACTAAACCGACTGAAGAACTTGCTTTTAGATGAAATCACAACTGAGTAATAGTAAAAGGCACAATTAAGGACATCAGGTAGGGAAAATTAAGAGACATGGGTAAGAAAATCGTTGTTACCGGGAGGGGAGGAACCGGGAAATCAACCTTTGCTGCTTTAGCCAGCCGGTATCTAGCTGCTCCTATGTTGCTTATTGATATCGACCCTGACCAAAGTCTAGCCGAGATGCTTGGAATAGATTTGGAGAAGGAGAAAGTCAGGACCATTTCAGATGCACTCTATGACATCATTGAAGAGAGAAGGCAAGATGGTGGAAATCCCATGCCCCTGCATGACCGGATGGAATATTTACTTAACCGGGAGTGCCTCTATGAGGGAAAAAGATTTGACCTTCTCGTGCTAGGGGCAAAGTTAACCGAAGGCTGTTATTGCGTTCCGGATGACTTGATAAAGGCGATAATCCCCAGGCTGGCTAACCACTATCCGAATGTAGTAATCGACTCGCCGGCCGGGTTGGAGCACCTGAACCGGAAAATAGTATCGGATATAGATGAATTATTTGTGATACTGGACCCGTCTTCAAAATCTCTAAAGCACATAGGGAGGATTAAGGACATTACCCACCAAATAGGGATCAGGTATGGTCACCTTTATTTAGTGGGCAACTATAACTTTGATAGGGATACCGAAGAATATCTGAAGAGTACCGGAGAGGCTTACCTCGGTAAAATTGAATACGATGCCGATGTTCAGGAATACAATCTGGCTGGCAAGTCACTCCTGGAATTACCAGAGGACGCACCCGCTTCTTCCTCAGTCAGAGGAATATTGGCAAAGGCAGGTGAAATGGGGGGGCTAAAACCGGTAAGTAAGCCAACGAGTATTTAGCGATGCTCAAATAGGAGGTATGATTGACATCAGCAAGATCCAAGGTAGAGGTTGGACCTAGGGAAACCCGTTACTATGACCTGTTTTTGAACCTGCTTTCACTGGGGCAGTATTCTCATTTCATAAAAGGGGTTGTTGACAAGATGGGCATCAGTCCCGGTCGGTCAATACTGGACCTCGGGTCAGGTACCGGCAAGAATGATTGTTTCATGGCAAAAAAGGTAGGCTCTCAAGGCCGGATTGTGGGGCTAGACATCAGCAACGAGATGCGAGTAAGAGCTTGGAAGCGTTGCCGTGGGTATCCCAGTGTCGTTTTTGAAAAACAGAGGATAGAGCTATCCCTGCCATACAAGGATGAGTTCGATAAGGTGTTTATTTCATTTGTCCTGCATGGGTTTGAGGATGACCAGAAGGCGGGGATTATCAGCAATGCTTACCAAGCTCTGAAAACGGGGGGAAGCTTCTACATCCTGGATTATGCTCAGTTTGACATTGACAGGATGTGGTCTCCTCTTCGCTACGCATTCGCCCGATGGGAATGCCAGCTGGCTGTGGAATTCCTCAAGCTTGATATAAAGAGCATGCTCTGTGCTCAGGGTTTTACCAACTTCAAAGAGGAGTTTTTCCTCAGGCGGCATCTGCGACTGCTGAGTGCAGTAAAGCCCCCTGATTAACACTATGCGAACAGGGACGGGAATTACATGAATAAGCTAGAGAAGGCTTTAAGTAAATTGTTAGAACATGGTGAGCTTACAAGTTGTTTGGCTTCAGTCCTGGTCAAAGCCTCTAAAAGGGGCAGTATATCCTACCGTGAGGTAGACAAAATAGTCAATGACAATACTGAGGATATTTTACTCTTAGGCAATGAATGGAGACTGCTTCTTCCGGTGAGAACACTTAAGAGCGCCGCCTGGGAGGATCGGCTGCTTCTCTGTGAGCCAGGAGAATTGTACGAAGTACCCAATATTGCTAGATATCTGGTGGAAGAGGCCACTAAGACAGAGCGCTGGGACCCGGAGCGTGCTATAACCAGGATTTTCAAGGAGATGGGTGAGCCAGCCTGGGAGAGAATGCCCAAATTGGTTGAGCGGCTGGAGGAGCAGGCGAAGGACTACAGGGTTACTGCAAGTCAGATAAAGAAAATATGCAGCGATTTAGGCTTAGGAGACAGGGTTGATATGCTTATAGCTGAGCTAAAAGGGAGCGGGGTAATGAGTCCAAAACTGGGTTCGCTTGCCGAAGTATCTCGGGCCGGAACCCCCATTTATGAGCTTAATCCATCGCTATTTATGAAGAAAGGAGAAAGGGGGTAATTGCACAGGTGCAAAAACCAATAGAAGAGATTTTGGGAATGCTGGAGGGCAAAGAGAAGCTGGTCCTGTATGGATGCGGTGGTTGCGCCTCAGCTTTCCACACCGGGGGTGAGTCAGAAGTAAAAGAAATGGCAGATACTCTTGCCGAGCATGGGAAGAGCATCCTGGCTGCCATTGCTCCACCATTTGGGGAGTTTACCTGCTACGCTCCCTGGAGTGCGGAACGGCTAAACAAATATCGGGAGGAGACGGTATTGGAGGCATCTTAATGGTTGAGATTGAGAGGAGAAGCCAGAATGAATTTGCAGTAGTAGTGGAGGGGAAAGGTGACAAGAGGCAGTATATCGTGAGTTTGGATGACAATTATTATCACCTTTGAACCGCAGGTCTTGTGGGATTATAATCAGGATTAGGAGTGGTGCCACCGTCTAGCCTACCAAGAGATAATTGCATACAAAGGAGGATTGCCGAAATGGTGCAGGCAGATAGATTGTCAAATAACTTTTTAATTGTAGTAAACAGCGGAACTGATAAGGCATATAACCACTATGCAGCCTATGTGGTTGCCTTTATGGCCAAGCATGTGGCTAATATCAGCAATGTCACTGTATATTACGGTCCCTACGGCATCGGGATGACCAGGAAAGGGGAACTGGCCAAACTTGCCATCCAGAGTTCAGTTAAGGAACTAATCGCCAGTCAGGTTGAGGGGCTTTCTGCCTCTGATTTGCCTGATAACCTGGAGCAGCTAGCCCGTTTCGAGAAGGACAAGCTCGGAGTCAGCATTGTCTCCTGTGGAACTTTTCATGTCATCGATGGGGCTGGCAAAACAATAGATGACAATTCAGGTATTGAAGACTTCATTACCCCGGTTAAGCTGCCTCAAGCTGCACAAGCCATACTTGAAGCAGATAAGATATACTATCTCTAAGAGCATGCGGTGGTGCCCCCCCCACATTTCGACTGGTGGGAGGAAGATATGAAAGTCATTGGGCTAAATTGACATTATCAATGGGCTGATGGAGCGAGGGGCTGAGGGCATTGTTCTCGGTTGTACTGAACTTCCCCTGCTTATCCGGCCCAGCGATATAGATGTTCCTCTCCTTGATACCACCCGGCTTCATGCTGAAGCGGCAGTCAAAATGGCACTAGCTGAATGAAAGTTGCAACCGTCTATAGTAAACCCGCGGGCAAATTTAGACTTGCCTTAAAGAATGAAGACGATGGAGAATATACCGCAGACTCAGGATAGGTTTGTTACAGCCAACAGCCTAAAACTGCACTATTTGGACTGGGGCAATGCAGATGCACCGCCAATGCTTCTGCTCCACGGCCTCTGCGGTAATGCTCACTACTGGGATTTCTTTGCCCAGGGCATGAGGAATGATTATCATATCCTGGCTCTTGACCAGCGTGGCCACGGTGACAGTAGCTGGGCGGAAAGCTACGGTCCAAGAGATTATGTCCTTGACCTTGAGGTGTTTGCCACCACCCTGGAGCTGGATGATATTGTACTTATCGGTCATTCAATGGGCGGTATCAATGCCATCATCTATGCAGCACGCCATCCCGAGCAGATAAGCCAGTTGGTAATAGTAGACATTGGCCCTGAAATTACTGCTGCTGGGGTCGAGCGAATGGAAAAGGAGCGTGCCAGTGAGCCTGAGGCATTCAACTCAGAGGAGGAAGCGATTAAGTATATGAAACAACTGCAACCACGCTACTCAGAGGTATTTGTCCGACACCAGGCACGGTATGCTTTCAAACGCGATGACAAAGGCAAGCTCACATTTAAGTATGATAGAACTCTTCACAGCACCGAGCTACAGTCACCGCAGTGGCTGCGGGAGTACCTTAAACAAGTTATCTGCCCCACCCTCCTTCTTCATGGTATGGAGAGTGATATACTATCTCGTGAAACGGCTCAAAGAGTAACCCATACTCTGGTATTTGGCTCGGTAGTCGATATTGAACGTGCTGGTCACGGCGTACCGGGGGATAACCCAGACGCATTTGAGGTAGCGGTGCGTAGATTTTTAGGTAGCGGCATTGAGCCGCTTAAAGTAGAGGGGTGATAAAAAGATGCCAATTGAGCCAAAGATAGAGCGCAGTCGGGAGATATTGTATGGAACACCTGGTACCGTCGTTTACAGAGATGGCAGGCCTGTCCTCTGGATTCCTGATGATTTTGGCTCCTTGACCCGTAATCTCTCATACAAAGACCTTGAAGCATTATTGGAAGAGCTCAGGAAATATCTAGAACCCCCGAGTACCGAGGGTAAAGCAGATTAGAACCAGGCAGGAGCACGTTGCCAATGCCTGCTGGTGAGAGTTTGAACAATGACCACGTAGGCATGGCAAAATACTTCTATGTTTACAAATTCTCTGGTAACCAAGAAGAGCTTATTGAACGAAGGGGAAATATCAAGGTTGATGGTGATGTAGCAATAACCGTTAATGCCTTCAGTCGGGTGCCTATAACCATAGTCCGGTGACAGGGTGATGAGGAGTTTCCTCCTCAAGGAGATATCTTATTTGATGCTGCCATCTCTGATTATCTCTCTACCTATGATATAACTGTGCTTTGCGAGAGCATCACCTGGAGGTTGGTCAAATTCCTGAGGGAGGGAAGTAACCAACCCCAAGCTGACTGATATCACTGGGCGATCAGATGAGATGGTGCTGGAAATTGTTATTACAGGAATTCGCGGATATCAGTGACCTGCGCTGGCGGTTTTGGGGGGTAAGCCAATGAGACAAGTACCGCAGAAACAGTAAATAAGGCTGCAAATAAAGTGAAGGCAGATATGTAGCTGCCGGTATTGTCGTATACCCACCCAGCATAGATGGGAGCTACCACCGTGACCGGTGTCGTGAAAATCATCGAGGTTCCTCCGATTGAGCCAAAAGCCTTCCGCCCGAAGTAGCGCGCTCTTATTCCAGCTTCTAAGGGGAGTGCTATCCCCACTCCAACCCAAAAGAGGACAAGGAAAACATATATCATGGCTATAGTTTGGTTTAGCAGGAAGGTAGCAACTCCAGCAGCCTGTACGAGGAATGCTCCTGCCATCAGGAATCGCAGGTACCGTGCCTGAACACGATCCATGAGAAATCCGCCTATCAGCCTTGACGGGGTGCTAGCTAAGATGATAATCCCGAGCAGTGCTGCTGCCTTAACTGGTTCAATACCCATATCGGTTAGAAAAGGCACGCCATGGGTCAGGATTGCTGAAAAGCCCACCATACGAACAGATACAGCTGCGATGAGCAGCCAGTAGGCGCGCGTCCTCAGCGCCTGCCTGAGGGTAAATTCCACTTCTTGAACCTCGGCGGCATATTTTACGCCCCTGTCTACTGTCTGGTTTACCTCCTCATCTGGCTCTACTTCAGTTGTGGTGCCATCGGGAAGCAGCCCGTAGTACTCTGGTCGGCGTGGCCTCACAAACAGCCAGGCAAGCGGCAAGCCAACAAACCATATACCTAGCCCACCTATAACGCAGGTCATCCGCCAGCCCTGTGTGAAGACAAGCCAGGCAACAAGTGACAGCACCAATCCAGCAAACCCAGTAAAAAGCCACCTAACGCTTAGGGCTATTCCCCTCTTCTTCACAAACCAGCTCGCAATTGCCTTATCTACGGGTATTTCTAAGCCGATATTGATGCCTGTTCCCAGTATAACTCCCCAAACTACATAAAAAGTCCACAGCGAATTTATGAAGTTCATCAATATGAGGCCTAGACCGGCGATAAACATGCCGATAGTAATTAAGAGTCTCGGGCCGAATCTGTCAACAAGCCACCCTGTTAGTGGCGCCTCAAGCCCATAACCAAGCCTTCCAATACTAGCAGCAACAGATGTCACTGCCCGACTAAATCCAAATTCTGAAGCTATAGGTTTGAATAGTGCGGAGAACCCGTGAACCTGAAAGCCAATTCCCCACGCGGATAAAAAACTACCAGCTAGAACAGTCCACCAACCAAAAAATACCTTGGGGAACTTCCCTTTCCTAATCAAGAAGCTCTCTCTCTAGAAAATCTTGGATAAACTACCAATCTACACCCTGTAAGGAGGAGCTACCGGATAGAGTGAATTTCCCCTTCTTTAAGCCAAGACACTTTCCGATGGCTCTCACTTTTATGATACTCCTACAGAGTCTAGCTATCAAATTGATTGTAAGCCAATGGGTTGCTGTAGTAACACTTGCTTGAAAAGTGCAATGTCGGGGCTATTGCTATTGCTCATTGCAGAATAAATTTCGGCAGCTAGGGTAAAACCCAAATCGATAAACAAAGGCAGTGGTGCTGAATCTGCGGATGGTATAGATATTCTGTCCGGTTTTACTTTAGCTTATGAATGCTACAAGACCTGAAGCTGTCAGTAAAACGGGGCTGTCATTGTCTGATTCTCCCTTCAATGTTAAGCAATATTTTGGATACTTATAGGGATATAAGAGCTATATTTGGTTAAGTTTACAAACTGAAATACGCGAGAGTGTTTAAAAACGGTTTGTCATTGCGAGGGCGTAGCCCGAAGCAATCTCTATCATCTGATTAAGTATATCAATGGGATTGCCACGCTTCGCTCGCAATGACAATATTGTACAATCTTGCATCGTACTTTAGTTTGATTTTTAACTCGTAACTGGGTTAGAATATCATGTTAGCCAATTAATTTTCAGCTTTGGAGGTACGGAGTGAACACTACGGATTTTCTCAATATAGCCACGGCCATTTGCCCCGATAAAGCGGCCATAGTTTTTGAAGACAAAAGGTACACGTTCAGCCAGCTTAACGAGCGGGTAAACCGGCTGGCTAACGGACTTCAAAAGTTGGGTGTGAAGAAGGGCGACCGGGTATCCTTCATCCAGGTCAACTGCAACCAGTGCGTGGAGACGTATTTCGCCGTAGCTAAAACGGGCGCTATCTACCTGCCGCTGAACTTCCGCGCCAAGGAAAAGGAATTTACCTATATGCTTAACACCGCCGAGGCTACCACCCTGATAATCGGCGAGCGTTACGTACCCATGATAAAGTCCATACAACCCGAACTCAAGTACCTGAAGAACCTTATTTCTATTGAGACCAAGCATGATGACATGCTGTATTACGAAGACATTCTTGAGTCATCGCCGGCCGACGAGGTAGTGGCCGAAATTGACGATGATGATACCACCATCCTGTTGTTCACCGCCGGCACCACCGGTTTCCCGAAAGGAGTAATGCTGTCTCACAACAGTTTCAGCTCGTACATGCTGGAAAATGTTTCGCCGGCTGACCCGGTCTCTGATGAAAGCAATATCCTTACCGTGCCTCTCTACCATGTCGCCGGGATTCAGGCGATGATGGCGGCCATCTACGGCGGCCGGACGCTGGTGATGGAGCGCCAGTTCGAGCCCGAGGAGTGGATGACCCTGGTCGAGAAGGAGAAAGCCAACCGCGCCATGATGGTGCCCACCATGCTCAAGCAGCTGCTCGACCACCCCGATTTCAAAAAGCACGATTTGAGCAGCCTCCGGGTGATTACCTACGGCGCCGCCCCCATGCCCCTGCCTGTCATCAGGAAGGCGTTAGAGGAATTTCCCGGAGTCAGCTTTATTAATGCCTTCGGCCAGACGGAGACGGCCTCCACCATCACCGCCCTGGGGCCGGAAGACCATGTCCTCACCGGCACGGAGGAAGAAAAAGAGAAGAAGCTCAAGAGGCTGGCTTCCATCGGCAAGCCGATGGCCGATGTCGAGATGAAGGTAATCGACGATGATGGCAACACGCTGGGCCCCAATGAGGTCGGCGAGATTCTCGCCCGGGGTCCGCGGGTCATGAGCGGCTACTGGAAGGACGAGGAAAAGACGGCCAAGACCATCGATAAGGACGGCTGGATTCATACCAGTGACGTCGGCTACGTGGACGAGGACGGCTACTATTTCCTTTCGGGCAGGTCGAGCGACATGATTATCCGGGCGGGTGAAAACATTTCGCCCGAGGAACTTGAGAACGTTATCCGCGAGCATCCCAAGGTAGAGGATGTCGCCGTTATCAGCGTCCCCGACGAGACCTGGGGCGAGGAGCCGCGAGCCGTGGTGATTCCCAAGAAGGGTGAGAAGCCCACCGAAGAGGAAATAATGGAGTACTGCCGGAAGCATCTGGCCAGTTTCAAGAGACCGCGGACGGTAGTCTTTGTGGACGAGCTCCCCCGCAACCCCATGGGCAAGCTCGTCAAGCGTGAAATACGGGAGAAGTACGGGAAACCTTAAAAAAATTGTATGATAATGTCATTCTCGGGCTTGACCCGAGAATCCAGACACCCATACCTCTCCACTGGATTCCAGCGGAAGTTGGAATGACGGTTCGTAAGTGCTGGATTCCCGCCGGAGTTTACCCCGTACGCCGATACGGGGCGGGAATGACTGAAAGGCTTAGAGAGTAACTTTTTCCTTGACTCTTTGCGCCACTTTCGACATCGTCTCCCCGGCTTTCGCCCTGATGAGGACGGCGGCCTGGTGGTCCATGGGGGTCGAACTGAGGTTGACGATAACGAGTTTGGCGCCGGCCTCGACCGCATATATGGGCATGAAGGCCGCCGGGTAGACCACCAGCGTCGAGCCGATGACGATAAAAAGGTCGGCGGCCATAGCGCGGCGGCTGGCCTCTTCCAGCACTTTGACCGGCAGCTGCTCCCCGAACATGACGATATCCGGCTTGAGCATACCCCGGCAGTCCTCGCAGTCCGGAATTTCTTCGCCCCTGTCCAGCCTGGGCTTAATCTCGTCCAGAGGATAACGCCGACCGCACTCCAGACATATTACCCACTGCATATTACCGTGAAGCTCGAACACCCTGTCGTCGGGGACGCCCGCCTTCTGGTGCAGGTTATCGATATTCTGGGTAATGACGCAGTCCAGCTTACCAAGTCGGTAAAGCTCGGCGATGGCATCGTGGGCCGCGTTCGGCATCGCCTTATCGGTCAGCATCCCCTCCTTTAATATGTGCCACTGCTTGCGCCTCGATTCGGGGTTGCTGAGGAATTTATCTATGGTGAAATCATCCGGGTCGAACCTGTCCCAGATGCCGCCCGGACTACGAAAATCGGGAATGCCCGACTCCGTGCTGATGCCGGCGCCGGTAAAGACGACCAGTTTCCGACTCTCCACAATAAGGTCGGCCGCTTTTTCCGCCAGAGCGTCTAAATCCTGACTATCCATTTCAGTCTCTCTCATTCACTGATGAAGCCAGCAGTCGACGGCCCAGCTTATCTTCTAGCTCCAGTCCCTCGGCCAGGGTGAGGTCAAGTCCCCGCGTTACCGCCTGTTTGGCATAGCTTACCGCCAGCGAATTATGCGACTTAATTTTAACGGCGAGTCTTTCGGCTTCCGATAATAAATCGGCGCGGTGTACTACACGATTGACCAGCTTCCGTCGATAGGCTTCCTCCGCCGTGAGCCACCGACCACTCATGAGCATTTCCAGCGCCGCCGCCCCGCCAATCGTCCGGGGCAGGGTCTGGCTGCCGCCGGCGGCCGGTATGATACCCAGTCCCGGCTCCGGCAGGCCGAAGCGGGCGTCCTCCGAGGCCAGCCGGATATCGCAGCAGAGGGACATCTCAATCCCGGAACCGAGCACGTAGCCGTGCAGGGCGGCAATAAACGGCTTATCGATGCTCAGGAAAAGTCCCCAGACGTCCCTTTCGAAGCGCGCCTGCCGCGCGATTATCGGCGACGGCGCGGTGAGGAACTCGGTGAGGTCAGCGCCGGCGCAGAAGGCCTTCTCCCCAGCCCCCTTCAGGATGGCAACCTCAACTTCGGGGTCGTCCCTGATGGCGCCCAGCACCTCATAAAGCTCGTCCCGCATCCTGATGTTGTAGGCGTTCAGCGCCTGGGGACGGTTGAGGGTGACATAACCGATACCGTCCTGCTTTTCGTAGATAATGACTTCGAAAGCACCCATGGTGTGTTATCGCCCCTTATATTTCGGGGGTCTCTTTTCCAGATAGGCTTTAATACCCTCGGTACGGTCGGCGGTGGTATGCAGCAGGAAGTAAAGGTCTGCCTCCAGGCGCAACCCCTGTTCCAGCGTCATGTCCAGTCCTTTATTGACCGCTTCCTTGAGATACCTCAGGGCGATGGGTCCCTTGGCGGCAACGGTCTCCGCCAGCTTCCCGGTTTCTTCCGCCAGCGCCTCAGGAGGTACTACCTGGCTGACCAGTCCTATCACCAGAGCCTCGTCGGCGCTTATGATATCGCCGGTCAGGAGCAGTTCCAGGGCTTTACCCCGCCCGACGATGCGGGGCAGTCGCTGGGTGCCCCCATCCATCGGGATACACCCGCGCGCAACCTGCGGCAGGCCCAGTCGCGCTTTACTTGAGGCCAGGCGGATATCACAGCTGAGGGCTATTTCGAAGCCCTCTCCCAGGGCATCGCCGTTAATCGCCGCGATAACCGGTCGGTCGTACCTCGCTATAACGGCGGCGCCACGGGGGGGCACATCCCCCGACTCTCCCTCACCGAAGTTACAGAAAGCATCGCCGGCCCCGGTAACTGTCACCACGTAAACATCGTCGTCCTGGTTTATCCGGTTGCAGACTTCCTCCAGCTCCTGTGCCATCTGCCGATTTACCGCGTTGCCGGCATCCGGGCGATTCAGGGTTACGCGAGCAATGTGGCTCTTCTTCGAATAAACAATGGTTTTATAAGGCATATTACCTGTCTCCCACCCGGGACGCAGTCCAAGCTAATCTTAAACCGACTTTCATAGCAGCGTCAAGGTTAAAAACCATTAAAACCGCCACTTGATAAATTTAGCACTTGATAGTATAGTTTAACAGATGCCTCCACTAACTATGGAAGATTTGAAATTAGTCGTTAAGCCCGAGGCTGCCCGGCTATTGATTAAAATCAGCCGATTCCTTACCGAAGAAGGTATCCCTTCATACCTTGTCGGCGGTTTCGTGCGCGATATGATGCTGGGACGCGAAACGGCCGATATTGATATCGCCGTGGCTGCCGACGCTCTGTCAGTTGCCCCTGAAGTTGCCGCCGCTCTCAATGGTAAATATATCCCGCTCGACGAAGAAAACGGGGTGGGCAGGGTAGTCCTGCCCGACAACAAATGGCAGATTGATTTTACCACGTTTAAAGGCAGCATCGAGCAGGACCTGGCCCGCCGCGATTTCACCATAGATGCCATGGCCATCGAGCTTGATAAGAGTTTCAAAACCATTCTCAATACCGGGAGGCTTATCGACCCCTTCAACGGCCGGGAAGACCTGCGCCAGAGCCTGGTGAGGGCTGTCAGCGAGACTGTCTTCGAAGCCGATGCCGCCCGCCTGATACGGGCGGCACGCCTCGCCGCAGAACTCGGCTTCGGTATCGACGACTTTACGGAAACACTGATTCACGAGAACAGTCGACTCATCACGGACGTCGCCGGCGAGCGGGTACGGGAAGAGCTGCTGCGACTGCTGACTCTACCCGGCGCCGGACACAGGCTGGCCTATCTGGACAAGCTGGGACTGCTCACCGCCCTGATACCGGAACTGAATCCGTCCCGGGGTGTCGACCAGCCCAAGGTGCATGTCTGGGACGTTTTCGACCATTCCATCCAGACCGTGGCGACCGTTGAGTTCGTTCTCAGGGAGGGAGCCTGGGAATACGCCGCCGAAGAAATCCTGGCCCCGGTACCATGGTCGCCAGAACTGAGCCGGCACTTCGACCGGGAAATAAGCAGCGGCAGCACGGGAAGGTCGCTGCTCAAACTGGCGGCGCTGCTCCATGACATCGCCAAGCCCCAGACTAAAACTACGGATGATGACGGCCGGGCGCGTTTTCTGGGACACCCGCAGGAAGGTGCCGCTACCGCCGCCACCATCATGGAAAGGCTGAGATTCAGCAGCCGGGAAATTAAGCTGGTAGAACTCTTGGTAAAATATCATATGAGGCCGACACAGATGAGCCACGAAGGTATCCCCACCAGCCGGGCCATTTACCGCTACTTTCGAGATACCGGCGAGGCGGGCATCGACCTGCTTTTCCTGTGCCTGGCCGACCATCTGGCCACCCGAGGCCCTTCCCTGGACCTGCGCCAGTGGCAGGAGCACGCGCAGATGACCGAGTACGTGCTGGCCAGACACTTTGAAGAGGAAAGCCTGTCCGCGCCACCCAAACTGATTGACGGTAATGACGTGATGAAAATCTTCGGGCTGAACCCCGGCCCCAGAATTGGGGAGCTACTGGAAACCCTGCGAGAGGCGCAGGCCGCCGGAGAAGTGACCACCAGACAACAGGCCCTTGATTACATTGGGCATTTATTGAATAATCAGACTCAAACACTCCGTAGTGAACCGTCTCAGGGAGAACAATGACCAGAAAAAACGCCATTTCACTATTAGTGATATTGTTAATCTTCGGTTTTACGCTGTGGGCCATACTACCCATAGACGCAGTGAAACTCGGCAGGAAGGGACTGCATCTCGGACTTGACCTTGTCGGCGGTGTGCACCTCGTCTATGAGGCCGACTTTACCGCCAATGCTACCGGAGATGATAAAAACAGGGACATAAACCGGGCAGTAACCACCATCCAGCAGCGTATCGACAAGTACGGTGTCACCGAACCGATAATCCAGAAAATGGGAGATGACCGTATCCTGATACAGCTGCCGGGATTCACCGATATTGATGCCGCCAAGAGCCTGGTCGAGCAGACCGGCTTCCTCGAGTTCAGAGAGGTGGAACTAACCGACGTGGGACAACCGGTTACCCTCGGTGATTACCTGGAACAGACTCAGCTCCAGCTTTTTGATAAGCAGGAGAAAGGCGAGCGAATCTTCGTCGCAACCATGATGGACGAAGAGGGAAACATGCAACACAAGACTGTAGCCTTCCTGGTCAGTGATGATAAAGATATCAGGCTTACAGACCCGGCCGGTAACCCGGTAGATAAAGAAGCATTAAATGAATTCGCCGGTGGTCTATCCTGGATTTCCGCCAGAGGGGATGACGGCACCCCCCTCACCGGTGAGTTTTTAGCCGACGCTGCCCCGACGATAAGTCGAGATATTACCCCCAGTCCCCAGGTATCCATCGAATGGAACAGTGAAGGGGGCACAATTTTCGACGAAATTGCCAAGCGCCTGTATAGTCCTGAAGGAGATTATTCACCGCAGCATCTTCTGGGTATATTCCTGGACAGCACTCTCCTTTCGTCTCCTAAAATCAATGAGCCAGCCTACCACGGCAGTGGCGTTATCACCGGCAGGTTCACGCGCGTAGAAGTAGAAGAACTGGCTAACCTGCTTAAATCGGGTGCTCTGCCCATGCCGTTAAAGCAGCCGCCACTTTACCAGGAGAAAATCTCGGCCACGCTGGGAGCTGATTTTATTCAGATGAGCTGGATGGCCGGGCTTATCGGAATCATACTCGTCATGCTGTTCATGATTGCCTATTACCGCTTACCGGGGTTTTTAGCCAGTCTGGCCCTTATCTTCTATGGAACTTTAGTGCTGGCGCTCTTCAAACTGATACCGGTGACTCTTAGCCTCGCCGGTCTGGGAGGCTTCATCCTGTCTATCGGCATGGCCGTTGACGCCAATGTCCTCATCTTCGAGAGGATGAAGGAAGAAATCAGAATGGGGCGGACGCTGGGCGCCGCCGTCGAGGCCGGCTTTAACCGTGCCTGGTCAGCCATCAGGGACAGTAATATAACCACGATAATCGTATGTATTATTCTTTTCTGGCTCGGCAGCAGCATCGTTGCCAGTGCCCCGGTCATGGGCTTCGCCCTGACGCTGCTCATCGGTGTGATAGTAAGTATGTTCACCGCTATCGTCGTTACCCGGACGCTGCTTCGACTTTTCATTCATAGTCCTCTGTCCAAGAAGACAGCATTATTCAGCGTAGACAGGGGTAAGAAATAATGTTTGATGTAATCGGTAAAAGGTTCTGGTATTTTCTTATCTCCGGGATAGTAATTCTCGTCGGTATTATTTCGCTGCTGAGCGCCGGCCTGCCCTCGGGTATTGAATTCAGCAGCGGCTCCATGCTGACGGTAAAATTCGAAGAGCCGGTAGAGTATGACCTGTTCAAAGAGGAGCTGGTCAGTCTGGGCTACACTGATGCTATTATACAAAGCGCCGGTGAAGGGCAGTTCTTAATCCGCACCCATGAGTTGAGCGATAGTGAAAAGGCGCAGTTAGAGAACTCTCTATCCGACCGCTTCGGGCAGGTAACGGAGGCGCAGTTTTCCTCGGTGTCACCCCAGGTTGCTTCGGAAACGGTGAATAATGCCGTCATCGCCGTAGCCATAGCGGCTGTCGGCATACTGCTCTACGTTACCTGGGCCTTCCGCCGCATGCCCAGGCCTTTCCACTACGGCACATGTGCCATAGCAGCCCTGGTGCACGATGCCCTGATTGCCATGGGAGTCTTCTCCATTCTCGGCGCCCTGATGGGCTGGGAGATTAACCTCATGTTTATCACCGGTCTCCTGGCTGTTATCGGCTATAGTGTCAATAACACCGTGGTTGTCTTCGACAGAATCCGGGAGAACCTGACCAAGGGAATCGGCAGCACCTTTGAAGCCGTGGTGAATAACAGTCTGGTAGAGACCCTGAGCCGTTCCGTGAATACCAGCCTGACCACGTTAGTAGTCGTCCTGGCGCTGCTCCTCTTTGTCGGAGCATCTATCCAGAATTTCGTCGTCGTTCTTATCATCGGCATAATCGCCGGCACCTTCAGCTCTGTCTGCGTGGCACCGTCACTACTGGTGGTGTGGGACAAGGGCGAATGGGGCAGATTTATTCCATGGCGCAAGCCCTCCAAACCAAAGGCCTGATAGCAGGAAAAAGCAATGTTTTCCGGTAGTAGCGGCGCAGCCAAACTCTCCATAATCATCGTCGTTGGCCTGATAGTGCTCAAGGTTGTCGTGGGCGTTATCACCGGCAGCCTGAGTGTCCTGGCGCAGGCGGTCGACAGTTTCCTCGACCTGTTTGCCGTCAGCGTTACCTTCCTGGCCATCCGGATTGCCGCCAGGCCGGCTGACGAGGAACACCCCTTCGGCCACGGTAAGGCGGAGAACATTGCCGCCATCATACAGGCAATATTGATATTCATCGCCGGGGGTTCCATCATCTACTCGGCAGTGCGCCGCATTCAGACCCACGCCGCTCTGGAAATGACCGAGGCCGGCATCGGGGTGATGGCCGTCTCCATCATCGCCAGTATTTTCCTCTCCCGCTACTTGCTCAGGGTAGCTAAAAAAGAAGACTCGATGGCGCTGGAGGCTAACGCGCACAACATCGCCGCCGATGTCTATTCCGCCGCCGCGGTCTTCGTCGGGCTTATCGTGGTACGTTTAACCGGCCTTGTCATCATCGACGCTATCCTGGCCGGACTGGTCGCCCTGTATATTCTCAAAGTGGCTGTTGACGTTCTGAGAAACTCTCTCGGCGGGCTGGTGGACGTGAAGCTGCCGGATGACGAGGAAAACAGCGTCAGGGCGGCCATTACGGAACATTTCGGCAGGGAGGTGGTCAGCTTTCACAAGCTGCGCACCCGCAAAGCCGGCAGCCATCGTTACATCGACCTGCACCTGGTCATGCCCAAGCACGTCAGCATCGAAGAAGCTCACAATATGTGTGACCACCTGGAAAAAGATATCAAGGAAAAGCTTGTCCATACCGATGTGACAATACACGTAGAACCCTGCGATGAAAACTGTGACTCTTGCGACCTTACGTGTGACGAACGGAAGGGGTAGAAATTTTTATCCCCCCGCCTGTACGTAGTTAATAATCCCCTTGACGATGAACTGCCCGCCGAAGTAGAGCAGCGCCAGACTCAGGACGACAAAAATCCACTCCTGTACCCTCTGACTCCAGAATGAGTGTGTCTTGTAGACCGTAAAGGAGACCAGAGACAGCCAGACCAGGTCGCACAGCCAGTGCACCACGATGAAGAGAATCAGGCCCGAGGTACCGACAGCACTAAGGAAGGTCATCAGGAGCAGACTGCCCACCGTCACCCACCACACCAGGAAGAACGGGTTTAGCCCGCTCATGAGAATACCGGCGACGAAGGCATTATAGGTCGTGTCCTTACCTTCTCTGGCCAGTTCCCGGCGGGCACGGAAAAGTCCGACGCTCATCCAGGCAATCATGCCGCCGCCGAGCACGCTGAGCGCCAGCTGCACGATATCGTTCTGGAAGAAGTGCGCCAGTCCGAAGTAGATGAGGAGTATCAGGGGAACCTCGATGACGGCATGGCCCAGGGATACCCATACGCCGGCCCACGGTGATTTCAGGCTCTTGGCCAGGGTCACGGTAAACATGGGCCCCGGCATCATCACACCCGATAGTGAAGTTACGACAACAGTTCCTAACGCCGCCAGCATTAAAGCTCCCTCTAAATAGAAAATGGTTCTTTCCATTATAGCAAATACGAACGATTTTTATCTTGTTAATTTTTAAACCCCCTCAAACTCCCCATGCGTATTAAGCGGGGCGTCTAAGAGCGGCGTCAGCCCCCCTTTTATATATCGCTCCCGCTTGAGTTCACACTTTTATTGCACTATACTTAGGCGAAAAGGGGGCAGGATAGTTGTCACTGGACCTGACCAAGGTAGCGGCGCAGGTCGGCGCCATGATTTCCGGACTTAAAGACACCCGCGCGGAACGCGAAAAACGACTCCGGTTCGCCCTGAAAACGCTAGGCAACCCGGCTATCAACCTCGACGCCTTGAAGAAGAAATGCGCCGCCAGTAAAACGACCTGGCTGGTGGCCGAACTGGTCGATGGACTCGCCCGGCGCTACCCGGAGCCCCCCACCCCCGCCGACTTCACCGTCATGGCCAGCGACGGCTCCCATATCGACGTCGACCGTCACCGCTCGACGCGCTGCTACCTGATAAATATCGGCTCGGTGGCTATCACCTACGGCAGCCAGCCGGATGCCGCCCTTTCGAGCTCTCCACGCCTCTACTCCGACGATAAAGACCTGGCCATTACGCCGCCGGGGGGCGGACGCGAGCAGCCGGTGGAGGGAACCATCCTGGGCATTAAACGCAGCATCGAGGAATGCCGCCACCTGGCCGACCTGGCTGCCGGACAGCCCGCCGGTAGCACCAGCCTGGCCTTGCTCGACGGCACGCTCATCCTCTGGGGACTGGAAGCGTACCCGGAGTTCGTCACCGATGTTCTGCTGGTCAACAGCCTGCTGAAATACCTCGATGCCATGAGAAAGCTCAACGAGGAAAGAAAGGTGGCCCTCGCCAGCTACATCAGCTTTCCTCGCAGCACGGACGTCGTCAACGTGCTGAGGGTAGCCATCTGCCCACATGATATTCCCGACTGCGACCGCGATTGCCCGCCGGGTAAGGAGAGGGACTGCGAGGCGGTGGCCGGCGTGCGCGACCGCGACCTCTTTATTAATCTGCTGGAAAGAGGGGAAAGGTCGGAGCTGTTTATCAGTCCGTCCAAGATAGTCAAAGAGCACTACGGAGAACACCGCGTCTATTTCTTTTACCTGAGAGTCGACGACGAGATAGCCAGAGTCGAGATTCCGCAGTGGGTGGCGGAAAGCGAGCCTTTACTAAATCTCACCCACAGCCTGGTGCTGGACCAGTGCCGCCGCGGGCACGGCTATCCGGTGGTGCTTTCCGAAGCCCATGAGCAGGCGGTGGTTACCGGGGCGGACAGGGAAAATTTCTGGGAGCTGGTGGAATCGTCACTGGTCGAAGAGCACATTGCGAGCACAGGCTCTGCGAAAAGCATGAGTAAAAGGACGCGGTGGGTGTAACGATATCAAAGAGAGGACTTTGATGACCGAGCTTACGAGTGAGTTAGTTAAGAATATGGTGAAAGACTTCGGCGCGGATTTAATCGGTATAGCATCCGTCGACCGATTCGAAGGGGCACCGCCGGGACACGGACCGCTCGACCTGATGCCGCAGGCGAAGTCGGTAGTCGTGGCCGGCGTCAGGATTCCCGACCCCGTCGTGGACTATGACGAGTACCACCTCAAGATGACCGAGATGTCGCCGGAGATGAGCATCCACGCGAATATCGAAAATTTTTACATGCTGATGGGGCATTATACGCTGGACATGATGCTCAACATCATCGCCACCAGGCTGGCTAATTACCTTGAAATAAACCACGGCCTGCGCACGCTGCCCACCCCCAACACCCAGCACACCGGCCTGGGACACCCGGTCATGGCGGCGCTGCTGGGCTTTTTCTCGCAGCGCCACGCGGCGGTCCGCGCCGGACTGGGCGAGTTCGGCTTCAGCGGACTGGTCATTACGCCGCAGTTCGGCCCGCGCGTACGCTACGTCTCCATCATAACCGAGGCCGAGCTTGAACCCGACCCGCTCCTGACGGAGAAGGTATGCATGAGGGGTAAATGCGGCGGCGAGGCCGGCCCCAGGTGCCAGCAGAAATGCGCCAACGGAGCTTTAAAGCTGCGTCCGGACGTCGACCTGGAAGCCATATTCATCGACAGCCCGGTCAGCTTCGAACGGTTTAAATGTATAAATATGTCAACCACCGAGGGCATTTTCGGCTGCACCTTCATCGGCACCTGCCTGCGCGACTGCCCGGTGGGCCAGCAGGTGACAAAGGGGAGATAGTAACAGTCATATTGTCATTCCAGCGAAAGCTGGAATCCAGAGGTGGGGAAAAGGGGAGGTGATAGTAATTGAGGATGAAGTGGGTGTAACATGATTTTACGACCTTACCCCCCCTTAAGATATATTAAGGAAAAGGAGGATAAATCATGGTTAGGCAGAAAATGGATAAAGAGGTCAGGAAAGTACTATTAGGTGCACGAAAGAAAATCGATGCACTTGCTAAAGCAGATGGGAATGAAACTGAAACACGTAAAAATGTAAACTTTA
>Ga0315549_1001774_pt1 | contig 21766 bp, 20 predicted proteins | sample SalMarSW160200MG_FD_203101 | JGI IMG/M metagenome (GOLD analysis project Ga0315549, IMG submission 203101) | Salt marsh sediment microbial communities from the Plum Island Ecosystem LTER, Massachusetts, United States - Salt Marsh Sediment SW1601-200 ... | reverse complement strand
TTTTATAGATAGAATTGAAGATCGAATAAGTCTGAAAAAACTTCTTTACAAAAAATAAATAAAAGGTGGTTCAATTATTATCTAAACAGACTTTTAAAACCATAATTATCACTATTTGTAAAATATACATTTTCTTTAGATAATATACTATTTATTTTCTGAAAAAAAAGTTCTTGGTGAGGATTTCTGTTCTTTTTGGAAGGAACACTAATATATATAGGAATCTTTTTTATTTTAGAAATATAAGTAGAATAAACTCTACTGAGAAAATTTTTTATTATTTTATTTAAATTATTATTTGGATTGAGGAATTCATTATTTTTATCTAAATTTACAGAAATATATTGAATTAATCCAGAATCAATATTATTTTGATCAATATTTGCAATGTCAAAAATTCCGTTATTATCTTCAATATTAATATCACGAATAATCAACATAGGCTTCTCAGACAAATAAATCATTGATCCTTCAATATGGTTCCATAAAGTAGGTTTCTTTCTTTCTTGTTATCAGTAACTATATCTCTAGGAAAACCTATAACTAAAGCTCCAAATGATTTCTTTATTGCATTCTTAATATGTATAAATCCTTTTAAATGTGAATGAGAAGTAATTCCCAATGTATTCCTTATAAATCTATAATTATCAATATGATAATTATCAATTATATTATAAATTAAGTTTACAGATTCTTCAATTTTCTTATTATAAGGAGGAGTTGATATACTTATAAAAATAGGAATTTGTTCCATATAAATCTAAAAGAATAATTTAAGTAAAGATATAAATTTTATGTTTAGGTCGATATATTATATTCTATTAAAATACTAATAATAGAAGGTAATCAATGTTTATTCTTCTTTATCATTACTCAAAGGAAACTTTCGAATATATCCATAATCCAAGTATTTTTTAATATAAAATTGATATATTTATATTTTTCTTAAAAATCTTTTTTTTAATGGAAAAGATCAGGTTTTACATGGAAAATGGAATTGAAAGTCCACTATTATCTTATTGTTATTATCAATTTTAATCGTAAAATAACTATTTGACTAGATTCACTTTTATAAATGATCTCTGTTTTTAATTAAAGAAATAGAAGATTTAAACAGATAATAGGAAATCTCAGTAAGATATTTACCTAATTTAAGTAGAATAGGAGGTTCTATTGATTTATTTTTATTTGAATATTTCTAAAGATTTTTATTTTGAGTAATAAGTCATATTTATTATAGAATTTACAGATTTGCACGAGAGTTTTCGTATAGTTCTTTTAATGCATCATCTTGATCATTAGGCAAAAGTCTAAAATACCTTTCAAAATAATGTACCGATAATTTATAGTCCATGAGTTCATTGAAAAGGCTACCAAGTTGTTTTAAAGCTTCTTTTTCATTCTTGTTATAAGAAAGTGCTTCTTCATAACATTCCACGGCTTTCTCATATAATTCCTTAAATTCATACACCATCCCCAATGAACACCATGCTTTAGAATTACTTCCATCAAGAAAAACTAATCTCTCATACCATTCAATAGCTTTATCTATATCATGGGGGAAATAGTGTTTTGCCATTAATTCTGTTGCTTCCTTGTTATATTCATCCAATTCAAGGATCTTCCCGAGATTTTCCATTAATTTATCATTTTCTCCTTTTTCAAAATAATCTTTGCTTGTAATGAGTAATTTTTGAATTTTAGGATTAATTTTTTGATTTGCTTTTTGATAATAACTTTCCGCTTTCTTTTTATCCCCTATTAACTTGTAAATATCTCCTATCGAATTTAAAATTTCACCATTATTAGGATCTGATTCGATTATTGTATTATAACATTCAAGGGATTTTTGATAATCATTAAGAAGGAAATGGATTGAAGCCATTTTATTCCAAATAGTATTCTTCTTTGGCTTGTATTGAACTATTATTTCATATATTTCTAATGCTTCATTATACTGACTTAGAGATAAAAAAATATCTCCCAATTCTTCTAAAAATTGTATTATTGATCTCTGTTCATACATATCAGAAGGTTTAGGATGTAAGTGATGATATTCTCGGAAGAATTTGAGTGCCTTTATATACAGGGGAAGGCGCGGACCCTGATGGATGGAAGACTCTGCTTTTTCTTTGAACTCTCGTGCTGCGTCAAAAAACATCTCGCCTAAAACATTTCTTGCAACGCGTGAATCAGGATATATTTCTAAAGCTTTATTATAACATTCAAGAGCTTTTAATTTTTTACCACGTTTCCTATGCAAAGAACCTAATATATAAAGCGCGCTTAATTGATATGAGGCGGGATCTTCCATTTTTTCACAACATTTCAAAACAAATTTATATTCCTTATTTTCAAGGAATAATGCTGCTTTTTTTTCCCACAAGTCTGTATTTTTTGGTTCATAATCCATTACCCATTGATAACATTCTTTAGCACGTTTTTTATCTCCATTTTGACGGAATTTACGACCTAACTTAATCTTTTGAATTATTGAATCAGATTCTTCATCAGAATTCATGAATAATATAATTTTTATTAGAATAAAAATAAATCTATTAGTTTAAATCAATTAATCTTGAAAGATATTAAGAGAATCATTATTTATTAAATCATTATATAACTTTAAAGTAAAAAAAAAGGAGTAAATTTTAGATACTTAAAAAATTACTTCATCACTAGGACATATCCTTGCAAAGTCTTTAAAAATTTTTTAGATTATATGTCCCCTTTTTTTCCTACAATTGATTTATCTTGAATTGACATAATAATATATATTTCTGATTATTTATTCTTTTTCAGAAAAATGAATAATTTTCTTAAGTGTTATTAATCTAATAATCTTTCCATGGAAAATGATGATTTTTTAATGGAAAATGGATTTAAAAGTCCACTTTCGTGAACAGAAAATTATATGTATGTGATATCTCTATAATATTTTTTAAATAAAAAATGTTAATAATTAGATTGAAATAAAAAAGATCTAATACTTTTTAGATATGAATTAGAATTTGTTATTTAAATTTAGAATAACCATCCCATTTTTTATCATTTCTGGTATATGTAGTTAAAATATATTTCTTGAATAAAGACTATAAATTATTGAAATGCTGTATAAAATTACATTCTTCGTTATGATAAATTATATATTCTTTAAAGCCACTTGTGGATAGTATAACTGTTACAACAAAATTTTTATTATTATCAAAATACTCAAAAATTTTATTCTCAAGAGTATTAAGATATTCATTCTCTTCTTTAGATTGTAAACCATTTTGAGTTTGTATCAATAATTTAAAGGAAATACCAGAACATAAATTGAAATATCCTTTTCCCTTAATTTTTTTAACACCAAAATTACGTCTTATAATCATTGGTTTTCCTTGATGTTCACTTGTACCTATTACCCAATCATCTTTTATTTCAGGCATTTTTTTTGGCATTTAGATTCCTTTCTCCTTATTAAATTTATTGAATATATTATTTAATTGAGTTTAATTAATTATTTTATAATTTACAACCAATATAAAATATCTTACTTTTTCAAAATAGGTTTTATAATAATCCAAGAAAATTGGATATATTAGAAGAACGAGGGACCTTCACATTAAAGTAATTCTCAACGATTTCAATCAAAAAATCTAGATATGGTATATTAATCTCAACATTGTACTTTTTGGCAATATGATCTAAGATTTCCTTTGATTGAACCTCCTTTCCATTAATTTTTTTAACAAATTCAGCAATTGATTCCGCTAAATTGTAAGATTTTCTGATTTCATTTTTAAGGATTAATAAACTAGAGTTAATGTCATCCTGTGAAAAAAAATCTTCAACAATCGTTCTTTCAACTTTAAGATCTTTTGAATTAATAATGTGCTTCTTATCTTGAATTATTTTATTCCCTTCTAAAATGATATATTCCTTGTATTTATCCATATTTTTAAAAAAAGCATCACTGGTGATGATTTCGACTTTATTTTCAAAAGAATAATCCAAAACATAATCAATTAGATTCTTAATATGTTTATATAAAAAATCTTGGTTATTTAATAAAACTAAATATCTTCTGAGAAAAATACCTCTAAGTAAATAAGCTATTAATGATGCTGGTAAATTTAATTTTATTAAAACTACATCAATATCATCAGATTTTGTTAATTTATCATCATCAGTTTGTTGTGGGAGTAGTTCAGGAATCTTAATATGAAAATCTGCTATAAAACAATCTCTTACATGAAGGTTTTTATCGATATAAGCTATGAATGAATGATGACATATAATTCTTTCAGCAATATTTACTGATAATAATCCTCTGTTTGTCTTCTTAAATTCATCATCTGAGATTTCAATGAATCCTATTTTTAAGCAAGATGGACAACGTACTTCAACTTTCATTGTTATTCCTTTTATTTATAATTAATATAAATAATTAATGGGTGTTTACTTATGTTTTTAATTTATTTATTATTTAAAAACCTATTAATTGCCTTCAAATTAGAGATCTATATTTTTTATATATTTGATATGTATCTCATAAAAGTATTCATAATTATATTTATTTCAAAATTATTCAGATATGTTTAGTAATTTTTCATTGAGGAAGAATAAAAAAAGAACTGAGAATTCTGAAATGAGTGTTTATTTAGCTATTATTCCCAGATAAAAAAATATTATCAACTATTTGGTCAATAGTTAGACGACTTTCTTCAGAAATGTCTAAAAAAGTCTTCACGGACATAATTAAACTTTCAGCTATATTTGTTAAAAGAGATATGGTCTCTATGAAATTATCTAATTTATTTATAGCGAGATAGGAATGCCCTTTAAATACATATCCGAATGAAAAAATATCATGGGATTTAATAATTATTAGGTATTCCCCATGTTTAATTCTATCGATAGAACCTGAATTGGAAAAAGCCTCTTTACCAAAAATATTTATAGCAGAGATAAAACTTGTAATGAGATCATCATCATTAATCCCTATATCTTGAAAAGTTCTACTATATAAACATCTACCATTATGAGGATACATTATCACTAGATATACAGGATTATCTTCTATAGTTGGAAACTCTTCAATTTTCGTTCTCAACATTTTTGAAAATAAAAATTCATGTCTAGCATGTTTCACTCTTTTCTCTAAAGGAATATTATCTTCAGCAATTTCTTTCCATTTATCTAGATGAGATAATAAATGATCATGTTCGTTTGAAATCTTATTTGCTAAGCGCCTTAACCCATATATCTTAGCTGTATTTTGAGCTTTTATTAATAATAAACGTGCTTTATTTATTTCTAAATTAATTAATGCTATTTTTGCTTTAAAAAAGTAAGTCTCTGCTAATAAGTTATATAAGAATTTAGATTTTGAAATTACAAGTAATTTATCAGAAAGTTCTTTTATTTCTTGGAGAATCTTCTTATTTGCTGATAGTTCTAATTCATATATTAAAAGTTCACATAAATTTGTCATAGCTTCAATTGTTATTTCATGATCGATTATCTTCTCTTTAACTAATTTTTTAAGAATTAATCCCGCTTCCATTTTATCCATTAAGCGATTGCTCGATTTTAAAATAATTGCTTTATCTAAATAATATAATTGTTCATATTGAGAAAAATCAGGATTTTCTTTATATATTTCATTTAATTTTTTCAAATATTCGTTAGCTTTTTCAAGTTTTTCACTATTTACTAAAAGAACAATTAAATAATGCAAAGTTCTTGTTATTGATAAATTACAATTGAGATAGTGAAAAATATATATTTTACGTTTTTCAAATAATTTTAAAGCTTTAAGCAAATAATCATTTGCTTTAGAAAAGTCTCCAAGCTCTCCATATATTTTACCAATAGTCGTATAATATGCGGGTTTTAATATTTGATCATTCCTTACCTCAGGCATCATTATTATTTTTTTATAGTATTCTAAACTTCTTTTAAGCTCACCTTTTTGACTATAGACATTTCCAATACTATAATATGATTGTGCAATTAAGTTTTTATATCCTGTTTCCAATCTATTATCCAAATTTTTTTCAAAATATAATACTGCTTTATCTAAGTCTCCTTTCTCATATAAACAACTTCCAATTAAGTAATAACACATTGAATTTGAATGTCTATATACTTTTGGTTCTCCAATTTCAAGACATTTTTCAGCATAAAAAATAGCTTTATCTAAATCTCTTAAGTGATATTGGACTCCACTTAAATTAATTAAACTCCAAATAATACCAAGTTCAACATCGATTTCTTCTGCTAAACTTAAACTTTTATTTAGATATATTTCACCATTTTTAAAATTCCCAATAGATATTGTTGATGTACCCCAATTTAATAATGACCACATCATTCCAACTTTATCATTTATTTCTTTTCTTAACTGATAACTTTCTTCAAATAATTTAATTGCAGGGTACATTTCAAATCTTTCAGCATATATTCTACCTTTAAGGAATTTAAGATAGGCTTTTCTTAGCTTTAATTCGTTAGGGTCAAAATGTTGGATTTCTTTTAAAAGTGAATTTCCCTCTTCTATTAATTCAATTGATTCTTTAAATAAACTTAAACATATAATATTCTCTACCTTTCCAAGGATTGCATCTATTTCTCCTAATCTATCTTCTCTCTCCTGACATTTTACTATTACTTTATTGGCAAATTCGCTACCTTCTTGAAATTCTCCTTTATCCAAGTATTTAATTAATTTATAGAATTCTTTACTTAGAAGTATTTCATTATTTGATATACTTTCTTCCTTAGTTAAATTATTTGCTATTTTTGATTTCCTATTAAGCCCCATAAGCAATAAAATGATTTAATTTATAGATAAAATTATTTTTAAAACACTTAATTATACTATATTTTTATTCCATCATTATAATATAAATAATCGAATATATTTTTAGTGATAATTAAAAAAAAAACTTCTGCTCAAAAAAAAGCATTTTCTATTTTTAGTATGATAATTTCAATGATAGTTGAAATAAGAATATAAATTATAAGATTTATTGGAATAAGTTATCTTAGCTTAATATCTAATAACTTTTCCATAATATTTTTCAATTCCATTTGCTATTAGTAATAAAATTAGGACTCCAGTTGGTTCAGAAATTGTAAAAGATAAACGTCTGTCTAAAAATGTGATCGAAATTGAATATGAAATTATGAAAAATATCGAAAAGACTGCTAAGGTTATAATTAATGGTATTGTTATGGGAAAAATTAATATTTTTTTAGTAAGAGTAATATCTGATTTTTTTTTTTTGAATTGAGTTTTTAATTGTGTTCGTTTTTGGACTTGAGCTATACTTTCAAATATAATCATTGCTCCATAGGTTAAACCTAGAGAAACTGCTAAAGGAATAATTATAAGAGCAAAATAATTACCAACTCTTAAAATGAATTGAGCGATTATTATAAAAAGGCTTTGGAATAATCCACAAGCTCCTAAAAACATTAATGCAATTCCGTAATAGTTTTTTGATTTCCAGCGAATTCTAACCGGCATTTTAATGATCTTTTATTTTGTTTTTAATTAATGGGCCAAGGGAGGATTTCAGAATATTTCTAATCGAAAGATTCTATTGAACTCCCGACCTTTCGCACGTCAAGCGAACGTTTGGTCAAATTTGGATTAATTTCAAATTTTCATACCACTAGACCATTGGCCCAATGTTAGGTTTTATTTATTTATAATGCTTAAATAATATTATTTTAAATAGAGCAGTAAATAATAAATATTTTATCAAAATGCTACAATGTTTATATATTTACTTTTAAGTGTTAATTTCTAAATTAAGATATAAATAAAGAGTAAGAAAAAAAAAAAATTATGGTTTTTTCTCTCGTAGAGCTTTTACAAGAGGAACCTCAATCCCTGATAAAATTTCAAGCATTGCCCCTCCACCTGTAGATATAAAGGATACTTTATCTGCATAGCCAAACATTTCTGCTGCCGTACCCATTTCGCCACCCCCAATTACAGTTAATGAATTATTTTCAATCGTAGAATTTGCCATAGCAGCAATCATATCCTTAGTTCCTTTTCGAAATATTTCTTCTTCAAAAATACCTGGTGGACCATTTGCTACAATAGTCTTACATTTTTTCATAATATTAGTGAATTCTTTAGTTGTTTCTTCTCCAATATCACCAGTAACGGCATTATACTCCTCTAAATCATTAATTTCGATATTTTTTCTATTTCCATTATCATTTATTATTAGATCTTTTGGTAAAATGATATTTTGTTTATATTTTTCATATGTTGCAATAATATCATCCTTAGCTTTTGATAGATCTTTCTCAATTGCCTTTTTATTTGGTTCTCCTGTATGAATTCCAAGTGCTTCCATTATTAAAATAGCAGTTAAACCCGCACATAAAGCATAATCAAGTCTATCATTTTCAAAATTAAATTTCATCGCTTTATATTTATCAATTGCTTTTGCTCCACCAATTAACATGGCAATAGGTTTTTCTGGATTATCTAAAAGTTTTGCCATATATTCAAATTCTTTAACAACAGTTGGACCTGCTATTAATTTTGGCCATCCAATTATTGATGGTTGAGCTCTATGAGCGGCTCCAAAAGCATCGGCAATAAAATAATCAAATAATGGTGCTAGTGCTTGGATCATCTCTAATTTTTCCGCTTCAGAAAAGTCTTCAAATGTCTTATTTTCAGTATCCCACATTCTAACGTTCTCAAGTACTAGTACTTCCCCAATTTTTAAATCTTTAATTCTTTGAATTGCTTTTTCTCCGAAAATATCGTCAACAAAATTCACAGGCATATCTGTATATTTTTTTAATTCCTCTGCATGTAATTTTAAGGAAGTGAAATCTTTACTACCTGGTCGAGATTGATGCGCCATTATTACAACGGCAGATTCTTTAAATTCTTCTAATGCTTTTCCTAATGCCTGTATTCTTGGTGATTCACGAATACTTTTATTTTGAACATCTATATTTGAATTGATGTCCGGTCTAATTAGAACTTTTTTACCTTTTAAATCTACATCTTTATAAGATACATAATCGAACATTTTTAATTATCACATCAGAATAATTTTTATATTTTTAATTAATATAGCAATATGAATAAAATTTTGTTAATTATTATCTTAATTTTACAATTTAATTATTAAATTAACAAATACTCATTAAATATAGAAGAAAATAGATTTATTCTGAAATAATTCTTAAATATAGCAATATAATAAAATCAATAGTTGAAATGAGTAATATAAAAGATATTCTGGAAAAGCTTACTAAACAGGAAATCTCAATCGAAGAAGCAGAGAATTTACTTAAAGTAAACATAGTAAAATCTGTAGAAGATTTAGCCAAATTAGATATTTTACGTGAAGTGAGGACTGGTATACCAGAGGTTATTTTTGCTGAAAAGAAAGATCCAAAATTATTATTAGAAATAATTAAATCATATTTAGAGGAAAACCATTTTGTTATAATATCAAGATATAAGAGGGCACATAGAGATTTTATCATTAAAAATTATAATGAAAGTGAAAAATATGATATTGAAATTAATGAACCTGGTAGAATAATCATAATAAAGAAAAAGAATTTCAACTTTGTTAAAAAGAAAGGTATAGTTGGTATCATTACAGCAGGTACTTCTGATATTCCTGTTGCAGAAGAAGCAAAAATTATAGCTAATGCAATGGGATGTGTAACTATATCTAGTTATGATATTGGAATTGCGGGCTTACATAGGATTTTCGAACCATTGACTAATATGATTAAAAAGAAAGTAGATGTAATTATAGTATGCGCAGGTATGGAGGGAACTTTGCCAGGAGTAATTGCTGCCTTAGTAGATGTTCCTGTCATTGGTGTTCCAGTTTCCTCTGGATATGGGTTTGGAGAAAAAGGAAAAGGAGCTTTAATTACCATGTTACAATCATGTTCACCAGGATTATTAGTAGTTAATATAGATAATGGTTTTGGTGCTGGAGCTTCTGCATCATTAATCGCTAATAGAGTTAAAAAAATAAATTAATCCTAAGTGTAGATATGTTTTTATTTAGTTTTTACCAAATCTTATTTATTTAAAACAAAAACATAATGCGAAATATCTTTAAATATTATGCAATAGCTTTGAGAATTTGAAGTTATTAATCTTGATCTTATTTATAATGTATATTTTGAACTCAAATGACAATAGTATAACCTAATGACCTTGATTAGATCCTTTTTGTCTATGATAAAACTATATTTATAATAAAAATAGTAAATTTTCTAAAAATCTATAAATTTCTATATATATAATTATAGGTTAAAATTAAAATCTATTTGGAATGGAGCTTGAAATTGAGAAATCTTTATTTAAATAGATAATAAATTAATAAAATAATTATTTGATTGAAATTTAGCTAAAAGATAAGGTTAATTAGATTTATTTTTTTATCCGTTTATAATAATATTAGTTTATTTTTTAAGAGGAATAACTATAAATATATCATTGATTATAATGTATATTGTACTATTTTTAATAAAAATTCAAAAAAAAATAAACAAACTGAAAAAATAACGTAGTTGAGACTAATGGTCGCAATTATGGGCGATGATCTTTTTAAAAGATCAAAAGAATTGTTTAAAAGCGGTGACGTCAGCGTCAGAAATACTCTTGATATATATGAGAAATTTCTTCTGAACATAGATAAATCAAAAGATTACAAGGAATATATTGACTTCCTAAGAAATCTCTTGAAATACTGTAAGAATAACGATCTAAAGGATGAAGAGGCTCTGGTTCTGAGAGATATGGGTAGAACCTACTCTATTTTTAAGAAATATGCTGAAAGTTTGAAGCATCATTGGCTATCCTTGAAAATCCAAAGAAAATTAGGAAAAAAAAAGGAAGTTGGTGAAGGTCTTATATTTATCGCTGAAGACCTCGAAGTAAGCGGTGATTTTGAGGAATCCTTTAATACTTACAAAGAAGCAATGGAAATTTTTCAAGGCCTTGGAAAAATAAAGAATGTTAAAGAGATAAAATTGAAACTTAAATCATTAAAAGAATATTCAAAAGAGGCTATTGAAGAGGATTATATAATGAATAAGTTCCATGTAGATGAATTTTAAAGAAATCATTTTTAATTTATTAAACCTAATATGGATTGAATATAATTAAAAATGAATCGATATAAGTAAATAAGAAATTGGAAGTTTTCTGTGGGACCTATTTAAAATATTTTTTTTATTTCTTTTTTATATAATAATTGTAAAAAAAATAAATCTAAATAAAAGAATTGTTTAATAAAGATCTTTCAGTCATAAAGTCTCATTTAATTTATCCTGTAATTTTGTTTGGATTAGAAAAAGTAGATTCCTAATTGAATGTCCTGTTTTTCGACTTAATTCTTTTAAATTATCATATTCTGGTTTAATATTAACTATTTTTTTTTCATTTCCATCAAGATAATATGAGATTTTATAATTTATGGAATAATTATTTTGATCGATTTCAATATTCATTTTTTGGATTTCTCTTTCTACACAAATTCTATTAATAGTATAATATCTCACTCCTAATGTACCTAAATTCGTGATTAGTTTTTCTATGATTCCAAATTTATATACTGGTTTACAAAGTATTCTAATAATATAACTTGGGCGATTCTTTTTTGTAATCGACTGGATAATTTGTATATCTAATATTTTATCATTTTCCATTAGTTCAATAAAATCTCCAATTATTTCACCAGAAACATCATCCACATTTGTTTCTATGGCTGATACTTTTTCACTATACTTGGATAGGGATTGAATTTCGTTCAAAATAGTATCTTCCTTTTTATTTCCTTTTAGAATTCTAAATACATTAATAAATCTTTTAAATTTCTTTTGACCTGAACTACTTACCACTTTTTCTAAGATAAAATTAGGACTTTCAACTATTGGCTTTAAATTTACTAATAATGCAATTCCTGTGGGTGTACTCAATTCTTCTTCAATTGGGCCAGGTCTCACTTTCATTTTAAATTTTTCTAAAATTTTAACTGACGCTGGAGAAGGTATAGGAATCAAACCATGAGCACTGGTTATATTACCTCCTCCTACTGGTAATGTGCTAGAGTAAATTTGGTAATTTTCCTCAAATACCCCTACTTGATCTAAGCATTTAGTAACTCCTAGAATATCAATGAGTGTATCTACTGAACTTAATTCATGTAAATGTATTTTTTCTTCTATTTTATTATGTACTTCTGATTCTGCTTTTATTAATAGATCTAAAACTTCATTTGCATATACTTTAGCTGGTTTAGAAAAGATATATGTATCTAAAAATGTATTTAAGCTCACTCTAAGTTCATTGACTGTCCTATGTTGTTTTTTTTCTTTTAGGTCAATGTTTAACTGATTTACAGCAATATCATTCCTTTTTATTTTGAATAATTTGATTTCTAATTTAGAAATACCAGACAAAAAATTCTTTAAATTAGATAATTCATTTATTATTTCCTCAGAATTAGGAACTAGTTCTAATAAAGCTGCTAGAAACATATCCCCTGAAATACCTGAATTAGTGGTATCAATATATATTAAATTAATAATTTAATCCCTCTTGTTATTGTAAATAAGATTATTTCTTACTATCTATTATTTTCCTATTATTTTCCCATTAGTTTTCATAAGTTTATTGAATAAAAAAATAGATTTTTATAATCAAATGATTGCTAGGGGGTAAATCTCTCGTTTTTCATAACTTTTTCAATTGCATTCAAGCAATTATTATCCCATTCATCGTAAGGATCAACATCTTTTCCACAATATTGACAGTATGTATCTGAATTCATATCATCATAATCTTCATCTATCATATTACCATTTAATATACCACCACAATAAAAACATGTTCCTTCTTCCCATCTTTCTAATATCTGATCAATAAGATTTATTTTTTTTTTCGCATTCATAATATATCTTTAATTTATTTATTTTTAAACATATTTACATTATAAAATTTCATTTTTAATAATATTAAATATCATAAGATTCATTTATTCTTTTATTTCGTATTTATTCAAATATTATATAGATAATGAAATAAGAGTGTAAATTTATATTTTTAATAAAGAAATATGTATAAATAAAAATAATTAAATTGTTTTTATTATAATAATAATAAAAATAACTAGATTAATAAAACACATTAATTATTTTGGCATGACTTCTAATGAGTGAACTCAAAACAATAAAAGGTTATCTTTCACAGGTACCAGCCACAATTCTGGATTTATTTAATGTTAAATTTCCCTCTGATAAAATTCCCAAACCAATAGAGGCTATTGTAGAGATGTATAAAGGGATAGAAAGGGTAAGCATAAATCTATTGGATAATTTTGGTTTATTCGAGATTACCTATTTCAAACCATCCTTCATGATAACGAATTCAGAGGTAATGTTATTATTAAGTACAAAAAATCCTTATACTTTGGGTGTACTCCATCAAATAATGTATGGTGGATTTGAAGTTACTCCAAATGGATTCCACTTTCTAAAATATATGAATGATAGTGGAAAAAAGACATGTTTTATTGCTCGTAAAAAGGATCTTGAAAGGTATGATGGAGGTACTACCTCAATACCAAAAGATACAGATATGGCAACATGGATTGAATCTGCTAAAGCAATTAATAAGTATGATCTCTCTTGGATGCATTATTTAGATTTTGAAAATCTTCATAAACAACAACAAAGATTAAGACGACAAACTCCTGAAGATCTAATTGAAAAATTAATTAATAGAACAGATAAATGGCTTATAAGCAATTATAAACAACTTAGAAAGAATTCCTTAATGATTATTCTAGGCGATCATGGAAGGAGCAGGATGAACTTTGAATACTCTGGAAAAATAGCTCAATGGAGAGAAGCAAGTGTTCCTATTGCTATATTTATAAGAAAATAAGATATAGTTAAAAAGAATATACATTTTTATTAATTAAATTGTATAAATAATGAGTGAAGAATATAAACGATTTACTGTTTCATTACCTCCAGATTTATATGAGGAATTTGAAAAATACAGAGAGAAATTAGATATTTCTAGATCAAATGCCGTAAGAAAAGCTATGTATACTTATATGTCTAATCAGGAAAATCTATCAAAGATATCTGATAATGTTATAGGTTGCATTTCATTAATAATGACCTATAAACATTTCACAGAAGATCATGTACATTCTGATGAAGAAGATCATCATGAAAAAGAATCAATTGATCATGAACATAATTATAGTTCTCAACCTATCTATGCAAATGTGCATCAAACAGATTTTATTTTAAATAATGATATACAACATCATTTTTCTGATGTTATCATCTCGAATATGCATATACATTTAGAATTTGAAAAATGTATGGAAATTATAGCAGTTTCTGGTTCATATGAAAGAGTAAAGAAACTAAAAGAGAATCTTGAACGTTTGACAAGTGTTTTATCAATAGGTTTTTTTATTATTGATAAAGTGGAACATTTATCAAAAGAGTAAAAGAATAAGAGAATTTTAAATAAAAAATCTAGGCATAAAAATATAAAGAGACCATTAAAAGGCGATTTTTTTTATGATTTTTTATTTATTCTCTATCCTAAAAGATTATGTGTATTTACTTAATAATGCTTTTATTAATATTAATTTAAACACCTAAAAGATTTAGTAATTTTTAATTAGATCTGTTTAATTATCCTCAAATGCTAGTCCTTGTTAATTACTGACAATAAATAATTAAATTGAATATATCAATTACAAAAAAAAAAAAAAAACAATTATTATTATATAAAGATCTTATAATTATATCCTTAAAGATCTTTTTCTTGTACAGTCTTTCTACCATTTGCTTTAGCTCTAGCGACTGCTTTATCAAGAAGTTCAATTACTCTACCATTTAGAACTTTACCATCAATTACATCTCCACTGGTATTGCATCCTTTTGATTTGATATAATCTCTGATTTTACTTTTAACGAATAAAACATCGCTACTAGCTGATGGTTTTGCTGCTGCTGGTTTTTTAGCCATTTTTATATTCCTCCAAATATTAATTTTTAATATGTTTTTTTTTAAGTATTTAATTATTAATTTATCATGCTTATATTTAAATTTAGAGGTTAAGTTATCATAGAATGTTAATAAAAGATTCAATAACGCATTCTATAAAAGGTTGAAATAATGGGAAATAGGGCTCAAATGACAAGATTCTTATAATTGAAGATATTAAAATGGTTTTAAATGCCTTTTAAATGATTATTTATAAATTCTCAATTACATTACAAAAATATATTCATCATATACTCAACAATTTAATCTCGATTGTTCTAAAGAAAAAAAAAATAAAGGATATAATAAATAAGGTTAATTTTATTCATTTTAATTTTAGAGTTTAAAAAAACATAAAATTGAACAAAACTACTATTCTTTTCATTTTAGAAATTTTTAAAAATCTCATAAAGAAAAGAGGTTTTTTTATAGTTTAATATGAAAAAATAAATGTGACTTTAAATGATAACTCTGTTATAACAAATAACATCAAGAAATCAATTGAATTACTTAATATACATTATTTCTTTGTTTTTAATAAAGCAGGTATTTGTTTATATAGTAGAAACTTCACAGGCATGTACAGAATGAATGATAATTTACTTTCTGCGTTTTGTTCTGCATTAATTTCTTTTTCATTAGAGATGGTCGGAAAAAAGCTTAAAACAATAAATATAAATAATGTAAAAATAGTTATAATACAACGTGATTTTTTTTTCTATGGTTTTCTCTGCCATTCAAAACAAAATCTAATTTTATTAAATGAATATATCAATAAAATAGATGAACGTCTTAGAGATTATGTAGTAGAAAATAAGATCAATATTAATGTTGAATGCATTAATGATGATAATATAAATAAGTTTATAGATGATTTAATTGGGGAAAAATTCGATAGCTATGATAAAACCAAGGAAAAAGAAATAATTAAATTCCTAAAGAATTTTCATTTAGAAAATGAGATAGAGGGGATGGTTTTATTAAATAATAAAGATAAAATTGTATTTAGTTCTTTGAATCAAATAAAGCTAAAAAGATTATTATGTCAATTAGATTTTAGAATAAAAATATATAATAATTCAATTTTAAGATTATTTTTTACTTCAAATAAAGAGTTAGTTTATACTGAATATATTAATAAAACTCATTTTTTAATACTTATTTTTGATATTAAAACTAATTTTGGCATTGCTGAACATTTATCGAGAAAAATAATTAAATCTCTCAAGAGTATCTATGAAAAATAATTATTATATAGAAAATATGATTACATAATAACAAATTCATATAATTTTAAACTTAATTATTTTTTTTTCATAATACCTAATTTAAAATACAATACAAACCAAATTTATTTAAATATAAAAATGTGATTGAATATGGATAAAACTAAAGAAAATTTAAAAGACGCTTTTTCTGGGGAAAGCCAAGCAAATCGAAAGTATTTAGCTTTTGCTAAAAAAGCAGATCAAGATGGACTTCCACAAATAGCAAGAATATTCAGGGCAGCAGCAGAAGCTGAGACTGTTCATGCCCTTAATCATCTAAAAACTATGGGAGGAATTAAAACTACAATCGAAAACTTAAAGGCTGCGATAGAAGGTGAACATTATGAATTTACTAAAATGTATCCTGAATTCTTGAAAGATGCAGAAGAAGAAAACAACTTAGATGCGAAAAAAACATTTAATTTTGCTAATCAAGTTGAAAAAGTACATCATGAATTATATTCTAAGGCATTAGAGGCTGCTGAAAAGGGAGAAGATTTACAAAAACAAGATATATATGTTTGTCCTATTTGTGGTTATACAGTAGAAGGAGAAGCACCAGATAAATGTCCCGTATGTGGAGCTGCAAAAAAAGCATTTAACAAAATTGAATAGTCTATTTTATATTTTGTATTTTTTTTTATTAGGAAATTTCGAGAATATCTCATTACGATTAAGATAATTTTGTTTTTTCTAAAAAAAAAGTATGTAAATATAATTTTTATTTTACTCCCTCTGATCTATCCAAAAAGAAACTAGGTACTTTATTTACAACTTTCATTTCAACCCCCACTACTCATTCCTCCACAGGTTATAATTTCAATATAATAAATGTTATTTTCCTCATATTCTATAATAATAATTGCTGAATACTTTCCAGCAAAAAAAAAAGAAAAATTTTCAAATATAAATAATCTAACTTTTTTAGTATCAGGATTTGTATGATAATAATAAGCAGGATCAAATGATTCAATAAATTCATCAATTAAGATGTCAATATCATCACATTTTATATCAATTTTTTAATTATTCATTTTAGAATCCTTTTTTTTTCTATTAGTAAAGTAATAAAAGAAAATTTGATAATTATTCTTTATTTAAGGATTATTTAGTCTATATTGATTTAAAAATGTATCATCTTCAAGGAAAAAAAAAATGTCTAATTTAGTAACCAAGGACTATAACAATTTTTTACTTTAAGGAAATAATCGTTTATAGAGAAATTGATAATTTTTTCTGATTTCCTTAAAGCACCAAAATTTGCACCATTTTGGTAGTAATTAATTAGAAGTTTTGATACTTTTTGATTTCCCAATGAAATTAAGGTTTGTAATTTTGCATTTTTTATTAGACTATTAATATTTTGAAGCTTTAAATTGACTGATGCTAATTTTTTTAATTTTCTTTGAATTAAATCAAATTTCATTTTTAAATTGAATTTATATTCTTCGAGAAAAATATCTACTTCTTTTTCATATGGGGTATTTAATTTTGGGATAAGAGGATTGATACTAACTCTAATAGCGTTTTTACCAAACCTTAATTTATCAATATCTTCTATCATATTAATTATACTCTCTATATCACTCTTTTTTTCATTAGGAATTCCAATTAGAAAGTACATTTTAACATTTTTAATTTTAGAATTTTTTATAAGATTGAATATATTGTGAATTTTTTCATTTGAGATCTTTTTACCAAGTTGATATCGTAGATTTTCTGAACCCGTTTCGGGAGCTATTGTGATTGTCTTTATATTTCCTTTTTCGAGAATATCTATTATTTTTGGAGATAAGTGATCTATTCTGATAGATGGAATAGTTATCCTTTTCTCCTTGTTAATAATAAATTCACATATTTCATAGAAATTAGGATGAGCAGATATGCAAGAACCTATTAAACTTATTGTAGTAAATTCTGAATTATTAACTGCTTTTTCTATAACTTCTTTTATTTCATTAAGACTTCTATTTCTAAATGGTGAATTATGATGGGATGATATACAAAATTTGCATTGATATGGACAACCTCTATTTACTTCAATAAAAAAACTTTCTTCAAATACTTTCTTATTTGATGTCATTTCTGCTCTTATTTGATCAATAGGAATTGGAGAATTATTAAGATCTTCTATAAATATTCTCTCTACTTTATTATTTAATATTGGGATATATAGACCTTTTATATTTAAAAGATTCTTTAGATATACTTCTAAATTATGATTATTGAATTTGTAATCGATAAATGATTTAAGGAAAGATGGTAAATTTGGTTCAGCATCTCCAATAAAACAAACATCAAATATTTCACTTAATGGTATTGGATTTGATTTAATTACTGGTCCTCCGCCAATTATCAATGGATAATATGATTTATTTTTAATTATTTCTTTCATTCGTATCTTATTAGAAATAGGTATTCCTGCTTTTTCTAAAAACCATAAAATATTCTTATAATCATTTTCAAATTGAATTGAGAGACCTAATATATCAAATCTTTTTGGAGGAATTTTATTTTCAACACTTCTTATATAATCTTCAGATTGATAATCCTTCGACGCTGGAAATCTCTTCTTTTCAGGAAGAAAAAATCGTTCACAAACTATATTATTAAAAGAATTAATAAAAGAATAAAGAAATCGAATTGTATATGATGACATCCCTATTTTATAGACATTTGGATAAACCAATCCAAAAGAAAGATCTATATTCCGCCAATCTTTTATGATCGTATTATATTCATAATTCATTACTACTATTAAAAGAATAAATATAATATTAAATCATTTATAGGAATAATTTTATTTTCTGACAAGATTTTTTTTTCTTTTTATTTCTTCTACGATCAATGGCAATATAATTTCGGTTTTATTATGGATAATAACTTCAGCTTTCTCATCTAAATATGTCTTTTGATCATTAATAATTATTATTTTACCTCCATTATTTAAAGTATACAATGGTAATTTTGCAACAGGATTGACTAAAAGAGATGATCCTGCTATAAGTATTACATCTGCAGTTTTTGCTAATGATTGGGATTTGAAGAATTCAAAAGTAGATATATTTTCGCCAAATAAAACTATTGAAGGTTTTAAAGGAGCAGAACAAATTTCACATCTAGGTGGAAAAGAATTTTCTTTCTTCTTTATTTGAATACATTTTTTTTTTGGATAACTAATTTTACAATTAAGACAAATACAACTATTAATATTACCATGAATTTCATAGACTACGATAGAGCCTGCTTTTTGATGTAATTGGTCTATATTTTGTGTTATTATTGCTTTTATAATATTTACTTTTTCTAACTCTGCTAATGCATAATGGCCTGGATTAGGTTCTGCTGAAAATAATTTTGGAGCAATTTTTTTTGCCATTTTCCAAAATTTCATTGGATCTTTTTGAAATGCTTTTATACTTCCATATATTTCTGGTTTGTATTTTTCCCATATACCTCCTTCTCCTCTAAAATCAGGTATACCTGAATTAGTAGATATACCCGCACCCGTTAATGCTACAGCATCTGAAGAATTTAATAATATATTACATACTTTTTTTATTTGTTGTTCTTCTTTAGGGTTTATAAATTCCATATTTCTCTCAGAAAACATTATTATTTTTAATTATTATTAAACTTAAAGTTATATATCGGTGCTGATTTTCAGTGTGATTACCTAGCATCATAATTTTAATGTTATAAAATAACTTACTATTGATCATTTTAAATATGAACCTTATAATTTTTATTCTTTATTTATTTTGAATAAAAGCCACTAAAACGAATATTTACTAATTTTCTGCATTTAATTTAACTCTAATTCTCATTTTAGTAGTTTAATTTAATCTCTCACCAAATTCCATTTTTTTATCCTAATAAATATAACATATGCCAAAACAAAAAAGAATTAATATTCTCATTAATTTTTAAGATTTAATAGTCTAGACATTATATTCTGAATTAGTAGTTTTTCAAAAATGATAACAGGATTCTCAATAATATTAGATGAAGAGGTTATTTACTGTTCAAATGAAGATAAATATTCATTATTTGAGACTATTTTATTTATTGAAAAACTAATTCATAGTATAAATCCAAATCATATTTGGCGCCTTAATAGTATTTTTTTTGAAGATAATGGAACAAATGAAGGAATCATTATTGAACATGTTATAACTGATGAAAATAGAAATATATTTTATTGTATATCTGGAGATTTTGATATAGAATCAGAAGAAACTCAAAATATGATTACAGAATATCATGAGAGAATAGAAGCTTCATATTCTTCAATCAAATTATTAGAAAAAGCTTCTGAAAATTCAATGTTACATGATATGATATCATTGACAATTGAATATATAAGATTAAAATATAATGATGATATAAAAATAGAAAATTCTAATGAATCTTTAGAGGATCAAGATTTAAATCTTGAAAATGGAAATAAAATATTATACTGTGGGATTTCTAATCAAGGTTTACCTATTATTTCTAAATTATATAATATTGGTTTTATTGATACATTAAAAGAAGAATCCAATGAAGAACGAATTGAAGTTTTTAGTTCAAAGCTATCTGCTAAATTAGCAACAATTGCAATGAACACATTAATTAGAGCACAAACTAACATAAAGGAAATTCATATCAAAGATTTAAGAGAAGAACTTGAAAATATAGTAATTCTTTATGGTTATATTCATGGATATTCTTTAGATTTTGTCGCAACTGGTAACTTAAATCAAATTAATAATGTTTTTATCAAATTAAAAGATAAAATCTCTAAAGAAACAGTTCTTTCAGAAGATTTTGGTGGAGATTTAAAACCATATAAGCATTTAAAGAAATATTTGGATAATTTAATTGGAGACGCTATCTCATGATCTTTATACTCTAAAATGAATTTTTTATTATTATTTGGATTATTTATTATTATCATCAAATTAAATTAAATAAGTCATGAAAGCCGTTATATTAGCTGCTGGAGAGGGTATAAGATTAAAACCTATAACTTCCTCTATTCCTAAACCAATGATTCCTATTGGTGATAAACCATTATTAGAACATAATATTTTTGGATTAAAAAGAGCTGGAGTAAAGGAAATATTAATGATCGTTGGTTATAAAGAGGATATAATCAAAGATTATTTTAAAGATGGAAAAAAGAGGTTTGGGATAAATATAAAATACATAACTCAGAAGGAATATCTAGGTACAGCAAATGCAACTGCTTATGGAAGGGATTTTGTTAAAAATGAAACCTTTTTAATGATGTACGGAGATATCTTAGTTGATCCACTTCTTTACGAAAATATCATTAATACATTTAAAGTAATTAAAGCAGATGGATTAATTTCTTTATTCAAAGTGGAGAAACTAAACAATTATGGGATTATATCTTTAGATAGCGATGGTTTTA
>Ga0315549_1001773_pt1 | contig 21779 bp, 23 predicted proteins | sample SalMarSW160200MG_FD_203101 | JGI IMG/M metagenome (GOLD analysis project Ga0315549, IMG submission 203101) | Salt marsh sediment microbial communities from the Plum Island Ecosystem LTER, Massachusetts, United States - Salt Marsh Sediment SW1601-200 ... | reverse complement strand
TTAAAACATTACATGCAAAAGCTGAATCTTTTGCAGGTATTATTGTATCATTAGTTAATGGGGGAGCTCCTTTTCTAGGAGGATTAATCCCTCTTATTCCTTTCTTTTTCATTTCAATTCCAAATATAATGATATTTATTGCATCTTTTATCATTACAGGAGTTTTTATTATTTTATTGGGGATATTCTTAGGGATGATTTCAAAAAGCTCTATAATAAAATATATTATTCAAATGGCAGGAGCTTTCCTTATGACATTAGTTTTAACGAGTATATTATTACAATTAGTTGAAACATTATAAACTGTTTGATATTATTTTAATTTTCTTTATTTTTTTAAAAATAGATTTAAATATGCTTTTTTCTTTTTAATGAATATTAAATTTATAAATCGTAAAGTGATTAAAGATGAAACTAATTGAAATCGAGGGTATTGGTAAAGAATATGCTAAAACATTAGAAAAAGAAGGTATATTTGAAGTAGAAGATCTAACTTCACTTTCTTGGAACACAATGAAGGAACTTGCCGCTAAGACTAAGATTTCACCAAAGTTATTAGATAAATGGCAGGAACATGCAGACCTAATTTCACTTAAAGGAGTAGGTCCAGAATATGCTGAGGTTTTTAATGAAATAGGAATTGATTCTGTTAAAGAACTAGCTTATCGTAATCCAAAACAAACTTTGGAAAAAATTAAAGAATTAGATAAAAAAAAACCAGATATTGTGAGAAAACTTCCAACTGAAAAAAATATCGAGGAATGGATTGAAGCTGCTAAGAATAAATATGACATTAAATCTGAAAAAGAAGGCCCAGGTATGGATATTATTAATATTGAAGGAATTGGCAACAAATATACAAAAAAGTTAGAATCAGCCGGAATTAAAAAATGTGAAAATTTATTATCTATGACAAAGGAAGAGATAGAAGAAACAGCAAAAAAAACAGGTATTTCAGCTAAATTACTTGATAAATGGCAAGAACATGCCGATTTAATGAGAATTAAAGGAGTAGGTCCAGAATATGCTGATGCTTTAAATCAAATTGGTATTGATTCAGTAAAAGAATTTGCCCAAAGAAATCCTAATAATACATTAGAAAAACTCAAGAAATTAGATGAAGAAAAACCAGATATAATCAGAAGGGTACCTCTATTAGAAGATCTAGAAGATTGGATACAACAAGCAAAAGAATTGAAATAATATAAAATTATTAACTAAAATTAATTTATTTTTTTATTTTTATTTTTAAACATATTTTTTAAATTAGATGATATATTTAATTTGGACCAGAATTAAAAAAAAGATTTTAACTTAAATAATCATACTTTATGAACAAAAGTTTTTTTCCTTACTATTATTCTAAAAAATGAATATGTATGTTATTGGAATTGATATTGGCTCTTTAGCTACTAAAATTGTATTATTAGATGAAGCATATCAAATTATAGATTGGAGATTAAGCCGATCTACTTATGATTTTAAAAGGGTGGGCTTTAATTTATTTAAGGATATTTTGGATCAAAATAAACTTAGTCGTTCTGATGTTTTTATCATGAGTACCGGGTATGGTAGGAACTCAATTGATTTTATGGATGATAGAATAACTGAAATCACAGCACATGCAAGAGGTGCGAAATATTTCTTTCCTCAAGCAAATTCTGTAATTGATATTGGTGGACAAGATAGTAAAGCAATTGTTATGTCTTTAAAAACAGGTAAAGTTATAGATTTTCAAATGAATGATAAATGTGCTGCAGGTACAGGAAGATTTTTAGAAGTAATGTCTCATGCATTAGAAATACCAATTGATAGCTTTGGGGAGCTTGCATTACGCTCAGGAAGTCCTGCAGCAATAAGCTCAACATGTACGGTATTTGCTGAGAGCGAGGTAATCAGTCTTTTTGCGAGAGGAATAATTAAAGAAGATATAGCCGCCGGAATCCATAAATCTATTTCTAAAAGAGTAGCTAGTATGGCAAAACGTATAGGTGTTGAACCTCAATTAGTCTTTTGTGGAGGAGTTGCAAAAAATATAGGGGTAAAAAAATACTTAGAAATAGAATTAGGATTTGACATAGTATGTCCAGAAAATCCCCAGTTAACAGGAGCAATAGGAGCAGCTTTAATTGCTTTGGATAAAAATCAAAGATAAAATATAATTTAAATTATGAGCATTTTATATTAAATTATAAAAAATCATAACTTATTTATTAAACCGATATATTTTTTCAATAATATACTCTTATTCTTGAGTATTATTATTTTATTTTTATATTTAATATGAATTCATTAGATTTATTATCTGATTATAGAGAATTTCTTGAAAATAAGAAATCGGATGGAAAAAAAGTTATTGGTTTTTTAGCTCATGATAATATCCCTGAGGAACTTCTCGATGCTGCTGGATTTATTCCCTTAAGAATGATTTTTGCAGGAAATGATGAATTAATGAATTCTAGTCATGAATTTTTACCTCCCTCTACATGTAGTTTTGCTCAGAGTTGCTTAGGTTTATTTTCTACTAAGCCTAAAACGCATAGATTTTTAGATAAGTTAGATTATATTTTATTATCAAATCATTGTGTAACTGATATATGTGTTTCTGAACTTATTTCTGATAATTTTAATCTAAAAAGAGTAAATTTTTATGTATCTTATACTAGAAATTTAAATTCTTTTAAATATTATGAATTAGAATTAGAAAATTTAAGAAAAAATCTTGAGATTATCACTAACGAGAAGATTTCTGATGGAAAAATAAAAGAAAGCATTATTAAATATAATAAATTTAAAAAAACTCTTTCTATTGTTAATGATTTAAATATTAAAGGTTCAGTAAAATTAGAAGTCTTTCAGAAAGCTATTTTATTTGGACCTGAAATACAACCAGAAATTGATAGATTTATTGAACAAAATAAAAATAAGACCAATTCTGAAGTTGATAATGTTAAAAATATTTTTTTTACAGGATGTTCTATTTTTATTGGAGATTATTTAATTGATTTAATTGAAGAAAGTGGTGGTAATATTATATTTTTTGATACTTGGATTGGATATAATTACTATTCGCAAATATTTACAGAAAAGACATTAAGTTCCATAAATAATCCCATAAAACTTCTTAAGAATAGGTTTGAAAATAACATATATGGAGATCACACAATACCGAATTTTCTTGAAAATAAAATTAAATTTATCAGGAATTTTTCAAATAATTTTCAGGAGAATTATCATAAAAAAATCTCTATTATAAATCATATCATAAAATTTTGTGATCATTTTAGCCTTTTTCAAGCAAATCTTAAGAAACAATTACAAGAAGAAGGGATACAAGTTTTAAATTTGGAGAGAGATTATTCTCGTTCAAATAGAGGACAACTCTCAACAAGAATAGAAGCATTTATGGAGATGATTTAAGATAAGTTTATTTACTGATGATATTGTAACATTTAAATCTGTATTACGACTAGCATATAATTTTCTGGCAGGAAGGGATTATTTAAAGAAAAAAAAGTTTAAAGAAAGAAAAAAACTAATATCCGTTGCATTACCTTTCTCAGATCTTATATTTGCATCTGGAGCTATTCCTGTTTTCCCTATTAGAATGGAAAGGTTTAAAATACATACATATCTCTCTGCTTTAGGTTCTGCTTCAAATCTTATTGGATGGAACTTAACTTCAAAATTATTAAGTTTTGCAAGGCAATTTGATGTTTTTAAAATATTAGATAATGTTCTAAATGATGTTATTCATACTATTAATGATAAATATAATGAACTTTATGAATTAGGTATTGAAAATGGTATTTCTAGCGATTTTTGTTATGGTATAACAAATCTTACAGGTATGTTTATTTCAAAGGGTAAAAATGTTGATGCTAATATCAATTTTACAATAAGATGTAGCGCATGGAATAAGTATTCTGAATCTTTAAACTTAATAATTCCTAAAGCTAAACAAATATTGATTGATATACCCCCGAGAAATATAGGAAATGCACTAGAACTATTAACAAATAATATTTCAAATGCTATAACACAATTAGAAGAACTAACAGGCAATTTAATAACAGATAACAGTTTAAAAAAACAATTTCGTATTGCTAATCAAATAAAAAGATATTATAAGACAATTTTACATGAACATAGCATTGCTGATTTTTATCCATGCAATCCTGCAACGTTTGCAGAGATTTTAGTCTTATTAGGATTTAGTTTTCAAGATTATAATTCAAATTCACAGAGATATCTTGATAATATTAGTCATTTGATTAATGAAATTAGACAAAGAAAAAAAAATGGCATTGGAATGGATGTTTCTAAAATGCCAAAAATTTTAGTAACACCTATGTTTGGAGGATGGGAACCAGAAACACATGAAATACTATATAAATTAGGGGCTAGAACAATATATGCTGATTGGAAAATATTTAAACTATTAGAAGAAATTCCAATTTCTAAAAATTCAAACCCAATTGAAAATTATGCGAAATTTTTATTAGAAATGACAGAACATGGAGTTGGATATGATCAAAATGCATTAACAGATAATTATATTAAATCCGCAAAAGAGTTAAAAGTTGATGGAATTATATTTAACCAAGTTTTTGGATGCCATAGTATAGCTAATTGTTATACAATATTACGGAAGAAAATTAAAAGAAAGCTTGATATACCCACAACTGTAATCAATTTCCGTAAAATAGGTGAAAATATAGAACAAATCCAAACAAGATTAGGTGCTTTCATGGAAATCTTTAGTTAAGCTTATAAAAGTTATTATAAATTATTATTGTTTTATTCAATCAAAAGAAAATATATTAGATATATATTTGAATAAATTTATAGTAATTTAACAAATATTTAAATAGATAATAGGTAATTTTTATATTACTGGTTTGGTCAATTTAGTCACATAATAAATTTTTAATTTTCTCTAAATAATATTAGATTTAAATTAAATTAGTCTTATTTGTATAAACTTTATAAGGAAAGTGTTGTATATTTGAAGAGTTTTGAACTAGATGAGGAATCTGACGTTAAAATTAAAGTAAAAATAATCTGTCCATTATGTAAAAAGGAAAAAGAACTTTTTATTCCTTTGAATTCAATTAAAACAAGCAAAACTTTAACCACTGTAAGTATTCCACCTGGTTTTTGTTGTGAACATCATTTTCAAGTTTATCTTGATAAAAACTTTCATATTAGAGGATATCAAAAAGTAGATATATTATTAGATGAGATCAAATTAATTGATGGTTTAGATTTTGATGATTCAAAAGTATCATTACTTGATGAAAAAGAGATCAAATTAATAAAAAATTTATTTCCAACTATCGTCTATGTTTATATTTTTAAAGCTATATTATTAAAAAAAAAAATAATTGTTATTAGTGAAGAATTAGATAATTTGGATATTAAACTTCTGGATAACTTTCTTGATATTATTACCCATAATCTTTTTAATTATAATGTTAAAATTATAAATGATAAATCTTTTGAACTCAATAAATTAATGGAGGAAACAATCTTAATTCAAGATTTAAAAATAAAGGGGATAAAGAATTTTGGTAAAAATATCAAAGTAATTAATAGTATAATTGCTGAATTTTATGAAAAAAAGGAAAATACATTACCACGATTGAAAAAAAGATTTAAATTACTGTATAATGAAGTTAATTTTATTATTGATAACTTTTCTAAAAAAGAAGAGAGTGTCAATAAAATGGAAATTAAAGATTTATTGGAAAAGAAATATTTAAAGAATTTTAATAAGGATTATTTTGAATTTCTATTAGATATCATTAAAAATTACTATAATATCGAAATAAATATGTATTCAGATATAATGGGTGCTATTTGAACTACCACACCCTAAAGAGTTCTTCAATAGTTCTAAAAAATAACGAAATTTGAATAATTTTAATATAATTCCTCCTATCTCTCTTAAATTTTCTATATCTATGTTTCAACTACAATTTCTTCATATCCATATACTAAATTAAAGATTTTTCATTCTCTATGGTTTTAAAAAGAATTTTCTATTTCTTATAAATAAAATCATAAAAAAGGAGTATTATAAAAGAGAATAAGAAGATATAAAAAATAAAAAAGATTGATAACTAGAATAGAAATTGGTGATTTTTCTCAGAATTGCTCGATTTTTATAAATAGTTATAAGGTTATAGAATACTTCCAGTAATAAAATGGATATATATTATTAAATCCAATTTTATATTGATTTAAGATAATTAATAATACAAAACTATGATCCCTTAAGAACCAAAGAAATCACTTGGTTTTAATAAATGAGGCTCTTCTTCTTCTTTTTCTCTCTTCTTTTTCTCTGCTTCATTAGGATCAACCCATTGAGATTCTTCAGTCTTAGCGCTAGTAGTACCTGGTGCTTTTAAGCCAGGTGGTTTGAGAGTAGTGGTTATTTGTTCGGGTTGTTGCCCTACATATACTTCTTGGGTAGGCATTTGTGTATATTGAACATTTAATCCTTTCAATAGTTTAAGTTCACTTAAGACCTTTTCAAGATTCATAGATTGAACACTCTTATTCATAGTATCCATTATTTCTCGAAGAGAATTAGATGTTTCTCTTAATCCTTTAGGATTGATACCTGTCAATAAAGAATCTAGATTTGCATTAATATTCTCATTTAATTCTTTTAATGATTCTAATACCGTTTTCCAATGTTTATTCATCTGGGATTCGATAGCACTAATCATTTTTATCGTTTGATTCATAAAGTCGACGTGAGCTTCATATCTTTCTTCATCTTTAGCTCTTAACTCAGAGATCAACATTATAAGTTTTTTTAATCCTTCTTTATCTTCACTCATAACAATCTTAGATTTTTATTTTAATATCTTTATTATTATAATAAAGCATGATAAATTTAAACTTTAAGAAAAATACATCTATTTTTACCCAACCCAAAACTAAATAACGACTACATTAAAAATAATTGAGATTAGGTATCAATATTTTATACTTCCGTTTCTCATATTTATTTGTATTTTTTTATATTATGAAATTGCGGTTAACACATTCTATATAATCTTTAAATAATATTTAAATACAGAATAATTAATTATATTTTCAAAAAAGTCCTATATTTTCTTAAGTGAAAATATTTATTTTAAAAAAAAATGAATTGATAACCTATGGATGGAAATATATTTGAAGAAGAATTAGATACGCTTAAAACCGTTTTAGCAAGATGTCCTGTATGTAAAAAAACCATCACTTTTAATGTGAAAAAGGAAATTATTGAGAAAACTAAGCAAGATCCTGTACCAGTTATAATTGAACACTGTGAAAGTTCTTTACTTGTACATATTGATAAATATTTTAAAGTTAGAGGAATCCATATTGTGCCTAATTTAGTAAAAATGGAAAAAAAGGAAAATATTGATTATAATGAAGATAGCAAAAATAACATAACTTCCAAAATTCTCAGTGAAGAGGAAATTAATAATTTACCAAGAGAAGAAAAAATTATTTATTCTTACAATTTAGGTCCTGAGTTCATTAAAAGTCAGAAAATACCAGATATAAGAGAAAAATTTATTATAATGTTTGTTTCAAAAGAGGTAGAGGTTAGTTTAAATAGAATATTAAATAGATTACCTATCTTAGAAAAAGCGTTAAATAAGAAGGTTAATTCAGAAAAAGTAATAGATATTTTAGATAAATATGTGAAAAAGGGATTTATTAAGAAAGAAATAATTGGTGAATTATGAAATGAAATTCTTTAATAAAAATAAATTTACATCAGAAAAAAATATTCTCAATAAAATGATGATTGGTTTAGGATATGGATTGATAAAAACTAAAGATATTTTACTAAATCTCGACATGGGTATTGATACACAAGATGCAATGGATGTTCTAAGCATTTGGATTGGAAGGGAAATCATGAAAGAAATGTTAGATAATAAAGTTGTTAGGATTAATGATTCTGATAGAAAAATAATTAATGAACTAATGAATACAATTAACTTAGCAAAAGAATTAGACTTAGATATAGAGGGAAAAGATATTAAAATTGTCGTTCAAAAATGTATGATCTGTCCAAAACGTATTGGGGGTTATGATCTAGAAGGAAATACTGCTTGCCCAGTAGGAGGAATATTAACAGGTGCGATTTCCTATATAAGGGGAATTGATCCAACTATTACTAAAAAACGATTACAAACAGCAGAAATATGTCATATTGAAATGGATTTAGGATAGTAATTATTTCCTTTTTTAAGATATTTACCTCATTTTAGAATCATCTATGTAATAATAAAGATTTGTTATTTTACATCCTCCTTTATTTTAAGATTTTACAATCTTTTTAATCCCCTTTACGAAGATTATCAACAGTTTTATTTTCAATTAAAAAATTAGTAAATTTTACCATTGCGCCCTTACCTATTGGAGATTGCGCCTCTAATCCCACTTTTATATTATTGGGTAGTTTTAATCGAAAAAACCGGACCATATGCCAATTATCTATATTATTTGAATAAAAAAGATAAAAAGAATCATTTTTTCGAATAATTTTTAAATATATATATTCCATATCTAATTCTATACCATTAGCATCATCAGATACATCATTAGTAGCTACACTTACAATTGTAGGAATCTCCAAATCTGTGTTTTCATAACATAATTTTATCCAAGATTTTTCATTATTATAGATCATTAAACCTTCACCATTATATATTGAAGAATATTGAGGTTTAACTCTCACCCTTGCTATAAAATCACCATTTACATATTTATAAAATAAAGGAGCCGTCGAAATTCCATTATTTGTGCTAGGGTCTTGAAAAAAGTCTGTATTATCTGAAGCAAATATTTCTATAACGCCTTCAGAAAAAAAATTCCAATTAATTGGTTTGATTATCCATTTAAATTCACCTTGATTATCCCTTGATAAATTTTGAAGTAAGTTCATTTTGTCCACCTATTAATTTCATTTAAGAATAAAAAAAGACATCTTTAATTAATTTATCTTGTAGATATTTCAAGAATTATTAGTTATTCTAATCTATTGTATCTAAAAAATTAAAGAAAGAAGTTTATAAAAGAAATTATATATTTTTAATTAAGGTTTCTGTCGGTTGAGATAATAAAAGAGATTCTTTATTAGGAATAACATTTTCTAAATTAAGATCGTGAGGTAAACCCCTTTTCATGAGGGTTTTCAACTCCTCTGAAATAACTCTGTGTGAAATTCCCTGAGAATGTAGCATTTCTACTCCATTCCTAACTACATTTTTTGCAAGTCTAAAAATATTATTAAACATCCAATTAAATTTTCCAAATGGATTTAAAAATCTCTTTCCTTGTGTTTTCAACCAATGTCTATCTAGGTAAGTAGATGCATAAGCTTCACCTACCAAACGATACATTTCTATATTGGTTAATTCGGGAGTTCGCATCATTGGGTGAAATAAATCATAATGTTTATAATTCTTACTAGTAATCATTTTAGCATCTTTCATTTCCTGATAAAATTCTGTACCAGGAAATGCTGTAATTGGAGTAAATTGCATGCAGGTTAAATCTAAACTTCTTGCAAACTGAATTGTTTGATGTACCATTGTTTTGGTCTCACCTGGGAAGCCTATAATTATTCCTCCAAATATAGAGATCCCTCTATCATGAAGCATGGAAACTACTTTTTGGGTCATTTCTGGTGTTGTATTTCTCTTATTCATAGCATCAAGGCTTTGTTGATGTACAGATTCTATTCCTAGAAATAATTGACGTATACCTGCTTTATGCATTAAATCAATAACCCATGGATTTTTATATAAAGTATCGATTCTTGATTGAGCAGTAAAGTGAAATTCATTTTGAATACCTGATTTTATGATTGTTTCTAATATCTTTTTTGTCCGTTTTATTTGAATAGTAAAATTATCTTCACAAAAGAAGATAAAATCATTTTTCGGGTTGACATCATATATCTCCCTCATTATTCTAGACGTGCTTTTAGTACGATATACAATATGTTGGGAGGGGTCTTTCCACATTTTCCTAATACAACAAAATTTACATAAATGTGGGCATCCTCTTGAAGTCTCAAGTTGAGCAACTATCGCTCCTAAATAGACATACCTTTTATCATCTAATAAATCTCTTCTTGGCAATGGAAAATTATCTAAATTTAATTCTAATGGCCTTTCGGCATTATGATGAACTTTATTTTCTGAATTTAAAAACGAGATTCCCTTTATATCTTTAAGATTCATTTGATTCTTATTACCATCAATAAAATCCACGATCTCTTTAAAAGAATGTTCACCTTCACCTCGAATAGTATAGTCTACATATTTATGATTTACAACAAAATTAGGAGCTAAAGTAGGATGATATCCTCCTAAGATAGTAGTACATCCTTGTTCTTTGGCCATTTCTGCAACTTCAAGTGCATGTGATATTTGTGGCGTCATAGAAGTTATAGCGACTATATCTGAACGATTTAATTCTTGTTTAAATTGTTTTTCCCTAAATTTATGAACTTTAAAATCAAATAATTTAGCATCATGTTCTGGTACCATAGCAGCAATGGATATAAGGCTCATAGGAGGGCCTTTTATTATCGCATCCAATCCAGATTTTAGTCTAGCTGGATTCACATATAAAATTTTCATTTTTGATATACCTTAATATCTAAAAGAAAACATAATATTTAAGTGCTTTCAATGACAACTAGTCAATGTATTGCGAACATTTATAGGTAAAGAAAACATTATATGATACTGAGAAAAAAAATGAATCAAAAGAACTTGGATAGAAGAAATTATATTGGATTTAGACTATCCGAAAATGATCTTAAAAAGTTAGATATGATCGTTAAACAGGAAAATAAAAGTCGTGGTTTAATCGCCAAAGAAGGCTTACAAGAATGGATTGACTTACAATTATATAATCAAAATAACAATATCATTTCAGTTTCAAAAACATTTTTTATACATCTCCTTTCTTTTATAAATAAAGATAATAAGGAAGATATTGCTACTGAATTAGGTGATATTATGGCAGATATTTTAAGATTTTTAGTAGCAAAACCAATGAATATTGACACATTGCCCATCTACATTCAGTTCGTATTAAACCTTTTTGGAAAAACAGGTCTTAGGTGGTTCAATTCTTTAAATATTGAAATGAGAAATAGTACATTAGTATTTAAGGGGATTCATGATTTAAAAGGAGACTTTTCTAATTTTTTTGCTTTCTTTTTTAAATATCTATTATCTAAAAATTTCAATATAAATCTTTATTCTGAAATGGAAGAAATTACATCAAATTTTATACATTTAGATTTTAAATTTAGCAATTTTGAATAAGTTTTCAGCAATAAATTAAACCACTATGAGAATTAATTGAACTACCACTCCCTAAACAGTACTTCGTAAAAAATAAAGGTATATCCAAATTTTTGATTTAGTTGAAATTGCAAAATGATAGACGGTAACCAAAGCTTGAAATAGAAGAAAACATTCGTTTTTTCATGACCATTCAAAATCAGAAAAAACGGAAGGTTTTCTTAAGTATAAGAAAATCACTTTCTTTTTTAAACTTTCGGCATTCATGGCAGGACTTGCATCCTGCACATGCATTTCCTGGATTCAATACTCCGCGATACATGCCAAGTAGCTTTATTTCACCTATTGAGTTAGCAGCCACTTATGGTTGGTCAATCTCAGGTGCAACACGATTTCTAAGAGAATGTAGAACAGGGTATACTTCGTCTGAACTCATTCTCAAATGCTTAAGGGATCTATCTCCGACGATCATGGAGGATTTTATTAATAACTTATTAAAATCTTCTTATAACAATCTTTCAAATAAACTTAGGAATGATATAGAGAAAAAAGGAATATTCATCCTTGATTTTCATGTAGATCCATATTATGGGAATAATGATAATCCAGATATTAAAAAAGGATCATTAAAGCATAGTACTAATAAAGGGTATACCTTTCTCACTGCTGATATCCATCTTGATAAATTTAATTTTACTATAGCGGTCATCCATCGTCCTCCTGGTGCAAAGATCTACGATCTCTTTCTTCAACTCTATGAAAGAGTATCACGCCTCATAAAACCAAATCTTATAATAATGGATGGTGAGTTCCCAACAGTACGCGTTTTACGCAAGCTGACAGAGATGAATGTTCCATGTATTGCTCGAAGAATCATGACTCAACGGGTTAAAACTTCACTTGCTCTTTATGAAAAGATAGAACCACGCAATTGGCAGAAAAGATGGCATAAAGTAGATTTAAGAGATACTTAGATCAGAAAGCTCACCGTTCCAATTGAGGTGACACCACAGCTTTTAAATGGTAAAGTCAAAGCATTCATGAAAACTCCCTTCCTAGACATCACTCCCAAGCAGACAGATAAGCTTTACAAGCTTAGATTTAACATAGAGACGGGATATAGAGATAAGCATCTATTTCAACCTCGAACCTGTTCTGTAAATTTAAGCACGCGCCTATTTCTTTTTCTTATTGCTATATATCTTTGGAATATTTGGCAGGTATTCAGATATCAAGAAAGATTGCTTGAATTCATGAATGGTGCATTTGGAGTGACCTTCATGCAATCCAGAACCCTAAGACTCAAATTATTACTCAATATTTTCTCTTGATAACATTTTAAAAAGGAAAAGGTGATAGAAATGTAAGATTATAAAATTACGAACTACTGTAGAGGAAGTGGTCTTCTCGTAATTAATTGGTAATAAATTATAATTTAATCTATTTTATCATTTTAACTTAGCTCTCAAATAATATATTCTGCATTAAAATAAATAAGAATAGCAAATTTTTTTCTTAAAAAAGAGGAATAAAGTAATAGATACAAAGATAACATTAAATGAAAGATTTTTTTTTAATAAATTAAATGATCCTTAATCTTTCATTTTAAAGAGTAATATTCCAAATCTAATAGAAATAAAATAAATAACTACTTTTTTAAGAGATAAGATTACTTATTAAATAAAGAAAAATTTTTTTCTTAGCAAAAAATGAGTCCAAAAAAAACCAAAGAATATAATTATATTGGCTTTCGCCTTCCTGAAGATGGCCTTAAAAATTTAGATACAATTGCTAAACAAGAAAGAAAAAGTCGTAATTTAATAGCTAAGGAAGGGCTACAAGAATGGGTTGATTTACAATTATATAACCAAAATAATAATATGTTATTTATTTCAAAAACCCTCTTTATAAATCTCCTTTCTTTCATAGATAATGATAATATAAATAAATTAGCAATAGAAGTAGGTGATCTTACTGCAGATATTTTAAGATTTTTAGTGGCAAAACCTATGACCTCTGATACTTTACAACAATATGCTCAGTTCTCCATAAACTTTTTTGGAAAAAGAGGTCTTAAGTGGTTTAATATTTTGGATATTGAAATTATAGACTCTAAATTAATTTTTAGAGGAATACATGATTTACAAGAAAAATTTTCGGATTTTTTTACCAGTTTCTATAAATATCTATTAAGTCAACATTTTAATCTTGATTTTATGACTAATATCGAAGAAATAACTCCCGGAATTATTCATTTAGAGTTTAAACTTAGAAAAGAAAAATAAATCTTTCATTCTAATCACTCAAAGATTAACCATTATTTTAACTACTTTTAGAAAAAAAAGGTTCAATTAAAGAAGAAAAATATATGAAAATTTTCTCTAAATAGATTCTTTTTATTAATAAGTAAAATGAATGAAAAAAAAAATCATAGAAATCATCGTGAAATATAAATTAGAAGATTTTATCTAATCCTTCAACTATCTCCCCAACTGATGCAATATGTGAACCTAAAGCAATCCGAATTATATTTGACATATTAATACCATAAATGATTTTAAACAATGAAAATATCATAATAGAAATCATAATAAATAAATTGAAAATTGATAAAGAGACAGATTTTATATTTTTAGAGATAATCTAACAAATTAATTTTTTCAAAATGTTTTTTATAAATATAATGTGAAACTTCATTATTTTTCCTTTCTTAATTTGTTATATAAAATTTGATGATTTTTTAGAATAATAAATTCTTTTATTCTTACATTTTAATTGATTAATTTATATTATTTGCAATAATTAATACTTGATACTCTGGAATAATAGGTTCATCAATTCCAACATATCTAGTTTCAATTGTATCAAAACCATATGATTTCAGAAGTATTTTCCACTTTTCAATCTTAAGATAATTGAGTGGTACATTTATATCTTCATCTCCAATTACTCGATTGTAAAACCAATCAAAAAAGCTATTAGTTATTCTGATATCATCATTATCAATATAAGCTTCTTTGATTATTAAACGTTGTTTTGTTATTCTCGTTGCTTCCTTTAATAGATGCTTAGGGTCACTCGAATGATGTAGCACTGTATAGAGAATTGTGGTATCTACTTCATCATCTGCTAATGGAATACTTTTTTCTGAATCATATAAGATTAATGGTAAATTTGTGTAATTATAATCTATTATATCAACAAGAATTACTTCTTTACCAAGTTGATCTTTTATTTCTTGGGCTAAGAGGCCATCACCTGCACCGAGATCAAGTATCTTCTCTCCTATGATATAATTTTTAATGTTTTCAAAATTGGTTTTCGCACGTTGTAATGAAATTGGATATTTATCTTTATCATTATTGGCGTGTTTTCTGATAAAATTTCTTAATGTATTTTCAATTTCAATAAGAGGTTTTTCTTTTTTAAGACCCTTAGTTATAATTCTATTTACATATAACCAAAATATATTTCTTTTAAAAAAATTAAGTTTAACGTTTTTCATAGCAGATTTAAATAATGACCTAATTTCCATCCAATAATGCTTATCTTCTATACTTTTTTTGGAAAAAATTGGATATACAATCTTTTCTATAATATTTATATCATTTTGATTAATAGGTCTATAAAACATTGATATTTCTTCTTGAGTCATTTTCTTATATGTCTCCAAATATTTTATGTAAGTGAGTAATTACTCATTTATAAACTTTATGAGTAATTGCTCATTTAAAATACTATAATGTCAAGTAAAAAAATTTCTCGAAATAGACAAGAAAAAATAGACCTAATTTACAAAGTATTCTTTGATCTAATCTTAAAACAAGGATACCATAAAACAAGTACAAATCATGTTGCAAAATCAGCTAATATTAGCATAGGTACGATTTATAAATATTTTCCAAAAGGAAAAGAAGATATTATAAGAAAATATTTTAAAGAATCAATGGAAAATTTTTTAGACAGACAGGATTTATTTAACATTGATAACAATAATATTGGAGATTTTCTCAATAATTTTATATTAGAACTATATAAGAATCATGAGGAAAAGAAAGGATATAATCTAGCTTTTAGATCTGCTATACAATCTGATAAAATATTACTCGAATCCCACAAAAAGAAAATTTATTCTTTTTTTAAAAATACGGCTCAAAAATTAAGAAAAAAAAATGAAAATTTTAGACAAATCCCTGAGGAAAGATTAATTGAAGTTTTCGTCTTTATTTATAATCTCATCAATGCAATTCTCTATCATCATCTATCTATAATGAAATTATTTGATAAAAATGATAAATTAGTCGAATATCTTTCAAATATAGTTATTTTTTCATTAAAGTATTTATTAGGAATTAGAGAATAATAAAATAGTGTATAATAAAGGGAACTTTCTAATTTTAAAATATTCGTTTAAATTGAATCTTTACTTTTTTTATAAATTAAATTTTATGAGATAATTCATTGTAAAATAAATAAAGAATACAATAATTTAGGGACCAGAATAAATATAGATGTATTATAAGTAAGTACAGGAAATAATATTAAAGTAGTTTTGAGAAAATTAAATTTGCTTTTTTATATATTGGTAACAAGTCTAAATACTTATTTACAACTTTTAATATTTTGTCATAACCATTAAGAAATTTAAGATTTTTTTCATTATCAATCAATTCTGATTTAATTTTTCCGAATTCCTCTTCCCATTTCAGAATTTCTTTTAGAGAATTAAAACCTGAATGTAAGAAAGAATTATGAATAGAAATCATAGAGTAAAAAATTTGTTGAGTTTTATTTTTTGGAATAAAATTTCCATATTCTTTTTTATTTAATTTTTCTATAAGTTGCTTTTTTAAAAGTGAATTTATTACTTGGGACACTTTTCCAAAGGATAAACCTGTAAGCTCTCTTATTTTTTCTTGAGTTAAAACTTTTCTTGTAATAAAATATACATAAATAATTAAAAAAAAATCATTTAAAGTAGAGTAAGCTGATTTATAAAGATAAAAATCAATTATTTCTTCCTCTATTTTCTTTATTTTAGGATTAAATTCTCTATATATATTTTTTATATCATCTCTAGTTATGTTTTTTTGTGGAATTTTATACTTATTAATGTCTATTGGACTTCCTAAATCTTGAATAATATCTAGAATTTTATGATATAATTCAAATATTTCTATAGCTTCCTTTAATCTATTAAGAAGGAGGTCATAACCATTTATATTTTTAGTAATAATCTTCTCTAAATCACTTATTTTCTCTTTAAAAAACCTAATTTCAATTGTCACTCTTCCAAGGGTTTCATCTATTGATTCTTGGGTAGGAAAGGCTGAGAAGTAATTATATTCACGTGATTTGGGAATTTTTTCTTTCTTTACATATCCAATATTGATTAAATTAAATAAACTAGTTGAAATAGTTGAACTAGAAAATTGAGTCAAAATTTTTAGCTTTTTTTGTGTTAATTTTCCATAAATATTTAAATAAGCTAAAATTTTTGTTAATACTTTTGATTGCTCATTAAAATTCGCCTGTTCAATATAATATCGAAGTATTTTTCTTTCAAAATTCTGAATTCTTCCTTCAAAAAGAAATCTTTCGTTTTTTTCTTTCATTTATCATATAAAAAAAAGTTTTTTAGATATTTATATTTTTTTTATAATTCGATTTTAATGAAAACATTTAAATATTAAATAGATTTATCTTTTATAGATATTTTCTATATTTCGAATTTCGTGAAAAATTATATATACTAATAATCAATAATAAAGATAAAAAATGGAACCAATAGAATGGGTATTTACAATAATATCTTTTGCTTCATTTTACTTTTTTATAAGTAAGAAAGCAGGTGAAGCCAATTTTAGAATTATAGGATTATTATTATCAATAGTTATAAATATACTAGTTTCCATTTTTAGTTTCTCAATTGGGGTGTTAAGTATAGGAATTATTAATATTTGCTATGTATTTTTAACTAGTATTGGTATAATGAATTGTTATTTGGAAATTAAAAATAATAGAATTAGATTTAAAAATAAAACAAAATAAATTCAGTTGTATTTTTAATGTTAAAATTACCCAAGTGTAAAATTACAGTTCTTAAAAGAACAATAAATAAAGATTTAATTGAAGAATATGCAGAGGATTCCTTTAAGAATATAAATCGTTGTGAATGTTTTAAGGATGGTCAAGAAATCATATATGATCCAAATTCTGCTTCAGTACCAGATAATTTCTGTCACTGGGCTTGGGCAGATATTCGTAAAGATATCAATATGATCGCATTAGGAGGGAATGAACCTGGAATGAAGAAAGAGGGGATTACAATAACAGGATGTACTGATTGGTTTAGACCTGTTATTTTTAAAATTGAGAGAATGGAATAGATTTAAAATATTAGAATATCAAAGAAACTAAATATTATATTTTTTAGTAAAGAAAAAAAGAAATCAGATAATAAAGGATTAGATATGATATTTGGGAAAATTGAAGCTGAAATAAATGTTATTGGATGTGGTATTGGATGTGGTTCAGGAGATTCTAGTATGGAATTAGCAAAGTTAACCAAAGTTGAATTAATTGGAATCGATATTGATCAAGAGTGTTTAGGTAAATTCAATAAAAAAATAAAATCAAAAAACTTATCAGTGCGAGAATAGCAAACTGTCCTTTCACTTTAGTTTTCCATTAAAAAAATCTTCTTTTCCATGAAAAAAAAAACCACACTTATTTCTAACAATATTATCAGAGATATGAAATTGAGATGATATATATCTTTTTGAGATGGCATCTTATGTATTATATATAAATCACTATTATTATATTTTAAATATTAAATTAAGAGAAATAATCAAATTCTAAATTCACTTTAAATTTTTAAATCTATACTGAAAAATAAAATATTTGTAATAACTTATATAAATTCTTAAGTTCTATAATGTCACCTATATAACTCAATCAAAATAATGAATTTCCAAAATCAAAAATAAAATTAATTAAATATAATTACTTTAATAATTAAGATTTATAGTCTAATAATTCACTCTTATAATTAAAATAATAAATAACAATAATAGAAAAAAACTTAATTGTTGTTTTATCCTATTAAATATCATATATTTTTTCAGGTGATTAATTTTAAATGATTAGACATTTAAAAATAAAGAATTTTAGAAGCTTAGAAAATTTTGAAATTGATTTTCAAAAACAATTTCATGCAATCATTGGAAGGAATAATTCTGGAAAAAGTAATCTGATAGAAGCAATCAACTTCATTTCTAAATTAGCTAAAAGACTAGAATTATTTAATATTATAGATAGTATGGGAGGTTTCAATCAAATCTTATATTTTGGTGCGGATGAAAAAAGAATAAGTTTTGAAGTTGAAATTGAAAGTAAAAATGATATATTTCTTTATGAATTTGAGTTCTCAGATAAAACTATATTAAGAGAAAGGTTATTATTAAATAATAATCCTCAGTTAGAAATTATTAATAAAGAAAAAGGAAAAGTTTTTGATTATATTGAAAATACATTTAAAGAATTCTCTTTTTATCCAAATAACCTTGCAATAAACCAATTATGGGATAAAGAAAGATATAAATCCATAAGAAAATTCTCTAAAATTCTAAACAAATTTAAAATTTATAAGTTTATTCCCACTATGATGAGAGAAACAACTCAAGCAAGAAAAGAGTTTGATGCAGAAATGTATGGACAAAAAATAGTTCAAGTATTACATTCAATTCTTTCTACGGATTATAGAACATATCAAGAAATAGTGGAGATAATGAAAACAATATTTGATGAGATCGATGAGATTCATTCTACTATTGATGAAAGAGGATTAACTAATATAGAAATCTTAGAAAAAGGATTTGAAAAGCCTTTTAATATAAATCAGATTTCAGATGGGATATTAAAATTTTTAGGTATATTATCAGTTATTAAATTAGAAAAAAAATATTCTTTATTCTGTTTTGAAGAACCAGAATTATACTTACATCCATATTTACTTGATAAATTAATAGATTTACTAAAAGAATTAAATACTCAAGTATTAATCACGACTCACTCCCCTCAAATATTAGATATCTTAGATCCAAATGATTTAATAATTATAATTAAAAGAAAAGGGCATTCATTTTGTCAAAAGCTTCCAACAAAGCCAGAAATCCTTAAAAAATTGAAAGATGATGGATTTTTATTAGGTGAACTGTGGACTATGGGTGAATTTGATAATGCCTAAAAAGATAAGAATTTTATGTGAAGGTATTAGTGATCAAGATTCATTAAAAGAAATATTTAAAAAAGAATCTATAAAACAGAAAATTGTGCAATTAAAATCAAGAGAACGTTTATTGAAGAAAGTAAATCAATACATAGATAACTATAAAGAACTTGTTGATAAATTTATTATAATAGTTGATTCTCATTGTACTGATCCTTCAAAAACATATCAAAAAGTATATGATAATATCTTAGATCAAAATAAGGATAAAATAGAAATTCATATTATTAAACATGCACTTGAAAATTGGTTTTTATTAGAAGAAAACGCAATAAAAGAAAGATTTAAAATTAAATTTAAAAGTATTCCTAATGTAGATGAAATTTGTAGACCAGATGAAACTTTAAAGGAATTAATAAGAAAATCTGGTAGGTTAAGATATCAAAAATCAATTCATGCTAAAGCTATTTCTGAACTATTAGATACTGAAGAGCTAAAAAGGAAAAGCAAAAATTTTGATAAATTTATTAAATTAGTTATCAATTCTCAAATAGATGATTAAGATTAAAATATATTAGATAAATACTACAAATCTCATTTGGATTTGAATTTCTCTTACATTTAGAACAATATTCTTTAAATATAGGGAGGACCATCATATTATTATCTAAGATAATAATACCATTTTCTTCTCTAGTTATACGAAATCGTCAAATATTCTATTTTTTAATGTAATTAAATATATCTTTTCTAACAATATTTCTTAATTCCTTCCTATTAGGATTAGAATTTAGATAATTTATGATCTCTATATAGTCATTAATTTCAATAGCACCATATCTTATAAGAGAAAGAGGTAATTTTGATACCTCTTGAGATGGTTCAATGGGTTTTAAGGCAAAAATAATTTTGTTTTGAGACTTTGCAAAATTTACTTCATGTTTTGTTCCACTTTTTAGATTTCCTTCTATTATTAGAGATGCATTAGATAATGCACGGATAATCCTATTTCTATTAATTAAATTATATGGAGTACTTTTTTGGTTTATATCAAACTCTGAAATTATGGCTCCTCCTTTTTTAATAATATCATTAGCAAGATTCTTATGTTCTATTGGAAATATATTATCCACACCTGATCCTAAAACTGCAATTGTCTTTCCGCCTCCTTCAAGAGCACCGATATGAGATTCAATATCTATACCCCTTGCTAATCCACTTATAATTATATAACCTTTTTTTGCCAATCCCTTTGAGATCTTTCTTGCTTTAGAATGACCATAAAATGAAGGATCACGAGTTCCAATAATAGATACACTTTTTTTCAATTCATTAAAGATTAATTCTCCTTTAATATATAAACCAATAGGAGGATTTTCTATGTCTCGTAATGATAATGGGTAATTTTTATTAAAATAAGAGATATATCTAATACTTTTCTTTTTTAAAAGTTCATTAGTCTTTTTTACCTTTTTGATAATATTATCTCGATTATTTAAAAATTCATTAATATTGGAGAGTGATTTTTCATCTTTAAACAATCCTTTAAAATCATCAAATGGAGCATTATATGCTATTTGGAAATTTCCAAATTTTTTATAAATTTCTCCCAATTTTTTAACCCCTATACCTTTTATGTTATAAAATAAGATAAGATACAAATCAGATACACTTACAGTCATCTTAATTAATCTAATTTAATAATCAATGTTAAATTATTATATTTTTATATCCAGATTATTATAAATAATAAGATTCTTTTAAATTACTGTGGATTATTTTCTGAACAAAACTGAATTCTTTTATCATTCTATTCAAGAATTTTCTGACAAAATATACAATTTATAAATCTTTAAAATTGGAATCAGTTGATGTTCTCTCTTTTAAATATTATAAGAAAATTTAGATTTCCTATTAAAATTCGATATTTTATCAATTAATAATCTTATATTTTAATGATATGCCTCTTATTATCCATTAGAGTGAGTTTAGCAAAACTGTCCTTTCAATCCGATTTTCCATTAAAATCATTATATTTTCCATTAAAAAGTTATTTTCAAAAAAAAAAAGATTTCTATCAATAAGATTGTTATAAAAAAAAATACAATTAAAAAAATGTTATTCTGAGGAATATAAGTTTAATTTTCCTCTTGTTTATTATTATTTTTGAATATTAGAGAGGTTATAGTTTGTATAAATAT
>Ga0315549_1001772_pt1 | contig 21783 bp, 10 predicted proteins | sample SalMarSW160200MG_FD_203101 | JGI IMG/M metagenome (GOLD analysis project Ga0315549, IMG submission 203101) | Salt marsh sediment microbial communities from the Plum Island Ecosystem LTER, Massachusetts, United States - Salt Marsh Sediment SW1601-200 ... | reverse complement strand
TTATTAAACCAACGCGATATCGATTGTACACCAAGAGTTATACCTATGGCAAAAATAACAACAGGTAATCCTGTACCAATACCGTAAATAAAAGGAAACGCTATGCCAAAATTATTATTTAATGCCAGTGGTATTAAACTTCCAAAAAACAACGCCGCTGAAATGGGACAGAAAGAAAGCGCGAAAATCGCGCCCAGGGCAAACGAACCAAATATACCCTTTTCCGCCAGTTTATTTTGTCTTTCACTCGATATCGAAAAATCTAAAAAATTTAATTTAAAGATATTTAAAAGGAAAAGTCCGACAATAATAAGAACTGGTCCTAAAATTTTATTCATATATTTTTGCAGAAAATTAGCGGTGGAGGGAATACCGGCAAGGGAAGAAATAAGAATCACCCCGATAATAACATATGCAGTCATTCTTCCCAGTGTATAAGCAAACCCCGACCATAAAACCTTACGTGGATGGTTGACTCTACGGGAGAGAAAGGAAATAGCCGCAATATTTGTAGCTAAAGGGCAGGGACTTATTGAAGTAAGTATCCCTAACCACAATGCCGAAAGAAAAGCAACCACTGTTGTTTCTCTTAATTTATTTCGTCAAGGAATTTCTGTGTCTCTTCTTTAATATATTTATAAAACTCCTCTTTATTTCTCAGAAATTCCCAAACTTTCTTCAAATTTTTAAATTTCATTTCTTCGCCATCTTTAACCAAAGACAAAACTACCGATTTTGTATAGAGCTGATAATCGCTTAAGAAATGTTCGTTTTCTTTTTCTTCTACATTTACAGGTGTAAAAACAAGTTTTCTTGAAGCCAGCTCATCCTCAAAATTACCCTCTATCGCTTCTTTTGTATATTTCTCTATCGTATAACATGATTGGCAGCGAAAATTCGTATAAAAGTAATAAGCAATTACTTTTGTTTCCTCGTAAACGGTTTTCTCTTCGGCAGACATTTTCTCTGGTTGGGATTCACTTACAATATTCGACTGTCCGAATTTTTGCTCTCCTCTATTTTTGCATCCAGTGGATAAGCCTATTACCGATATTACTACAATTATCCCAATGATTGAAAATTTATAAAGTTTGTTCATTTTTATTTCCCCGAAAGTAGAATTCCCTTTATTTCTTCTTTTCCGGCTACTTTACCTGCGGACTTCACCTCGCCGTCAACCGCAAAAGCGGGCGTCGCCATAACACCATAATTCATTATTTCGTCAATATTTACAACTTTCAGAACTTCCGCTTCTATGTTCAGTTCTTTTATAGCTTCTTCCACGTTCTGTGTTAGTTTTTTACACTTTGGACAACCTGTCCCCAAAATTTCTATTTTCATTTATATTTTTCTCCCTTTTTTAAGTTAAATTACCAAAAATTATACCGCTTAGAGTTGCCATAAAAACAACAAGCAGAATATAAACCAGTGTCTTCTTTGTACCGATTACACTCCTTATGACAAGCATATTCGGCAGACTAAGCGCGGGCCCCGAAAGAAGAAGCGCTAATGCAGGGCCTTTGCCCATTCCCGAACCTATCAATCCCTGAAGTATCGGGACTTCTGTCAATGTGGCAAAATACATCAAGGCTCCGGAGACAGACGCGAAAAGATTGGCGCGAAGACTGTTGCCGCCTACTAAATTCGCTATCCACTGTTCGGGTATTAGAGCTCTATGTCCCGGTCTTCCAAGCAAGAAACCCGCAACCAATACACCCACCAGAAGAAGCGGCAGAATCTGTTTCGCGTAACCCCAGCTCGAAGTTACCCATTCTTTGAGTTCCTCTTTCTTAAACCATCTGTTAAGTATTAATGCTAAAATAATAATTAAAAATCCGGAGATAAACCATTTTATTTCATAAATCCTCTGCCAAATTTTTATCGATTCGTCTTTTCCCCAGTTTACAAAAACAAGAATTCCTACCATGACGGCCAAATATAAAGCGGTTTCCCATAAAGGTCTTTCCTCTTTTCCCTCTTCCGCGACGATAAAATCTTCATTATCGTTTTTCTCTTTTTCTTCTTTAATAAAAATAAAATGCATAGAGAGTCCTATAATAATGGAAAAAACAATTGCTCCGATAGCTCTGGCAAAACCTAACTGTACCCCTAGAACCCGCGCGGTCAGAATAATCGCGAGAACGTTAATCGCTGGACCCGAATAGAGAAAAGCCGTTGCTGGTCCGATTCCGGCACCTCTTTTGTAAATACCTGCAAAAAGAGGCAAAACAGTACAGGAGCAAACAGCAAGAATAGCTCCCGAAACCGAAGCGACCGAATAGGATAGAATTTTATTGGCTTTGGCACCGAAATATTTTATGACCGACTGCTGGCTAACAAAATTGGCAATTGCTCCGGCAATAAAAAAAGCGGGCACAAGACAGAGAAGAACGTGCTCTCTCGCGTATTCTTGAAGCATCAAAAAAGCCTCGAGCAACGCGGCCTGAATTTTGATATTCCCAAAAGGAATGAAATATATTGTGAGAAAAACTGCTAAAATCAATAAAAATTTGTATTTTTCTTTCATTTTTATACTTTCCTTATCCGACTCTGCACTTCTCCCTTATGCTCTCTCCTTTACATTTAACTATTTTTCTTCTATCAGAAGCAGTCAGTCTCACCTCTTTTTTCAGACTCTGAATTATCTCGTTTTCAACAGTTTTTGGGTTTACAGAATAAATAATCCACTGTCCTTCTCTTTTACTTTCAACCAACCCTGCCTCCTTTAAGATTCTTAAACTATTAGAAATTCTCGGTTGTTTCATGTTTAGAATATTCGTCAATTCACAAACACACAGCTCATTCCGTGTAAGCAAAAGAAAAATCCTCAACCTCGTCTCGTCCGAAAGAGCATCAAAAATTTTTAAAAATTTTTCCATCTTCCTCTCCTTCTTAAAATAATATATTAAAATATCATAATATATTAATATAGAGTGCGATTTTGTCAAGTGTTTTTTTTGAATTTCTTTTTGATAAAACCGCTTTGGATTTATTTAATTTAATCAAAAAATTTCTTTTTTTCTAAAAAGATTGAATTCTTTTTAAAATGATTTTTCTAAGTACAAAAATTGTTTTAACTGTAAAGAACCAAAACATTTATTGAATAAGAAGGAAAGAAGGCAGGCATACCCCATTGAAAAGTAAACTTTCTAACGGGGCAGGCAAAGGGCGTTGCGGAAGACCCGAAGGGGCTTAAATATGACCGACTGTGACTGCCGGGGTGGTGTAAGACGGCTTGCGCTTGTTGTTGCAAGCAAGTCTAAGGCTTTCGTCCGAGCGATAGCGAGGGGCAAGACCATGCGGCAGCCCGACGCGAGGCGGCGGGCAAGCCGTATGGGTGGGGGGATGGAGTTGTTTTTTTCTTTAGGAGGTCTTGAATATTGAATTTTTGAAGGTCAGGCGGAGAGTTCGAAGATTGTACGGAGCGAGCAGCCATTCTTTACGATTTTTCGAACACCAACTACCACATAATTAATGCTAGCACTAAAATTCCTGTATTGACTGAATCGGCATTTGTTTTATAATTTAAATATTGGTACGTACAAACCAAGGTAGCTGTAACAACGTTATAATATAGTTTAATAAATGAAAGGAGTATATAAAATGAAAAAATTCAAATTTCTAATGGTTGTTTCTTTAATAATAGCTTTTATTAATTATCCTTTATGCTGCTTTGGGGATTATACTTTGGGAAGTCCGAATGCTAAGGTTTCTGTAACTTTCTCGCTTACTCCTGCAGGCGAATCTGTTTACTCGGTTTCCCATTCTGATTCGATAATCCTAAGGCAGTCAAAATTAGGAATAGTAAGAAGCGATCAAGACTTTTCAACTAATTTAACTCTTGATTCGGTTTCAAATGTGAAGGTTGTATCTGACAATTATACGCTGTTGCATGGTAAACGATTGAATTGTAATTACACGGGTAACAAACGCATCTTTTATCTTAAGAATACAAATTCAGAAAGAATGGAGATCATTTTCCAGGTATCGAACGATGGGATTGCATTCAGGTATCATTTCCCGGGCAAAACAGATACAACTGTAAAAATTTTCAAAGAAGTAACCTCCTATCACTTTGACCTTTCTACAAAAGCCTTTCTGCAACCCTGTCCGGATGCACGAATGGGATGGTGTTTCTCTTCTCCTTCTTATGAGGAATATTATCATATAAATATACCTGTCGGGACAAATGCGCCAAATCAAGCAGGATGGGTTATGCCGGCACTTTTTCATTTCGGAAAATACTGGGTCAGTATTACAGAAACCGCCGTTGATACTAACTATTGCGGATCGCGTTTAAGCCAGTTTTCTCACGATGGCGAATATTCAGTACAATTTCCCCAGCCGCAGGAAGGAAGATCAGGCGAACCTGTTTTGCCGGAATCTGTTTTACCGTGGTATACTCCCTGGCGGATCATTGCACTTACTGATAATTTGGCAGATCTTGTTGAATCTACTTTAGAAACCGATTTAGCTGCCCCGGCCAAATATGATGTTTCGTCTTGGCTTCAGCCCGGGATTGCATCCTGGAGCTGGGTTATTCTAAAAGATGATTCAACAGTGTATGACGCACAACGGCGATTTATAGATTTTGCAGCAACTATGAATTGGAAGTACTGTCTCATAGATGCTTTTTGGGATACCCAAATTGGATACGAAAAAATTAAACTACTTGCAGATTATGCCAAAAGCAAAAACGTAAAAATTTTATTATGGTACAATTCAGCAGGCGATTGGAATACAACGACACTCACACCTCGCGATAAAATGCTTACAAAGGAATCGAGACGCCCCGAGTTTCAGAAGTTGAAAGATATGGGAATTGGCGGTATTAAAGTAGATTTTTTTGGTGGTGACGGACAATCTATGATGAAATATTACATCGATATCTTGAAAGATGCTGCGAAATACAATCTTACAGTAAACTTTCACGGCTGTACTTTTCCCAGGGGATGGTACAGAACTTATCCCAATTTAGTAAGTATGGAGGCTATTAGAGGAGAAGAATACGTAACTTTTGGACAGTATTTTGCGGACAACCAACCTTCACATTGTACAATCATCCCCTTCACAAGGAACCTTTTTGATCCGATGGATTTCACACCCGTAAACTTTTCAGGAATACCAAATATAAAACGTAGAACTACCGGTGGTTTTGAAATAGCTTTATCGGTTATTTTTACTTCGGGTATTCAACATATTGCCGAAACACCAACCGGTATGGCTGCTCAAAAAGATTTTGTTAAAGGATACATGAATACTTTACCTGAAACCTGGGATGATGTGAAATATATCGATGGTTTCCCCGGGAAATTTGTTGTATTAGCAAGAAAAAAGGATGAAAGATGGTACATTGCAGGCATCAATGGGGAAAAGAAAGAACGCACAATAACACTGCATCTCACTTTCATCAGTGATACACCTAAAGGTATGATTATTACCGATTCGGATCATGCAAAAGATCTTATAAAAAAAGAAATCGATCTTACATCGCCTGTACGTATAATAATGCAACCATATGGCGGATTTGTCATTAAAACTTTGTCAAAGGGAGAGAAATTCGATATTCAAAAATAGGAGACAAAATGAAAAAAGAGTTATTGTTTATCGTATGCTTTTTATTCTCATTGAATTTATGGGCGCAAACAATACCCTATCAGAATCCAAATTTAAGTTCTGAAGAGAGAGCGAAAGATTTGATTGCACGGCTGACACTGGAAGAAAAGGCGGCTCTGATGTGTGATGCGTCGGACGCGATTCCTCGTCTGGGAATTAAAAATTTCAACTGGTGGAGCGAAGCCTTGCATGGCCTGGCTAATAATGATGATGTCACCGTTTTCCCCGAACCAATCGGTATGGCTGCCTCGTTCGACGATGAACTGGTTTATCGGATATTCAGCGCGACTTCGGACGAAACACGAGCCAAGTATCATGAAGCTATCCGAAACGGAGAGGGAAATAAACGATTCCTGAGTCTTTCGGTATGGACGCCCAATGTCAACATATTCCGTGACCCGCGATGGGGACGTGGGCAGGAAACTTATGGTGAAGATCCTTACCTGATGTCGCGTATGGGGGTTTCGGTTGTAAAAGGACTGCAGGGACCTGTCGATTCTAGATACCGAAAGCTGCTGGCCTGTGCCAAGCATTATGCCGTGCATTCCGGGCCGGAATGGAGTCGTCATGAAATCAACCTGAATGATGTCGACCCGCGTGACCTGCGGGAAACCTATCTTCCTGCATTTAAAGCATTGGTGCAGGAAGCCGATGTCCGTCAGGTGATGTGCGCATATCAGCGTTTAAATGATGAACCCTGCTGTGGTAGTACGGAACTTTTGCAAAGAATCCTTCGTGATGAATGGGGTTATCAATATCTTGTGGTTGCTGACTGTGGTGCTATTACCGATTTTTTTACCAGCCATAAAGTGTCCTCCGATGCAATTCATGCGGCAGCGAAAGGTGTTCTGGCAGGAACCGATCTTGAATGCCAATGGAATAATCACACTTATAAAAAATTGCCTGAAGCACTTGAAAAAGGGCTGCTCACCGAAGAAGACATAGATACACGCTTAATGCGTGTACTGATTGGACGTTTCGACCTGGGTGAAATGGATGATGATACTCTTGTCCCCTGGGCAAAAATCCCCCTGTCAGTTGTCAATAATGAAGAGCATAGAAAACTTGCTTTGGAAATGGCACGTCGTTCCATGACACTGCTTCAGAATAAAAACAATATTCTCCCTTTAAAAAAATCCATTCACAAGATTGCTGTCATTGGCCCCAATGCGGATGACGAACCGGTGTTATGGGGCAATTATAACGGAAAACCAGTTCGAACAATCACGATTCTGGACGGGATTACATCAAAACTTTCGGCTGATAAGATTCTTTATGCCAAAGGATGCGATCTGGTTGAAGATAAAGTCACAGAAAGCTATTTTTCGAAATGTTCGTTTGACGGCAAAAAGGGTTTTAAAGCCACGTATTGGAACAATGCGGAACTTAAGGGAGATATTGTAACGACTCAGCAGATAGTTAATCCCCTGAAATTAACGACTGCCGGGCAACATGAATTCGCGCCCGGGGTTCGACTCGAAGGCTTTTCGACTAAATATAAAACCGAGTTTGTGCCGTCTCAGAGCGAAGAAATCGTATTTAAATGTGGAGCAACGGGACGCTTTGAATTGTTGGTAAACGGAGAATCTATTACAAAATATGATAATTGGAGAACACTTCCGTCAAGATTTCCTTACAAAGTTGAAAGTGGTAAAAAATATAAAATAGAAATACGATATGCCCAGTTGTATAATTGGCAGGCAAACATCGAATTTAATTTTGGTAAAGAAGTAGATGTGGATTATACCGAGCTTTTAAAGAAACTTCAGGACATCGATGTAGTCATATTTGTCGGCGGTCTTTCTACATTGCTTGAAGGCGAAGAAATGCCGGTGTCATATCCGGGTTTCAAGAACGGAGATCGTACCGATATTGAACTTCCTTCGGTACAGCGTAATTGCCTGAAGGCTCTGAAACAAGCCGGAAAAAAGATTGTTTTTGTGAATTGTTCAGGTTCGGCTATTGGATTGATGTCTGAAACCGAAAGCTGCGATGCAATCCTCCAGGCCTGGTATGCTGGTGAATCCGGCGGGCAGGCAGTTGCTGACGTATTGTTCGGTGATTATAATCCTGCGGGTAAACTGCCGATCACTTTTTACAAAAACCTGCAGCAATTGCCGGATTTTGAAGATTATTCGATGAAAGGACGAACTTATCGCTATATGTCCGATCCGCTTTTCCCGTTTGGATTTGGATTGAGTTATACTACCTTTGCAATCGGTAACGCAAATCTCAGTAAAACTGTAATAAAAACGGACGAATCGATCGAGCTTACTATCCCGGTTGTCAATAAAGGCAACCGCGACGGAACTGAAATTGTTCAGGTGTACGTGCACAAGGTAAACGACACGGATGGACCGTTAAAAACACTCAGAGGTTTTCAAAGGGTAGACGTGGCCGCAGGTCGGACCGGCCGGGCAGTTATCGAACTGTCTTATTCCGCGTTTGAGTTTTTCGACAGGGCCAGCGGTAAAATGGCTGTGACTGCTGGAGAGTATGAAGTATGGTATGGAAACAGCTCCGATACAAAAGATTTAAAAATGACAAAGATCACGATTCAATAAATTTTTTATGGGAAACTACAGGAGAATGTTAATATGAATAAAAAGCTTTTGATTATCGTATTATTTGCGTTTGTCCTGGTTAATAGCATTGAGGCTCAAATTTATCAGAAAACCGATTTGGGTATAAAATCAAACATCAACTCTATCGATGTGGAAATTCAGTTCTACGGCCCGTCCACGGTAAGAGTACTGAAATGGCCTGAGGGCAAAACCTTTACAAAAGAAAGCCTGTCGATTATTAAAACTCCGCAAAAAACGGCTTACAGCATTAAGCAACGGGGAGACGAACTTTCCCTGAAAAGTGAAAGTCTCGTGGTTGTCCTAAACCTGAAAAACGGCAAGGTTACATTTACAACTACCTCCGCCGCTCCGCTTTTAAACGAGAAAGAAACGGGCGTTTCTTTTACCTATTTCGACGATACCGGTGTAAAAACCTACACTGTATATCAGTCGTTTGTTCTGGATAAAGAAGAATCCATTTATGGTTTGGGCCAGCAACAGCAGGGTAAAATGGTGCAGCGTAACCTGAAGCTGCGAATGGTACAGGGAAATACGGATGATTATATTCCTTTTTTCGTGTCGGTAAAAGGTTACGGATTATTTTGGGACAATTATTCGCCGACTCTCTTTGAAGACAGCCCGGAAAGAACGTCGTTCAAATCAGATGTGGGCGATTGTGTCGATTATTATTTTATGTACGGCGGCAATGCCGATGGCGTGATTGCCCGTATGCGCGACCTGACAGGCCAGACGCCGATGTTCCCATTATGGACTTACGGTTATTGGCAAAGCAAAGAGCGTTATAAAAGCCAGGATGAAACAATAGGAGTGGTTAAAAAATACCGCGAACTGGGGGTTCCTTTAGACGGTATCATTCAGGACTGGCAGTACTGGGGCAACAATTATCTGTGGAATGCCATGGAATTCCTCAATCCCGAATTTTATAATCCGCAAAAGATGGTTGATGACGTGCATAACCTGAACGCGCACATGATCATTTCCATCTGGAATTCGTTCGGTCCTCATACAAAACAATATAAAGAGTTAGATAAAATAAACGCACTTTTAAATTTTAAAACATGGCCGGAATCCGGTTCCCAAAAATGGCCGCCAAATCTCGATTACCCTTCAGGTGTAAGAGTTTACGATCCTTATAATCCTGAAGCTCGTTATATTTACTGGAAGTATCTGAATAAAGGTATCTTCGCACTTGGAATGGACGGATGGTGGCTGGATTCATCAGAACCCGACCATATGCAATTCAGGTCTTCCGATTTCGACAACAAAACGTATCTGGGTTCATTCCGAAAAGTCCGAAATGCTTTTCCCTTAATGACAGTAAGCGGTTTATATCAACACCAGCGTTCCGTCACATCCGACAAGAGGGTTTTTATCCTTACCCGTTCGGCATTTGCGGGTCAGCAGCGCTACGGCGCCAATACCTGGTCGGGCGATGTGGTAGCTTCCTGGGATGCCCTAAGAAATCAAATTTCAGCGGGACTCAACTTTTCACTCTGCGGCATTCCTTACTGGAACAGCGATATAGGCGGATTTTTTCTCTGGGAATACCCGGAAAAACTTAAGGATGCCGATTACCGCGAACTCTATGCGCGTTGGATCCAGTTCGGCGCATTCTGCCCGATGATGCGTTCGCACGGAACCGATGCCCCTCGTGAGATTTATCAATTCGGTAAAAAAGGTGATAAGATTTATGATGCCATTGAAAAATATATAAACCTGCGCTACAATTTGTTACCCTATATTTATTCTACCTCGTGGGATGTTACTGCCAATCAATCGACAATGATGCGCGCCCTGGTGATGGATTTTGCCGATGATAAAGAAGCTCTTGATATAAACGACCAGTATATGTTCGGTAAGTCGTTGCTGGTTTGCCCGGTCACCAAGCCTATGTATTCAAAAATTAGTATTCATGGTAATGATACCACCAATGTTGAAGATTTCAGCAAGATAAAAGATAAAGAAATTTATCTGCCCGAAGGAACCGATTGGTATGATTTCTGGAGCGGAGAAAAGCACAGCGGTGGACAAACTTTAAATAAAGGAACACCGATTGACATCATTCCATTGTATGTGAAAGCGGGTTCCATACTTCCCATCGGTCCTAAAGTTCAATATGCCACAGAGAAAAAATGGGATGATCTTGAAATACGAGTCTATCCCGGTGCCGATGGTGAGTTTACATTGTATGAAGACGAAAACGACAATTACAATTATGAAAAGGGGTCTTATTCCACTATTCTTTTTGAATGGGATGATGGAAAGAAAGTTTTAACCATCAGCGACAGGCAGGGTTCTTTCCCCGGAATGCTCAAAGAGCGCCATTTTAACATCGTACGAGTTGCAAAGGATAAAGGAGTTGGAATGGATGTCATTGGGTCTATCGATAAAGGGGTAACCTACAAAGGGAAGAAAGTAATGATTAAGCTGTAAAAATAAAATATAAATCAAATGAGAAAGGTTAAATTATTAATATTTATAATTGGGTTAATAACCTCGCAAAAAATGGTTTTTGCCGATAATCCGATAATTCAAACAAAGTTTACTGCTGATCCTGCCCCGATGGTGTATAAAGATACAGTATACCTTTATACAAGTCACGATGAAGATGATGCTACCGTATTTCACATGCTTAACTGGATGCTTTATACTACAACCGATATGGTCAATTGGACCGATCATGGAATAATAGCTGGTGTTAAAGAGCCTTATAGAACATTCACATGGGCCGACGGACATAGCGCCTGGGCCCCGCAATGTATTGCCAGGAATAAAAAGTTCTATTTATATTGTCCAACTATATACAAAGGCAAGATGGCTATTGGTGTCGCCGTATCGGACAGCCCATATGGGCCGTTTACTGATGTGCTTGGAAAACCGTTAGTCTATAGGTCTAATCCTGGCGACTACGACCCAACCGTGTTTATTGACGACGATGGCCAAGCCTATATGTACTGGGGAGGAAACGGCCCCTGCTTTTACGCCTTGTTAAACGAAGATATGATTTCTATTTCAGGCGATATCCATGTTGCATCAATTGATTTTACCGGAACTCCGCCCGAGGCATCTTATACGGAAGGACCGTGGTTATGGAAAAAAAACAATCAATACTACCTTGCCTGGGCATCGCGCTGTTGCCCTGAAGGCATAGGCTATGCTATGAGCGAAAGCCCAACCGGGCCTTGGAAGTGTATGGGTACCATAATGGACCCGGACTCCCACTCCGATGGCAATCATCCGGGACTTATAGAATACAAGGGAAAGTCATATGTTTTTGGTTTAGATTACGAATTGTTTTTTTCCATTCAGGGCAATAGGGAAAAGCTTGAAAGACGTTCGATATGCGTGGCCGAAATGACATATAATATGGATGGGACGATAAATAAAGTGCCATGGTGGGGTGAAGGGGCACCAGTAATCAGCGTACCCCAAGTTGAACATCTTAATCCTTATTTAAGGATAGAAGCTGAATGTATTGCTTGGTCATCGGGCCTTAAAACCGAAAGGGATAACAAAACAGGTATGTACGTTACTGACATTGACAATGGCGATTACATAAAAATAAAAAGCGTTGACTTCGGCTCAAACGGAGCCGGGGTATTTTATGCCAGCGTAGCAAGCGCATCCGACGGTGGCATAATTGAACTGCATATCGACAGTGTTAAAGGTATGGAAATAGGAACGCTTCGGGTATCAAATACCGGTGGTTGGAACAATTGGGCATTAAAAACAACAGCAATTTCCAATGCTAATGGTATTCACGATTTGTTCCTGGTTTTCAAAGGAGAAAAACGCAAAAAACTTTTTAACTTTGACTACTGGAAGTTTGATAAAAAGAAAACCAGCCACGATTTGGTGGCTATCAGTGCATCGGTTGAAAAGTACAAATTAGATACCATAACCGGCATGAATACTCAATTTTTAAATATTTCGGCAATATATTCCGATGGCACTAAAAATGATGTTAGCAAATTGGTCCGGGTTACGTACGGGAATAATAAAACAGTAAACATTAGCAACGGAATTATTACCGGGATAAAGTATGGTTTGGCCAATATTGCTCTGAGTTATGGAAGTAAGACAGATTCGCTGCACATTCTTGTTAAGGATTATAAAAGCGAACGTACTGTTAAAAACATTAGTACATCAGACAGTTCGTTACTAATGCATAATAAAGGCGTTATCAATATTATTATAACAGCAGAATATGCCGATGGGCATACCGAGATTGTGACTGGCGATGCTTTGTACACAAGTTCCGATCCCGAAATAATAAAGGTTACAGCAGGGATGATAACAGCATTATCTGTTGGTAAAACACTTATAAAGGTTAGTTTTAAAGATAGTTTTGGCAATGTTTCCGGTTTGTCAATACCACTGGAAGTGATAAACCGCAATCCGTATAAGAGGAACGAAGCCGAGGACTTTAACGAACAATTGGGGCTTCAGGCCGAACCTTGTTACGATAAAGATGATGGCAAAAATATTGGATATATCCAAAATGGCGACTGGATTAAATTCAGCAGTATTGATTTTGGCAAAGGTGTATACTCTTTTCAAGCCCGGGTTGCTTCCGCAACCAATGGCGGTACGATAGAAATATACACTGATAGCTTAACCGGAAAACTTGTGGGTAGTTTAATAGTCAAAGGCACTAACGGATGGCAAAACTGGACTACCAATTCATGCAATATAAGCGGAGTTTCAGGTATTCATGACATATATTTTAAATTTACAGGTAGTAGAGGTTTTCTGTTAAACCTTAACTGGTGGAAATTCAAAACTAAATAAAGCAATATGAACCAAAAACCGAAATCAAAAATAACAAAAAAAAGGTGTCTGATGAAAATTAAATCCTATTCTATTCTAATTACCAGTATCTTTATATTTGTTGCTGTTTTATCAGCTACATTTTACCGTACCTCCGATTCTCCGCGGGCAACAGAGTTATTCACTAATTCATGGTTGTTCAACCTCGGCGATTTTCAGGACGGACAAAATCCATCGTTGGATGATTCACATTGGAGACAACTCAATCTGCCCCACGACTGGAGTATTGAAGGACGTTTCAAATCAGAAACAAACAAGGAGGATGTGCCTGAGTTCCATGTTGTGAAAGGAGAATGGAAATTCAGCAAAGGCGACAACATGCTCTGGAAGGAACCCGATGTAGACGAGGGTTCCTGGCAGATTGTAAAGCTTCCTTCGACCTGGGAAGAACATTCGAACTATACACCGGATAATGTGTATGGCTGGTATCGCCGTGAGTTGACTATCCCTGCGGAGTTAAAAGGGAAAGACATTTTTATAAATCTCGGCAAAATTGACGACGCTGACGAGACTTATTTCAACGGTGTGAAAGTGGGCGGTATGGGTTCTTTCCCACCCAACTATACGACCGCATGGGATATGCTCCGGTATTATAAAGTACCCCACGAAATCATTCGCTACGGCGTAAAAAACAGCATCGCAGTTAGGGTGTTTGACGGCATTATGGGCGGCGGCATTTATAATGAAGGAGAGAAAATAATAGAGGGGCCTTTTGAATCGACTTGCCCGGGAGGAAGCGGCGCGGGTTACATAAACGCGGGCACTGGCTGGTACAGAAAAGAGTTTAAATTGCCCGAAGACATTCAAGATAAGCGTGTATTCATCGAATTTGACGGTGTGTATATGAACAGCGATGTCTGGATCAACGGTGTTCATCTCGGCAATCGACCATACGGCTATTCCAGCTTTCAGTATGAATTGACCAAACACCTGAAATTTGGCGATGAGAAAAATGTTTTGGCGGTCAGGGTCGATGTACAGCAGCCGTGCTCACGCTGGTATTCAGGCGCAGGCATTTACCGGAATGTGCGATTAACGGTAACAGACCTGGTTCGTATTGCGCATTGGGGAACATATGTTACAACCCCGGATGTATCCGAAAGCGAGGCCACAGTTCGCGTTGAAACGAAGATCCTAAATCAATCAACTTCTGCCCGGAAAGTAACACTTGAAACCGTCATTGTGGATGAGTTCGGGCACGAATTTGCCAGTAGCAGCTCCCTTAAAAAAGTGGAAGCAGACAGCATCAACATTTTTGAACAGTTTATCAAAATTCCAAAACCAAAATTATGGTCGCTGGAAAATCCAACCCTTTACCTTGTTAAATCCAAAGTTTATGTGAACGGCAGTATTGCGGATGCTGGTGACACACCTTTCGGAATCCGTACATTTGAATTTACCGTAGACAAGGGATTTTTCTTAAACGGCAAACATGTCGATATCAAGGGCGTATGTCTGCATCACGACCTGGGTTGCCTGGGCGCTGCCGTAAATAAACGGGCAATCGAGCGTCAATTGGAAATTATGAAGAGCATGGGTTGCAACGCCATACGCACAAGCCACAATCCACCTGCACTTGAGCTGCTGTATTTATGTGACCGTATGGGTTTCCTGGTCATGGACGAAGCGTTCGACGAATGGAAAAAGGCAAAGACTTCATACGGGTACGGCCGGTTTTTTGACGAGTGGAGCGAGAGAGATATAACGGACATGATTCGTCGCGACAGGAACCATCCCAGTATTATCCTGTGGAGTATCGGCAACGAAATCTCTGAGCAAGGCGATGCCAACGCGTACGAGATGTCGAAGCGACTCGTTGATATCTGTAATACGGAAGATCCGACACGACCGGTTACCTCGGGATGCAATAACCCGGAAGCAGCCATCGAAAGCGGTTTTTCAAAACCGCTCGACGTGTTAGGTATCAATTATCAAATGTCCTTTTACCAAACTTTGAAGGGCAAGGCGAAACTGATCGCCTCTGAAACCGCTTCGGCTGTCAGCACCCGCGGAGAATACAACCTGGTTCAAGATGGTGACACGCTTAAAATCGAAAAGGAGTTAAACAATCAGTGCGCTTCTTACGACATAGTCGCTCCCAGTTGGGGCAATGTAGCGGAATCAACCCTCAAAGCAGTCAAAAGCGCACCCTGGCTCGCAGGTGAATTCGTGTGGACGGGTTTTGATTACATTGGCGAACCCACGCCTTTTAGCTGGCCATCGGTAAGTTCTTATTTCGGTATTGTGGATTTATGCGGTTTTCCAAAAGACCGCTACTACCTGTACCAGAGCCAGTGGACGGACAAACCAATGATTCACATTCTTCCACACTGGAACTGGCAGGGTTTCGAAGGGCAGAAGATACCGGTTTGGTGTTACAGCAATTGTGAGTCGGTGGAATTATTTTTGAATGGAAAGTCCCTCGGCGAAAAGAAATTCTGTGATACAGAGGATTTACATTTACTATGGAAAGTTCCTTACACTCCGGGAATATTAAAAGCCGCCGCAAAAAACAACGGGATGACAGTGTGCACTTACGAAGTACAAACTGCAGGTGCTCCGTTTAAAATAATGATGACGCCGGATCGTACCGAAATCAGTGCCGATGGCGAGGATCTTTCGTATGTCAAAGTCGAGATTGTAGATCAGAAAGGTTGTGTCTGTCCCAACGCCGACAACCTTGTAAAATTTAAAATCAAAGGCGAGGGCATTATTGCCGGAGTGGACAACGGTAATCCTATTAGCCATGAGCATTTCAAAGCCGGCGAGCGAAAGGCATTCCACGGTTTGTGTCTTGTTGTGATACAATCGAAACGTGAACAAGGCGCAATCCGTCTTTCCGCAGAATCCGAAGGACTTCAGGCAGCAGATATTTTATTTCGGGTGAAATAAGGAATATTAATTCATAATCATGTTTAAATAAGATTGCTTTAAATTTAATTTGGTATGAAACATTGTTGTTTTCTAATTAAAATAATAATAAACAAAGTGAGAGTAAATAATTTATAAATCAGAAATTTAAAAGATTGACAACATTTTAGGGCTTAGCAATTTTTCTATTATCGTCATTACCTGCTGAAGGAAGTGCACAAAACATACAACAATCAAATCCAGTTAAAAGAGTTAGAAAGTGCTTTGATTTTAATTGGCAGTTCCACAAAGGCGATATAACCATAAAACGCCAGGTAAAAGTTGGCGGCCAAGGTGGGATAATAGATATAAATGTTGAAGTAATTACCAAAGACACTGTCATTGACTACACGGACATGAATAGCTACAAAGTTTTCTATCCAGCCGACTGGAAAGAGGTTAACGTTCCACACGATTGGGTTGTAGAAGGTACTTTTGTGCACGACAATACAATGGGCAGTCAACCAGCCGGTAATGGTTATTTACCTACAGGCATCGGTTTTTACAGGAAAGAATTCGAAATTCCGGCGCAAGAATTACCACTTGACAAAATTTATGAAATATAATAATTTAATAAATATACTAACCTATTTGATACTAGGATAGTGAGGAGGTAAAGTTGGTTATCTATAATTTACTTGGGCAAGAGATAGCGGTGTCGGAGAGAGGTAAGAAGTCAGCCGGATACCATAAAGTACAGTAGGAGGCATCGAACTTACCGACAGGTATATATTCCTATAGATCAACTGCTGGTAAGTTCATGGCAACTAAAAAATTCTTGCTACTCAGATAAAAAAGTGGTATTGATAAGAGATAGCCATAACACAATTAAATAGAGGAACAATAAATGACTTTTATATTAACTTTTTATTTTTAAATTAATTAAAGGAGGAATCTTTATGATAATATTGATTTTAACAATTGGTTTCAGTATGTCAATATCTTTCTTGTGTTCTATTTTTAAAGCATGTTTATCAAGTATTGATACAGGCAAAATATCAGTAAGAAAGCCGAACCGCGCTTGTATATTAAGCACTTTCAAAGATAAAATCCGAAAACCAATAATGCCGAGAGCTGGGATTTTATACTTTCAATTGTTATGCGGTTTACTTCTGGCAACACAGCCTGCTAAGTCACAACAAACCTTCTGTAATCCTTTAAATCTAAATTATAGATTTATGTCTGATGCAATTGATGCCCGTGAAGCCGCTGACCCGGTTATAATTTTATTCGAAGATGACTATTATCTTTTTGCTTCTCGCTCAGGTGGCTATTGGACTTCAACAGATCTTCATGATTGGACGCTTATTATTCCAACCGGTATCAATATCGAAACTTATGCACCTGCTGCATTAGTCATAGGGGATACCGTATATTATTCTCCTTCAGCATCTGGTAAAATCTACAAGACTGCCGACCCGAAATCAGGTGTTTGGACGTCAGGACCAAATATTGGAAGTTATGGCGATCCGGCTCTTTTCCTCGATGATGATGAAAGGTTATACATGTACCATGGATTGACTAATACAACAACCAGTGCGAATATTCGTATGGTTGAACTCGACCCTACAACATTTCAGGAGAAAGGTAGTCAAGTCGATTTGATTTTTTCGATGGCTTCATTACATGGCTGGGAAAGACGGGGAGATGATAATCTATTGGATGAAGTGCCATGGATTGAGGGGTCGTGGATGACCAAAATAAATAATAAATACTACCTTCATTATGCTGCCCCGGGGACGGAGTTCAAAACGTATGCAGATGGTATCTACGTATCATCCGATTCGGCAAAAGGTCCCTATCAATATGCAACGTACAGTCCTTTTTCATTTAAACCGACCGGTTTTATCTCAGGGGCGGGGCATGGTTGCACATTTAGAGATAAAGATGGTAACTATTGGCATGTTGCAACGATGACTATCTCGGTCAAGCATATGTTCGAACGTCGGTTATGTCTTTTCCCCGTTGCTGTTGATGCTGATAGCAATATCCGCTGTAATACGGTTTTTGGTGATTACCCCCAATATCTTCCCGGGATAAAGAGCGATCCGATAAATGAAAACTTTGCAGGTATGCTCTTACTGTCTCACAAAAAATATGTCACAGCTTCTTCCTCTTTAAGTGGTTATGGTATTGAAAATGCGGTTGATGAAGATGCTCGTACTTATTGGTCTGCTCAGAGTGGTGATCCTGGGGAATGGATGTTGATTGATTTGGGTGAGGAATGTGATATTGAAGCTGTTCAGGTAAATTTTGCGGAACACAATACTATTCCCAGCCTTGTCCGTGGTCGTGATGTTATATTATACGAAAGATACATAATCGAACATTCCAACGACGGCATGAGTTGGGATACACTTGTTGATAAAAGTCTAAATATGCAGGACGTTCCTCACGATTTTATTGAACTGGATGAAACTGCCCAAGCACGTTATATCAAGCTTACAAACATATTTACTCCCGGAGAAGGAAATTTTGCAGTCCGTGATCTTCGAGTGTTCGGAAATTCCACTGAAGCTGTCTTCACACCAGTCACTGATACTACCGTACAACGCGGGCCCGACGAACGCGACGCTGTAATTCGATGGACATCGATCCCCGATGCAGATGGTTATGTCATACGCTATGGTATAGCACCGGATAAACTATATAACAATTATATGGTTTATGACGTGGATAGCATCGCAATCCATAGCTTAAATGTAGGAGTAGATTATTATTTCAGTGTTGAGGCGTTTGACGGTGGTACAGATTATTATTACTCTGTCGGTGAATTTCGATCTTTTGAATCAGGGGATTGGAACGATGTTAATACCTGGGAGCAATATAACGGTTCGGCATGGATTAATCCTGCACCTGGTATTCCGACTCTATCCGATGAAGTAATAAATATTCTTAGTGGAGATACGGTGACTTTAACGACAGCGGATTCGATAGACCAGGTAATTATTTCGTCTGGCGGATATTTGGTGATTAATCCCAGTATCACATTGTTGGTTAAAGATGGAATTGGAACGGATTTGGCAGTCAATGGAACTCTAATAAATTCTGGCTCTATCACTCAGGATATGTCTGCTACAATAAGTTTCCTGGACAGCAGCAGATATGTACATGGGCAGGACGGTGGCTCAATCCCGGTGTCAAAATGGGGAAAGGGCTCCACTTGTGAGATCAACAGTGTCACAAATAGCTTGCCGTCAGGTTTAGAACAGAATTTTCACCACTTCATGTGGGATTGTTCAGAGCAGGCATCGGACGTAAGTATGGGATGGAACGGAGATACGATAGGAGGAAATATAAATATAAAGAATACAGGAACAGGCGTATGGCAATTATGCACTCCGACTTCTGGCACACCAGCAGTTATAAATATTAATGGCGATTTAAATCAGACATCGGGGACAGTTGCTACGCACATGTCGAATGAAGGAGGAACCTCTGTTACTATAAATCAAGGCGGCAGTATAAACATAACGGGAGGTCAGTTTAGTATAAGTGGTGGAACACAAGGAGGCACAGGGACTACGGTATGGAATCTAACCGATGGTGATTTTTCTGTCTCAAATGCAGAAATAGAAAATAGCTCGACAACACCGGGAGGAGCGGGCTTTGTATTTAGTAAAGCAGGAACTCAAACTTTGAATATAGGGTCGGGCAACACGATAGAGGCATTACCGATAGAGGTAAGCAGTGGGACCACATTGAACATCGGAACGAGTGAATTGACGGGCAATGGTCACTTTATGCTGGATTCAGGTGCCACATTAGAGACAGCTCATTCTAATGGTCTAGATGGTAATATACAGACAGAAGGCACAAGAACACTAAGCAAGTCAGCAAATTATACATATAATGGAAGTGTAGCGCAGGTAACCGGCAGCTTGCTACCGGATACGGTGAACAACCTGACATTGGATAACAGCATGGGATTGACACTTTCAGGTGATGTAGTTGTAAATGGGATAATGGAGATAAAGGATGGATTGCTGCAATCAGGAAGTGAAATATTGAGCTATGGTGAGGATGGAGCGTTGAAATACTCGGGCAGTAGTGCCCAGACAACGGGAGATGTAGAATTTCCTGCTGTAGGGGTTCCGAAGGATTTAATGATTTCGAATACTTCCGGAGTAAACTTGCACTCCACAAGACGGATAACAGGTAATTTGAATTTAGAAGGAAAGCTGGTGTTAGGAGCAAATACGTTGACAGCGGGTTCAGCAACAACGGAGTCAGTGACTACAATGTTTGTAAACACAGACGGAGGAGGGAAACTGAGTTTGCCGGTGGAAAATTCTACAGAGGTATTATATCCTATAGGAGCGAGCGGAGGAAGCACAGTTTCATATTGTCCCGTGTGGATAACCAATAATGGAGACAGTGATACGATAACGTTAGGAGCAGTCATGGACACAACGTATCAAACTACAAAACCGCGTGTTAAATTGAAATGGGACATAACAGAAAGTGCAGAAGGCGGCGGAGATTACGATTTAATGTTTGGATGGATTCCGACTTCACTCCATGAGAATAGTTTATTCAGGAGTAGCAGAGAGGATAATGCGCGGATATTTTTGGTGGACAGTGATACAATAGAGGCAGGTAGTGGAGATTACGAGTTTAATTTCTCGATAAGACCATACACTGTGAAGCGTGGAGGGATAAGTGAGTTAGGGATGTTTGTGGTAGGAAAGTTCAAGGATTCGGTATGGACGGGAATAGAAGAGAAGCCGAGAAGTTACCGTTTGATGCAGAATTATCCTAATCCATTTAATCGAGTAACAGTGATAGGCTATGAGCTGCCAAGGAGTTCGGAGGTAGAGTTAGTTATCTATAATTTACTTGGGCAAGAGATAGCAGTATTGGAGAGGGGTAAAAAGGAAGCAGGTTGTTATAAAGTAGAGTGGAAGGCGTCGAATTTACCAGCGGGTCTATACTTCTACAGACTAAAAGCCGACTCTTTCACTGATACAAAAAAATTGTTACTAGTTAAATGACATATAATAACATATAGAAGGAGGAAAGAATGAAAGGAGATAAAATGAAAAATTTTAAATTTCTAATGATTCTTTCTTTAATAGTAACTTTCATTAATTATCCTTTATGCTGCTTTGGGGATTATACTTTGAAAAGTCCGAATGATAAGATTTCTGTAACTTTCTCGCTTACTCCTGCAGGCGAACCTGTTTATTCGGTTTCTCATTCTGATTCGATAATCCTAAGGCAGTCAAAATTAGGAATTGTAAGGAGTGACGATGACTTTTTAACTAATCTTACACTTGATTCGGCATCAAATGAAACCATAGTTACAGACAACTATACACTGCTGCATGGCAAACGTTTAAATTGCAGCTATACAGGCAACAAGCGTGTTTTGTATTTGAAAAATTCAAATACAAAACCCATGAATATCATCTTTCAGGTATCGGATGATGGTGTTGCTTTTAGGTACCATTTCCCGGGAGAGACAGATACCACAATAAGAATTTTAAATGAAGCAACATCCTATCACTTTAATCTTTCTGCAAGGGCATTTCTTCAACCATGTCAGAATTCCCGAACAGGATGGTGCAATACACAACCATCATTTGAGGAGCACTATTACAAAGATATCGCTGTTGGGACATCAGCCCCAAATAGTGCAGGATGGGTACTGCCTGCGCTTTTTAAATCCGGGGACTTCTGGATTAGCATCACAGAAACCGCGGTCGATACGAGTTATTGCGGTTCACGTTTAAGCCAGCTATCGCCTGACGGTGAATATACAGTTCAATTTCCCCAGGCAACAGAAGGAAGAACCGGTGAACCGGTTTTGCCTGAATCGGTTTTGCCCTGGAGCACCCCC
>Ga0315549_1001771_pt1 | contig 21785 bp, 16 predicted proteins | sample SalMarSW160200MG_FD_203101 | JGI IMG/M metagenome (GOLD analysis project Ga0315549, IMG submission 203101) | Salt marsh sediment microbial communities from the Plum Island Ecosystem LTER, Massachusetts, United States - Salt Marsh Sediment SW1601-200 ... | reverse complement strand
CAGAAAAGAATCAGAGTAGAGCTTTCCTTTTTAAGTTTTCCTTACGAGCACGCCATATTCGGCGGAAACGCTTTCGACCAGGACTGGACGCTCGATTTGAGGGGGACCGGCGATCCGAAGTATTTCGGAAGCGGAGTGGGTCAAATATGGAGAGGCGGAAAAGATACGATTTACGGCGATATATATGCCAAGGGGGACGTCGCTTTATACGAACAAAGCAATGTCAATCCCAAGTACTCGGAGAACTACGATATCTACGGTGATGTCGATGCCACCGGCAACGTAAATACCTACGATGAGGCGTATGTTTCCGGCTCGATTGTGACTAATGTCGATGCGCTTGGCGTGCCCGATCTGGTTGACATGAACTACGAGGAAAATAATACTCATAATGTGAGTCAGGAATTTACAGCCGCAGGTGTAAGCCAGGGGCGCCTGCCGTCGGGTAATGAGTTATACGATGTAGTTGTCAAGAACCCGGGCGACAGGGCCAGCGAATGCGGTTCCACCGACGGCGACGATTATTTCTTCGAGTCGAGAAATGTCTATGGAGGGGGAGATTTCAGGAGTGGGAATTCGCCGTTACATTTGGGCGAAGGCAGAATTTATTATATCGATGGCAATGTATGGGTTCACAATAAAACCACCTACGGTTTTTTGGTTGACGGCAAAGTGACCATCGTGGCAACGGGAGATATCCATATTTGTGACAATATCGTATATTCGGATCCGGGTTATGAGGGCGACCTGCTGGGTATGGTAGCCCTTGGGAAATATAACAGTAACGGCGACCTGGTTTCCGGCGGTAACGTCTATTTTGGAGACCCTCGTTACGGGACTACCTACACTTTTTCCGGGTTAATGTTCGCCGCGAATGATTTCTTATACAACACCGACCACGTCGATAGAACAGAAGCGGAGCCGGAGACGGGCTTTACCGTTTACGGCAATTTTGCCGCAGGCAATCACGTCTTAGTCAACCGGGACTGGTATGACCCCGACGGAACCGGACAGTCAAGGCCGGCATACTACAATCAGGCCCTAGGGCAATGGATTGATATAGCGGACGGATTAGCATTGTCGCCGAGTGAGATTAACAGCCTCAGACATTATCAGATGATCGTCGATTATGACGAGCGGGTTCGCAGTGTGGATACGCAGCCGCCGGGACTGCCGAGAGGCCCGGGCATTATTTTCAGTGGAATAACATACTGGGAAGAATTGTCGCCGTGGGGCTAATTGAAAAAAATTAGCGGAAATCGGATAATTTCTGTGCACAATCAATAAAACTGGTATAATTGTTATTGTTGATATTTCGAACGGCAATGATAAAAATACCGGCATTTCTAAGTTAACCCCGTGAAACGCCGATATATATTTGTTGGTAAATGAAGGATATTTTCAATTTCATTTCATAAAGAGTCTCAGATATGGCAGGAGATAACTGATTAACACAATCGAAAGTGGACAAAAAAATAAGGGTGTGACGCTTGTCGAAGCTTTGATAGCTGCGACTGTGGTAGCTATTTTAGCACTCGGTGCGCTTATCTATCAGTATCTCGGTGCGACGCATTTCCGTATTGCACATGCGGAATTGACGGCTACGCGTGCTGGCCAGCTTTTAATCGAGGACTGGAAGGGCAGCGGGGCACCCGATATCGAAAATTACGATGCATCCACTTTGGGCATGGGATTTGAAAAACCTTATGCCGGCGATAACAGCTACTATATTATCAAGGTTGATGGTATTAAGATGTATGTGACCCTTTCTTATGAAGATGTTGACGTGGATGAATTCGCGGGTATTACTCTTCGGCGGGTTAATGTAAAAATTCAATGGCGAAAGGATTTCGGCTCCGGACCGGTGGACGCCGATGACCCGTCGATTCTTCTTTCTACTTATGCCAGGAAAGGCATAGATTAGGCGATACCGATTATGAATAAAATCGTTAAAAAGTTCGGAGCGGGCCTGACTCTCGTAGAGTTGATCATAGGTGTAGTGGCTTCGATTATTGTCTTATTGTCTGTAGCCATTTTGCTGGTTTCCGGCCATAAGGGTTGGAATTATGCATTCAATTATGCCAACGGCCCCGTTCAGGTTAACGCTATCGAGACTATGATAACTTTCGGTTCGATGGGCAGGAGGTCCAACAAATCGGATTACAAGCTGTATCAATCGGACGTGGAGGGGACTTCGTATTCTGTTGTGCTTCCTTCATCGACCGAGGATCCGGAAGAAGTGGTTTTCGGTGACGCGGTCGAATTTCGATACTGGGATACGGATCTGAACGACGGTTTTATGGATACCGATATTACCGGTAACGCTTATATACTTTTCTACGTAGAGGATGGGAAGTTGATGGTTGACCGTGGAACGTATCCTCCAGGAGGTATCGATTCGTCCGGATATAAATTAGACGGATTGAGCACACAAGTGCTTGCCGAAAATGTTGAGTTCGCCGAGTTCAGCCATACGACTAAAAATATCGCGGGCGATGGGAAGGGCTGTGTTAAGCTTAACATGCGGCTTTATGATGAAGAGGAGGACCAGGGAATAACCATAAAAACGGCTACTTTGATGCGTAATGTCTGGCCGTGATGATTGCTGGTTGGAACTGAAATGAAAATGGCAAAACAAAAAAGGTTAAAGGAAAAAGACGCGTATGCTCTGGTGCTGGCACTGGCGGCGGCGCTTATTCTGGCTTTGATAGGTGCGGGATTACTGCACATCTGCTACGGGGTGCGAGTGCGGGCGGCAAGAATCAAAAGAGAAACAATATCCATGCTGGCCGCCGAAGCAGGTTATGAAAAAGCCATTTTCTGGATGAGCCAGCAGTCGGATGTATTAAGCGGTCTGGCCGACCCCACATCAGGTGCATTCGGGACTATAGCTTTTGAAAACAGCCATTGTTATTATGAAATTAGTCTCCATGATTTTATCGGGGCACGGCCCATATTCAGAGTAATTTCCACCGGTTACAGCGGTTCGGCAAGCCGCGTTGTGGATGTTTATGTTGTCCAGGAAATCACCGGATGGGATATGGGAATGTGTCGTATTCCTTCCGGTACATCATCTACCGAGCCTGTTTATTTTGCCAACGGCGAGGTAATAGATATAAAGGTTCACATAAATAATCTTCATGATAGTCCGGACAACAGGGATATTTACATTACCGGCAGTCCGCAGTTTCTGCGGGAAGTTGAGATGGGTGAGTCACGTTATAGGGGAACTTCGGATAAATACGGCGGCGTGATGGGGCTTTTTGACGGCGGTATATCTTTCGACCAGCCCGATGTTAAAATTACCGATGAAGATACCGTTAAAAGCAAAATCGGGCGATTTAGGGGATTCACCGCGAGTACTTTTAATTTTAGTGATGACACACACAAAAGACCCATCGGAATGGCTGATATATCAAATCCTGTTTATTTTGATGCAAATGCGGTTCAGCTCGAGTTTTTTGTAGATTCAGAGGGCGGGAAAGTACGCATCACAAATAACTGTACGGTCAGGGGATACCCCAATGGTACAAGGGATTATCGAATAATACCGGGCAGTGATCCGCTGCGTTTTTATAAGTATAATACTTATGCATATCATTACAAACCCGATAACGAATTTAGTGTTACATATTCGATAGATGACGAGGCAGATGAAATATACGTTACCCAGAAATTTCACTCCGCAACAGGCATAATAGAGAGCGAACCGGGCGGACAGATTTTTGTCGAAGGAAATGTTGTTCTTGGAAGCGCCGAATTTGACCCGATGGTGGTCAAAGGCAAGCTGACCATAGTAGCGACCGGCAATATCTGGATTGCAGATTCTATAATTGTTGACGGTGTACCGAACAACGGACCTTATGTGCCGGACAAGGATAATCAGAACGTCCTGGGCCTTATCGCCCAGGGTGTTGTAAAGGTTATAGACCCCGGTCTGGCAAATTACAACTCACCGGAACTAAGTGTTTCCGACGCAAACAACCCTGCGATAACACATTCATACGTACCAGTTTGTAATGGTTCTTCTCAAACCGTCAGATACCTGCACGATCCTATGGTTGTGATTGCTGCGGTTACGGTCGGCGGCGGCGGATGGGGTGCTGAGAATGTCGGAAGCAGAAAAGAATCTGGCGGAAATCAGGATGATCTGGTTTTGATTGGCTCTATATGCGAAGTTGTCAGAGGTGTGGTGGGGATTGTTGGTACTGACGGCTATATTAAAAAATATACTATCGATGAAAGACTGCTGGAAGGGGTCCTTCCGGGAAATATCTGGTTTGGGGGCAAATATATCCCCGCACCTGCGGGCTGGCACGACTACCGACCTGATAATTAGTTTACAGGTTGGCATAAATTTTGCCGAAAATATCATAGCCGGCTTTGGCTTATTGATAAGCAGCAAAATTAGGGATGTTGTGATGCCGGATAAATCTTCATTCGTGATTTCAGCGTGTTATATTTTGATGCACGACTTACCCAGAGCATGGAAGATCCGGCCTATTTTGGGATAGATCGCTGGCGGGAAGAAGTTGTACCTTAAGTTTGCCCCATATAGCAGTAATTATTATATTTTTTTAGGACCAGTTTACCCAATTTATCCATGTCAGGACGCACTTTATAATCTTTGCCGGGGATTAAAATTAGTTTTGCATTTCGGCATACCGTTCCGTATAATATGACGTTTTTAGAATACGGGAGAACATTTAACAGATGTTGAAACTCGTTAACAAGGATGTAATTGGATTGGATATCGGTTCTTATTCGGTAAAGACAGTCCATTTGAGCAAATCGAAAGGCAGTTGGGCGGTTACTTCAGCGGCTATCGTCGAGATTTCCTCGGAAGGCGCCGATAGTTCCAGACACCGTGAAGCAAATACTGTCCGGGCAATCCAGAATTGTTTGCGTATAATCCCAACCAAGACAAAACTGGCGGTCTGTTCGGTAGGCGGACCAGAGGTAGCTATAAGAAATTTCGATTTCCCTGTGCTGCAGCCTGAAGAGATGGAAAAAGCAGTTATGCTGGAAGCCAGACAGGTTTGTCCTTTTACGACTACCGATATCGTAGTTGATTACAATCTTATTCCCGACGGACGTGACAGGGCAAGAGGATATCTCGTTGCGGTTACGAGTGAGCTTCTCAACAGAAAGCTCCGGCTTTCCGGGGAGGCACATCTGAATTGCACGCTGATGGATGTGGATGCATTGGCAGTCTTAAATTGCTTCAATGAGATTGAGAAACCCGGGGCCAATCACGATACTGCCGTTTTGAATATCGGCAGTCGGCACACTACCCTGGCTGTCGAAGGTAATAATGGCCTGCCGTTTGTCCGGAACCTCAGTTATTCCGGCGAAGATGTGATAAAACAAATCGCCGAACAAAACAGCATGACGGCCGAAGAGGTACGCAGGACGCTCACGGGCGAAGACAAGAATATTCCCCCGTCGGTCAACGATTCTCTGATCGAGGCCAGTCTCGGGCTTATTGGAGACATTCATAAAACAATTCGCTTCTACGGCGCCCAGCGGAATTCGTTCGATATTGACAGGGTATTGGTTTGCGGCGGGTTCGCACTGTTCGGAGGTTTTATGGAATTTTTGAGTGAACACCTGCCGATCAGGTTCGAGCTTTGGAATCCGTTTGATAAGATGCAGTGTCATTCCCAGGTTCTTCGGAGCGTTCTACTAAAAAATATTCTGCGAAAGAGCGGCCCCGCAATGGTTGTTGCCGCCGGTCTTGCGATGAGGTCGATATACGATGCATAATATAGATTTGTTAAAAGGACAGGGGATACCGCCGAAAGCCACAACGTCAGGTATAATTATCCTGACCGTGATGGTTGTTGTACCCATCCTTGTCGCAGCGGGTATGCTGGATTGGTATCTGCAGACCAGAATCGATGTCGGAATGATGCAGCAGAAAATAGTGACTGCCAGGGAAACAATTGCCGCGCATACGTCTGATGTGAAACAGAAACGTTCGCTGGAGCAGGAAATAAAGCTGGTGAACAGCAAGCTCTCGGAAGTCTCGCGTACTCTGGATATATTTGTTCAATGGACGCCTGTTCTGGTGACGCTTGTGGAGAATATGCCCGGCCCGATGATTATGCGAGATTTGACGGCTCTAAGTCAGAGCACGAGAAGAACCGCAAGAAGAAATACCGATCCCAATAAACCGCTTATTATTCCGATTCCGGAACGCAGATTAGTGATGAATATCAGCGGCAGTAAGCCGGGCAGTTATTATCAAACAGTTCGGAAGTATCAGGAACATCTGAATAATTCGACTGTTCTAAAACCTAAAATAAAAGATATCGTCCCTTCGACGGAAGCTGCAACTGGTAACGATCAGACTGAATCTTATATCATGAATATTATTTTTGCATCGAATCAACGGTAAGTTTTTTATGAAGTCTAATACTGGAAATTATCTTAAAGTGGCGGCTATTGTTTGGTTCTGTTGTATCGTTGTGTTTGCATTGGTTTTTATACTTGTTCTACTGCCGCAGAGTAGTAAAAAAATAAGTATCGAAGGCCAATACAGAGAGATCGAGAGCAGTGCAAGCGAGGCATTTCTCGCCGCACAGGAGCAGACAAAAATCCGATTGAACGAACATATTGAGCAGTTGAATGAAAGGTTGGGGGATTTTGTTGTCGATCCCGGAAGCACATCCAATTTAACATACGAAATCAGCGGGATTTCCAATGAGATAGGGCTGAATTTGTTCCGGATTGCTCCGATGAGTGAAAGCATAGCGGCATTGGATGATTGTAAATATGTTTCGGGACAGTTTTACCACGTGAGCTTTACATCGAGTTTTAATAAATTTGCGACCTTTATTAATGCTCTTGAGAGATATAGACCATTCATTTTTGTGGATACATTTTCAATTTCTCAGTCTCACCAGGGTAATCAGGAGCATGATGTGCAGATGCAACTGGCGATTTTAGTTGCAAAAAGTGAAAAAGCAAAAAAAGGGAAAGGTTAATTCTTTGAAACCCGGATTTGGAATCCCAGTTTTTTTCAGAAGGATTTTGCAAAATGGAGTCCGGGAGTATATTATTATGTGAATTTTATTTAGGAGTTGGAAGAAGATTGGGTCCGGGAGCCGATTGTATCGGTTCTGAATGAGCTTATGAGAACGATGGCAATTGCAAATCAAAAGGGCGGCTGCGGCAAGACTACAACAGCAGTGAATCTTGCTTCGGCTTTTGCATTGTTGGGAAAACGCGTCCTGCTGGTTGATCTGGATCCGCAGGCTCATGCTACTTTGGGGCTTGGCTGTGATCCCGAAGGCGTGGACAGGACTATTTATAATCTGTTTACCGATCCCAATATACCTGTCTCCGGATTAATCTCGAACAGTAAAGTAGAAGGGCTCTCTTTGATCCCGAGTAACATATTACTTTCCGGTGTTGAGCTTGAACTTGCAACTTTGGAACGCAGGGAATATGCTCTTGCCGATAGGATAGGCGAGGTGAACGGTTCCTACGAAGTGTGCCTTATAGATTGTTCGCCTTCGCTGAGTTTGCTTACAATCAATGCTCTCGTGGCCAGTGACAATGTCATCATACCCGTACAGACTCACTATTATGCCCTTGAAGGCTTAAGACAGTTGCTTGAAACAGTGGATATAGTCCAGAGACGCTATAATGAAAATCTGGAAATACTCGGCGTTTTGTTGACCTTTGTCGAGAGCAGAACGAAATTGAGCAGGCAGGTCCAGCGGCAGATGAGAGAGCATTTCGGCGATTTGGTTTTTGACACGGTTATCCACAAAGATGTAAGGTTGGCTGAGGCGCCAAGCGCACACGAATCCGTTTTTGCCTATGCGCCGAATTCTACAGGTGCAATTGAACATAAGATTTTAGCAGAGGAAATAGGCTAAATAATGACGAAAAAAAACAGGACAGGACTGCAAAGCGAGGTCTCGCATATTTTTGCCGGTGTGCCGATACCTAAAAGAAAACCACCTCGTTCCGAACATACCGACAAAAAACCGGAGTCTCAAGGTCCCGAACAAACTGCTCCGGCTGAAAAGTTACCTCCTGAAGAATCCTCTGTAAAAAAAACCCCGGAGAGACAACAAGTTCAGCCGGAAGTATCTGCAGAAGAAATGCCTGTCACAGAATCTAAAGCACAAGATTCGTCGGCGCAAAAGACGCCAACCGAGCAGGAACGAGTAAAAGAAACTCCGGTCGAAAAGATGATAGCTCCGCAGTCGCAGATTGAACAAGTTCCGGTTAAGCAACCGCCTGTTATAGAACCTCCGGTCGAACAACCTTCGGCACCGTTTAGTCAGGCAGTCGAGATTCCCGAATTTGAAGAAACTATTGAGACACATCCAGATTTATCTTCCGTGAAGCCTTTAAAGAGCGGCATTATAAAACAAAGTGCCGTGAAATCAACTCGCAAAATACCTGTTATCTCGAGAGGCAAACGTATTACATCCGATAAATCCGGCGTAAGCTCACGCAGGCAGACGACTATGGTAATTCTGGTGATTGCTCTTTCTGTCCTTCTTTTTTTTCTGCTTGTTAAACCGTTTAGTCAATCTTCGAGGAATTCTGCCCGTTCGGCGCCTAATATATCAACATTGACCCAGACGTCTTTCGGAGCGAATACCGAAAGTGTTGTTATTGACTGGTCGACTCCACCTGAGTATCCGAAGAAGACTCGTGATCCGATGCTGCCTGTTTCAGACCAGCAGCTTTACTCGACAACGGGCACGCCGATCATCACAGGTATATCATCCGGTGAAGGAGAGAAGTTAGCCATTATAAAGGGTACCGGTAAACTCGTTAAGGAGGGAGATGAAATATTTGGTTGGAAAGTATTAAAAATCAATCCGAATTCTGTTGTGTTTGAAAAAGACGGTAAAAAGCTGGAATTGGAGCCACAAGGAAAAAAGTAGTTACGAATGTCGAAATACGAAGGATGTTATTCTGAGTAAAGACTAAGAAAGGAGACATTATGAGAAATTTTTGTAATTGCAAAGGGCTGGCAATATTGGCAGCACTGCTGTTAATCTGGGAACTCAATACAGTAACAGGCCAGGATGCTCAGGAAATGGAGAGTGAGCCGATATCGTTGACAAACGTAGAGCAAAAAATGATGCAAAAGATCAGTGTAGATTTTCGAGAGACTCCCATTGACGATGTTATAAGAGTTTTGGCTAAGCAGGCGGATTTGGACATTGTTAAAGGTCCTGATATTACCGGCAATGTTACAGCCACGCTGACGGATGTCCCGCTCGAAGAAGCGATGAATCAAATTCTCACCGCCTACGGCTGCGGCTATGTGGCAAGTGAAAATATGATAAGGATTGTCCCTGCATCGCAGCTTACAGAAGAAACAGAAAGGACTGTAAGTAAAATTTATCGAATTACCTATGCGGATGTTAAACAGGTAGAGCAGGCATTGACAAAAGTAATCTCCAAACGCGGCTCGATTGCCTCCAGCTTCGGCAGCAGTAATATCATTGTTACCGATACCGAAAGTAAGGTTAAGGCAATCGATGCATTTGTTGAGGAGATTGACCGTGTAACACCTCAGATACTTGTCGAGGTAAGAATCTATGATGTTAAGAACACGGACGAGCTTGAATTCGGTTTCGAATGGCGAGCGGGACGTAACTCAGGATACGGCACCGGACGGGCTACGGGAATAGGCAGCAATTCAACTACAGGAGGCCCTGTAAGCGGCACGCTCACAAACAGTGATCCGTCCATAACCGGACTTTTTGAAAGCACTACCCAGCAGGTGGGTTCGACCGGAGTCCTTGACTTGGGAATACTTACAAAACACGCGGATTTGGATTTGTTATTTAGCGCAATTCAGCAGCAGGATGCAGCCAAGCTGCTTGCCAATCCGCGGATTATCGTGCTCGACAATGAAACGGCCTCTTTTAAGGCCATTGAAGAAATCCCTTACCAGCGACTTCAGCAGGGGGGATATCAGAGTTTCGGAACAACGGAATTTAAAGAAGTCGGAGTTGAGCTTGAGGTGACGCCGCATCTTGCGACTAACGGCCTGATAAGATTACACATAATTCCTGTTTTTAGTGTTCAGGTCGATTCGGTAGAGATAACAACTATCGGGACCGGAGGCGCAAGTATTACAAGTCCCCAGCCGGTTGTTGATAAACGTGAAGCTAATACGATAGCTTTGGTCAGAGACGGCCAGACGGTCGTTATCGGGGGACTTAGAAAGCAAACCGTAAACCAGTTAGTTAGTAAGGTCCCGGTGCTCGGCGATGTTCCTTTGTTAGGTTGGTTATTCAGTTTTGAAGGTGAAGAAACCGTCAACAGCGAGCTGGTTGTTTTCATAACTCCGAGGATTATAGAAGAACCGGTGCTCTCGGAGGCCGAAACGAAGTTTTTGGAAGCGACCGATGTCGTCAGTCCTACACCTCCGACGGCGAGAATCGATGCTGCGACAAGGGAAGTCGGCACCTTCAAGAAATAATAAAGCAGCAGACTATAATGGGAATTAATGTTTTATGAGTTAAACAGTGAAACGAAGAATCCGGCCCATAATAAAATGCCGTTTTGTTATCGAGGCCGGATTCTTCGGTAACGGCTCAGATTCACAAAAAGTAATTTGAGTTAATATATTAACGACTATTTCAAGGATCTTGGAAGGGGCGTATTAATATGGTAGATATAAGAAGTATATTAGTTGAAGCGGTGCAGAAGGAAGCGAGCGATGTTCATATAAATGTCGGTATGCGTCCCATAATCCGGGTGAATACGGATCTTATCGCCACCGAGTTTCCGGTTATTACTGATGTGGATGCAAGGGATATAGTTTTATCTCTGGTTGGTCAGGAGAAATTCGACAAGTTAGAATCGAAAAGGGACCTCGATTTCTCGACCAAGATTACTGATCCGGACCAGCGTTTCCGCGTCAATGCTCACTACCAGCGTGACACAATCGCAATTTCATTCAGATTGATCTCCGACCGTATTCCTTCCATAGAAGAGTTGAATCTACCGGAGAAAATTAAGGATTTTGCCGACTTGCCGAGAGGATTGGTTTTAGTCACGGGGCATACCGGTGCGGGAAAAAGTACGACGCTCGCTTCGACTATAGGTCTGATTAACAGCAAGTACAGAAAACGTATAATCACCATTGAAGATCCTATCGAATATTGGTTGAAGAATGATAAGTGCATGATAGAACAGCGCGAAGTGGGATCGGATTGTCCGGATTTTGCTACGGGATTAAGGCATGTCCTTCGCCAGGACCCCGATATAATTATGGTCGGTGAAATGCGGGACCTGGAAACCACCAGTTTTACGCTGACTGCCGCCGAGACCGGACATCTCGTTTTCAGCACCCTGCATACGGTCAATTCTTCACAGTCGATAGAGCGCGTAATAGATATCTATCCAGCTAACCAGCAAACTCAGGCTCGAACTATGCTGGCAAATGCTTTGCAGGCTGTTGTCTCTCAAACTTTGTTCAGAAGAGTCGATCAGCCGGGCATGGTACCCGGGACGGAAATAATGCTTTGCACGTCGGCGGTAAGAAACTGCATCCGCGAGAACAGAATATACGAAATACCGAATGTTATTGAAACGTCACGTCGTTTTGGAATGCACTTAATGGATAACAGCATTGCGGAATTGTGTGCGAACGGTCTAGTCGATAGAGAAGAGGCGATATTAAGATCGACTAATCGTGGGAAAATGGAGAAGATGCTTCGACTCGCCAGTCGAGCATAATCTGTGGTGTAGTATTCCATTGACTCATTTACATATATGCGCTTCTTTCTGCATATAAAGCTGCTATTGTAATATCGGTTGATAAGGCAGTTTCAAGGCGTGTACAGCAACCTGTTATTTGCCCCGGAATCGGGAGCCAAGGATACGGTAACCGGATGATGAAGCTGTACCGTTTAGCTTATCTGCAGCCTGCTTCAATTTATTCCAAGGAGTGACTCTAAGATTTCATTCGAAACCTTAAAGACTGTTCCATGCCTGGTATCTCTGAGGAAAACCAGCTTTTCAGTAATCGATTCCCAGTTTTGTAAGTCCTTCGACATGATTCCTTCGTACCGGTGACGTGTGTAGCCGTCATAATATAAATACCACATATCAGCGATTTTTATCGCCGTCGGCCCCTCGACCCAGTCAGGCGAAATCGGCTCCGATGCATGGCTGTACGGACCAATTGATCAGGTCTTTTGAATGAGCGATTCCAATACCTTTGTCCCACCAGCCGCTTGTCCAGACAATATGAAAAATATCGTCCGGCCCCCGACAAATACAGGGGTCTCGCATCAGTTCGGTACCGACCTCGGGTTTGAGAAAAGATTTGTCGTTATTTAGCGCAATCCATTTTAATCCGTCATGGCTGTATGCCAAATGGAGGCCGTCCTCGCCGTTGCCTCGAAATGATGAAAACAGGTAGTTATCTTTATTAGTTGTTTCTGCTTTTTCAGGCGTACCTGTGGTATTGAGAATGCCGGTGACTAATATTAAGCTGATAAACATATTTATATTCATGGTGAAATGTCCTCACAATTCTCATTGTTGTCTATGTTCGTATGTTTGAAGGATAATATTGTAATTTACCCATTATAACAGTAGCATGTCCATATACGAGGTAGTATTTCTGTATCGGATAGGATGCTTCAGTTGAGAAAAAAAAATTGTCGGATATGTCGATATTTGTTATGATAACGATATGGAATATTAATAATCCGTATTGACGATTGATTTGAGCCTGATTGGTCGCCAATATGGACAGAAATTCAAAAAAGCCCGGGCTTTATTGTATTCAAAGAGACCCCGGCCGGATGAAGCAGCGGTAAATAACAGTGGGACGTTTGCAGAAAAATCAGCTCCAGATACTAAGTAACTCGACCGTTACAGAGTTGCTTGATCAGCTTTATAAGTCGGATGGATCTCAGGAACACTTTCTGCTTAATATATTAACGGCACAATGCCTGTTGGGCGGTGCAGACGGCGGAGTGATTCTTCGAATGGATAGGGAATCGAGCGTTCAGGTCCTCGCGTTATATCCGCGATTTGAAAAAGATATGTCACCCCCGGAATGGCTGACCAAAGCGGTCGGTTTCGGCCGGGAAGCTCTTTCCTCTAATACCGTTGTTCTTAAACCATTAAGCCAGACCGGCCGGGCCGGTGACAAATCCACTAAAACACATGTCTTGATAATTCCGCAAGCGCTGACTGATATTGATAAATCTGTTGCGGCTTTTGTTATCGCCACTGATGATAAAAAAGCTCTCGATGTGCGTTCTCAAAGGCTGCAATTGTCGATGGGGATATTGAATTATTCCCAGAGAAGCCCTGCACAGAGGAATTGGCAGCAGAATTGTATCCGGTTGCAAAAATCGCTGGAGACATTGTCGGCTGTCAACCAACAGGAAAAATTCGCAGGTGCTGCCATGGCTTTCTGCAACGAGGTTGCCGCTCAATGGCAATGCGAACGGGTCAGCCTGGGTTTTCTTAAAGGAAGATATGTTCAGCTAAAGGCAATGAGCCATACAGAGGATTTCAGCAGAAAGATGAAAGTGGTCCAGGATATCGAATCCGCCATGGAGGAATCTCTGGACCAGGATACGGAAATTCTCAGCCCGGCACCAAAAGAATCCGCCTATATCAGTCGGGCCGCAGAGGCACTGTCCAATCGATATGGTCCGCTGGTGGTTTTGAGCTTACCTCTGCGATGGGATGGCAAGGCTCTTGCGGTTCTGACTCTTGAACGTCCTGTGGAAAAACAATTTGCCCCTGATGAGATTGAGGCGGTTCGTCTGGCCTGTGAATTATGCACCGCCAGATTATATGATCTCTATGAATATGACCGATGGTTTGGTGCGGCGATAGCGGCAAGGAGCCGCAGTATTGTAGCTGCTTTTTTAGGACCGACACATACCTGGATAAAATTGACAGCAATTTTATTCTGTGCGGCGGTAATCTTTCTGATTTTCGGCAAGGGACAGTATCGTGCCGAGGCGCCGTTTGTGCTGGAGGCGACGGTTCAGCAGGTCATACCCGCACCTTTTGACGGGTATATCGAGACCGTTAATGTCGAAGTCAGTGACGAAGTCGAGGCCGGCACTACAATACTCGGCAGTCTGGACACGGCCGAATTGAATCTTAGTCTGGCTACCGCCAAGGCTGAAAAAGCCGGATATCTTAAGAAAGCGGCTGCTTATATGGACGACGGTGAAATCGCACAGAACCAGATTGCAAAGGCAGAAGCCGATCAGGTAGATGCTCAGATAAAACTGCTGGATTATCAAATTGATCAGGCAGACCTCGTATCTCCTATCAGCGGAGTTGTTGTCAAAGGTGACCTAAAGCGTGAAATTGGAGCGCCGGTCAAGGTAGGTGACGTTCTTTTCGAAGTTTGTCCGCTTGAGTCGTTGCGTGCACAGCTTTTGGTTTCCGAAGACCTGATATATGATATCAAGGTCGGCCGGGAAGGCTATCTGGCGACGGCTTCTTACCCGGGCCAGCGTATTAAATTTACCGTCGAAAGGATTAGTCCCATAGCCGAAGTCGTCAACCAGCGGAATGTTTTTAAGGTTCGTGTCACGCTGCATGAAACCTACGACTGGATGCGGCCGGGGATGGAAGGCGTAGCAAAAGTATCGATCGGCGAACGTAAATATGCCTGGATTTGGTCGCGTAAAATCGTGAACTGGATACGGATGAAATTGTGGCTTTAAGTTTCGGGGCGTTTTATGGCTGTTGACCGTCCAACTTTTCATGAATCCTGGTATCGGGTCGCCCAGCTACGGCCGAGGCTTCTGTCCAGTGTGCAGGTTTACAGGCAGCATTTTCGCGGGCAGATGTGGTATGTCCTCGAAAATCCCTCCAGCAACGCATTCTCCCGCATCAGCAGTGATGCATATCATTTCATCGGCTTGCTTGACGGCAAAAAGACCGTAGCCGATGTCTGGCGGATCTGTAACGAGAAATTCGGAGACCGCGCACCTACACAGCCGGAGGTTATTCAGCTTCTCGGTAATTTATACTGCTCGAATTTACTATATGCGGAGCTTGCCCCCGATGCGGAAAGTCTGTTCAACCGCTATCACACACGAATCAAACGTCGGATACAGGGTTTCCTTTCGAACATGTTGTTTATTCATATTCCGTTATTTGATCCGGACCATTTTCTCAATAGATGGGTGGGTATTTTCGGATGGATATTCGGCTGGTTCGGTATGTTGTTGTGGCTGGCAACTGTTTCTGTGGGTTTATACTTTATAGTTGGCAATATTAGAGAGTTGTTATATCAAAGTTCCGATATTCTAAAACCGGATAATTTTATATTTTTGTATCTGAGTATCGTGATTATCAAGATCTTTCACGAGTTCGGTCATGCCTTTGCATGTAAAAGATTCGGCAGACTCAACGGCAGCGGGGGTCAAGTGCATGTCATGGGTGTCATGTTCCTGGTATTTGTGCCGCTGCCTTATGTTGACGCTTCCAGCGCGTGGGCGTTTCGGAAGAAATGGCACAGGGTAATTGTCGGCTTTTCGGGTGTTATGATCGAGCTTTTCTGTGCTGTCGTAGCGGCGATTATCTGGGTCAATACATCTACGGGAACATTACATATCATTGCATACAATATTATATTTATCGCGAGTGTTTCCACGTTGATATTTAACGGCAATCCGCTTCTGAGATTCGATGCCTATTATGTCTTGTCCGACCTGATAGAGATACCGAACCTCGGCCAGCGTTCTAAAAATTATATATATTATCTCGTTAAAAGATATTGCTGGAAACTGAAGACTGCACATAATCCGGCCCATACTATCGGTGAGAGTGTTTGGTTTTTGTTTTATGGTTTTGCTTCTACGGCGTATCGCGTTTTTATCTGCATAAGAATCCTGTTGTTCTTAAATGACAGGCTGCCGGAAGAATTTTTCATACTGGTTCCGTTTTTCGCCGGTTCTGCGATTATTGCCTGGATACTCGTTCCTCTCGGCAAATTTATTCGCTATCTTGCCACCAGTGGAGAGCTGACCAGGACTCGCGGCCTGGCCGTAGGCTGGACGTTGGGAAGTTTGGCTCTGATAATTGTTTCTGTCGGAATTTTTAAGGTGCCGGAATATTTCAGGCTCGAAGGGATTGTCGAGCCGGTCAACATGGCGGTTGTTTTCGCCGGGAGCGATGGTTTTATCACTGATTTTCTATCTTCGGACCAAACGGCGGAGCCAGACGGGAAGTCACTTGTTGTTGCCGTTAATCCCAGGCTGGAGGCGGAAAAGGAAAGTTTACTTGCGGAGCTTCGCGAACTCGAAGCCAAACGCCGTATCGCAGGAACACACGAAATAGCTATGGCGCAAATAATAGATAAACAAATCGAGGCGCTGAGAGAGAAAATATCCCGTGTCGAATTTAAATTGGCCGCTTTGAATATCAAAGCAACTTTGCATGGGACATGGATTTCCCCCGACATCGATAAGACAAGAGGCGGATATTTGAGTCGGGGGCAGGAAATCGGCCTGGTTGCGGATATGAACAGTGTTTTTATTCGCGCTGTTGCAAAACAGGAGCTTGCCGCGATGCTCATTGATCAGGCGAAGGACTTTGCTGAAACAAACATTGAAATCAGAGTCAAGGGACGACCTGATTTGAGCCTGACCGGAGAGATTAAAAATATTTTGCCTGCCGGTCAGCAGAAGTTACCTTACCAGGCGATGGGGTATGCGGTCGGGGGATCCATGCCGACGCTGATGGACGACCCCAAGGGTTTGGAAACCGCAGAGAAATTTTTTGAAGTCCATATCAGGCCGAATTTTAATGAGCCCGACCAATTGAGGCCCGGGCAGCGTGTCGTGGCAAGAATCCAAATGCCCGACAAGCCGCTCGCAATTCAGTGGTGGAGGTCTATAAGGCAGTTGTTCCAGAGGAGGTTTCATATTTAATATGGCTGCAGTTCCAAGCGCAACATGGCAAATGCTCGGGCAGCGTACTTCGGGCGAATCTTTACCAAGAGGGCTTGATGCGGCATGGGATACCGGGATTGGATTGGTCGGCAGAGTTGTGCCGCGATACCAGAGGCTTGTTCGTCAGACGGAAAGAATCCTCTCGCTTGAAAATTCTTTCTCACAAATGACCGATTCCAAACTCGGTGAGCTTGCCGGGCAATTGCGCGAAATATTCCGCTGTCGGCGTGACAAGCCGGCGGATCTTGAAATGGCTTTTGCCTTGGTTCGGGAAGTTGCATCTCGTAAAATCGGCCAAAAACCTTTTCCCGTCCAGGTGACTGGCGCTCTGGCATTGGAGAGCGGATATATTGCCGAGATGGCGACCGGCGAAGGCAAGACTCTTACTTCGACGATGTATGTCACCGTAGCCGGCTGGCGGGGGCATGGCTGTCATGTCGTTACTGTCAACGATTATCTGGCAAAACGAGATGCCGAATGGATGGGACAGATATATCGTTTTTGCGGTCTTACTGTTGCCTATATAGAACAACAAACTCCCCCCGCCCAGAGGAAAGCCGCATATATGGCCGATATTACCTATTGCACCAATAAGGAGGTGGCCGCCGATTTCCTGCGTGACCGAATCGCATTGGGCCGTTTAAGTGGTTTAAGTTCGGCACTTATAGCCCGAATGGCCGGCAGGGATAGAAAAATAACCGACAGGCTCATCCAGCGGGGATTAAGATGTGCCGTTGTCGATGAGGCCGATTCGGTTCTAATCGACGAGTCGGTGACGCCTCTGATTATTTCAGGTCATGCTCCCAATCCGGAACAGATCGAATCTTATCAGCAGGCGGTTGTAATCGCCGGCCAATTGGAACCTGAAATTGATTATCGAATCGATCATCGTTACAGGGACATTGAACTGACCGAACAGGGCAAAGATCATCTTATTAAACTGACCAGCCATCTGGGTGGACTCTGGAAAGGGTATCGTCGCTCTTTGGAAATAGTCAATCAGGCTTTGACCGCCAAAGAGCTGTATCAGCGGGATCAGCATTATGTTATTGATAAAGGCAAAGTGGTTATTGTCGATGAATTCACAGGCCGTTTGATGCCGGACCGGACGTGGCGTGACGGCCTGCACCAGGCGGTCGAAGCGAAGGAAGCTCTAAAGGTCAATCCACCGAAGGATACCTATGCCCGCATAAGTTTTCAGCGATTCTTTCGGATGTATCGTAAGCTGTCCGGGATGACGGGCACGGCGGCCGAAGCCGCCGCTGAATTCTGGCAGATTTATCATTTGCCTGTAGTAACCATTCCGACGAATCGTCCCTGTATCAGAAAGAATCTGCCGAATATAATATTATCCGGCAAGTCGGCGAAATGGACTCGAATCGTGCAGGAAATCAGTGACATTCATTCCACAGGCAGGCCGATTCTAATCGGGACTCGCAGCGTGCTGGCCAGCGAACACCTGAGCCAGTTGTTGAAAGCCGCACAATTGGATCATCAGGTTCTTAACGCCGTGTATCATCATCAGGAAGCTCAGATAGTCGCGCAGGCGGGACAGCCCGGCAAAATCACTGTGGCGACAAATATGGCCGGTCGGGGAACAGATATTAAACTCGGCAGGGGGGTCGCGGAATTAGGAGGCCTTCATGTTATCGCCGCTGAACCGAACGAATCGGCCCGAATAGACAGGCAGTTGTTCGGCCGGGGCGCTCGTCAGGGTGATCCGGGCAGCGCTCAGGGAATATTCAGTCTCGAAGATGAAATTGTGTCCCGATATGCCAAAAATACCGCCGCTTATTTGAAAAAAAGATATTCCTATTCGAATAAAGATATTTCTTCGACTTTGGTCAGAGGAGTTTTTCGTCTGGCCCAGAGCCGCGCGGAAAGATTTGCAATGCGCCGACGAAAAACTGTATTGAGAACTGATAACTGGCTTGACGAACAGCTGGGCTTTGCCGGCAGAGAATAGAAATACTCCAGCTCAATTCTGTAATATGACTTCCGTATCTTTGATAAGGATATATCTATTTAGAGATGTTGTTGTATGGAATATTTGGCAACGAAGTTTCCACCTGATGCAGCTCTAAGACGGTGCCTAAAGTCTGGGCCAACTCTGCCAAAGCGATATTGAACTCGACAATTGCCCTTACTTCCGACATTTGGGCGTTTGCAAGAACCTCCTGGGCCTGTAGCTTGACTAAAAGAAATTCGGGAGTCATTTGCTCTCGAATATTCTCGGCTTCCTCCATGGCTTCGAGATAATCGCGCGCCGCTTCAATCGCCTCTTTTTGAACCTGTATTTCCGAATAGTTTGTTTGGGCCCTTCGTACTCTTTCTCTAATCAATTGAGCCGCCTGGTCGGCGACGTTGTGCAATATGGTGAAAGCTTGTCTTCGTTCGAATCTTCTCTGGATTAATTCCGCTTCTCGCTGACGATTGCCGAGGGGGTATTCGAGTGACAAACCGAGACCATAGCTGACATAATCGCCGTTGTAAAGTCTGTCCTGGGCGTTCTCGGGACCTTTGGCCATACCCTGAGTTCTGGCCGAGGCCGTCAGGTCCAGACGCGGCATATCCTGATTTTTCGCCACACGGATATTAATATCCGCAATTTCAGTCCCGAGTCTGGCCTGTTGAACAACGGGATTCTTATCCAGGGCAAGCTCCAAAAGCTTCGATTCCTCAGGCATTTCCAGTTCCCGGGAAGGTTCTGAGGCGGGTATGATGTTAAAATCTTCGAGTACGTTCAGTTGGGCATCGGCCATCAGGCGTATCAGGACGTCCTGTGCGTCGTAAATTTGTTTTCTCGCCTGTATTAACGCTGCTTCACGGGTTTTAACCGAAGCCTCGGTTTGCTTGATATGCAGCTCAGTAGCATCAATCTCTCTTCTGCTGACCACTTTATCCAGTGTCTCGAGTGTACTATCCAGTAGTTTCTGATGGATTTCCAGGTCTCTGCGGGCCTGCAATAGTCGCCAGTAAGCGGAAATTACACCAACCGCAGTTTCCTCCGCTTTTTGTCGGAATCCGAGCAGGGAGATTTTATAATTAAGCTTTGCAGCATCCACTCCTGCAAGAGTTACTTCCTGCCAGGCATCGCGTAGTAACGGTTGTCTTAACTGGAAACCGAGTATCGGCTCATAGCGGGTGGAGAGCGTTCTGCCGGATAAATCATCCCAGCTTCGTGTCATTGCATAGCTAAGCGACCATTCCGAACCTGTGATACTTTTTTGCTTTACGCCTGTCTCGAGTGTTCGTTCGTCCGATTGACCGGACTGGTAAATGCTATTGGGCGGATTGTCCTCGTTTTCTAAATTAAAATCTCCGAAAGCAGTGACATCAAATTCCGCGGCAGCCTTGGTTATGTCCTGTTTTGCTATCGACGGATCGAAACTGACTACCCTGATTTCAGGACTGTTGGCGAGCGTTCTGGCTAAAACCTGTTCTACTGTAAGGGTGACGTTCTGTTGACCTGTATTTGGATCGGTTATAATTTCGACATCAGGTATATTTCCTGTCGTTGAAGGAACCGGCTGAAGTAATCCCAAGGGCTTGTTCGGGTCTTTACCCTCGGTATTAACACGCTGCTGGTAACTCTGTTCGGCTAAAAGCTGCTGGTAAGAGGCTATAACACTTTTATCATCCATTTTGTCCGAGACACAACCAGCCAATAAGAAAACAGCGGATAAAACTAACGGGACAACAATGCCCGCGTTCTTATGGGCAGTTAAAGTAATAGACCATTTCGGATAGCCACGTCTTTGAATGTGATCGGTGCTTTGGAATCTTCCCTGAATACTCATTCCCGGAGTTCCTCCATTTATTGATTTGAAGTTGGAAAAGTAACTTTTACTTGTTCACCGGCCGGGCGATTCGTCTTGTTCGGCACTTGAATGCGTACCTTTAGCGTTTCACTGCTCGCATCGGCAACTGCGGCGATATATGTAATAGTGCCCTCGGCCGACATCTTGCCCGGATCGGGAAATTCGACAATGGCCTTGTGGCCGTTTCTGAGGTTGGCTGTTTGGTTTAATGGTACGGGAACATCTATCCACAAAGGGTCGATCCGGACAACTCTTATCACATCTTCCAGTGCGTTTACCGACTCGCCTGTTTCTATTTCCTCGACGCCTTCGATGCTTTCGATCCTCCCGTCTATAGGGCTTTTCAACCTCATACGCTCGATCTGGAGTCTGGCTTCTTCGTATTTTCTCTGCGCCTGCTCGTTTTTAAATATCGCCAATCGAAGCGACAGTTCGGCAATCTTTAAATTCAGCTTCGCATATTCCAATTCCGATGGTGTCGTGGCTTTGGGATTTTCTTCACGCCTTTTAAGGTCCACACGGCTCTGGGCCAGTTTTGCCTCGCTTGCCTGTATTTCTGTTTTGTCCTTGCTTTCAGCTTCGAGTTGTTCCAGTCGAACTCGTTCAACAGAATCATCCTGCTGAACCAGCATATCCCCGACTTTTACCAGGTCCCCTTCCCTGTAATTAACGTTTGCGATACGCCCCGCCTGAACGAAGGACAGTGTTACATCCGCACTTGGTTTGGTAAATGTCTCAATTCCAAAGCCTGTACTTATCGAAAAAGTAAATATAATGAATAAGAATGTGAATGTCCTTTTCATGTTCATATAATCACAACCTCCGTATTTTTCATGTAAATTCAGCTTTCCAATCTCTATATTATTATTCAATTATATTATAACAAATCCGGCGGTACGATTGTGGAAGTAAAACCTCCGGCCAAAGTCTGTATAAAATAGTAACCATATTGTCCGGAACAATTTCAAGACCGATATTGCCCATATTAACACTATCGGTGAACTGTTAATTGTTTCAGGTTAAT